>Ga0209212_1002889_pt1 | contig 23571 bp, 20 predicted proteins | sample RifGroC2_FD_183996 | JGI IMG/M metagenome (GOLD analysis project Ga0209212, IMG submission 183996) | Groundwater microbial communities from Rifle, Colorado, USA - Groundwater C2 (SPAdes) (version 2) | ecosystem: Environmental > Aquatic > Deep subsurface > Groundwater | place: Rifle, Colorado... | reverse complement strand
CCTGGAGAAAAATCCCAGTTTCCCAAAATATTCACGTTCAAGTCGGTGACACCCCTAAACATACTATTTCCCATTCAACACCAACATGTTAACTACCCGTTTTGGCAAAATTGCCGGACACTACTGACCGCAAATATGAATATTGTTTTGGACAACATTATTTTTTCGCTTCAGCGTGCCGGGGGTATATCCGTCTATTGGTATGAGCTTCTCAGGCGAATGCAAAGAGATCAACGCTCAATTCGAATGATCGAGCATCCGCGCGCCGCGTCGAACATCTTCAGGAGACGGCTCGATATCGCACCGGAATTGTTGCTCGACGACAGGCGGCTGCCCCTGTGGCTGTCGCGCTATCTTGCATATCCCGCTGCCCGAGGCGGGCGATCTCTTTATCACTCAAGCTACTACCGGCGGCCGCAGCTGGCCGGCGCAACCAACGTCGTGACGGTATACGACTTTACTTATGAGCGATTTCGCCGGGGCGCTCCAAGATTGGTGCACTCTATTCAGAAAAGAGCTGCGGCCAGGGCGGCAAACGGCATTATCTGCATATCTGAAAGTACGAAGCGCGATCTGTTGGAGCATTGCCCCGAGATACCCGAAAGCAAGATCCGGGTCATTTATCTGGGTGCATCCGAACTCTACAAACCGCTTGGGTTGGCAGGCGAATATCCGCCGCTTCCTGATTTTCCATCTGCGCCTTTCGTGCTTTTTGTGGGCGGCCGCGATTCCTATAAGAATTTTCGCCTGGCGCTGGAGTCAGTAGCGGCGTTGCCGGACTATTGGCTGGTGAGCGTGGGCGGCGGCGAGCTTAAGCCGGGCGAAGCCGGGTTGTCGCAGAAGCTGCTTCCGGGCAGGCATATACACTTGCCGGTAGTGGATAATGAGCGCCTTAATCTGTTGTATAACTGCGCGCACGTTTTGCTTTATCCATCCAGCTATGAGGGATTCGGAATCCCGATCATAGAGGCGATGGCGGCGGGATGCCCGGTTATAGCGGCGAATGTATCCGCCATTCCCGAGGCCTGCGGCGATGCCGCTGCGCTGGTTGACGAGATTCGGCAAGATGCGTTTGCGGATCAAATCCTGAAGCTGGAGAATGCCGCATTCAGGAACGGCATGATCGGCAAGGGTTATGCGCAGGCCAAGCGTTTTTCGTGGGAAACTTGCTATTTGGAAACCCTGTCTTTCTATGAAAAAACCTGGCAAGAGATAAATTGAAAAACCAGAACCAAAACAAACCGGCGGAGTTGCATTGCCTGGACAAGCGTTATGCAACTACACGGTTTGTGGTTGACACGCCCCCCGCGCCAAATCATGAAGCCGGTTGTGAATTTCAATTTCAGCTGCAATTGCCTGTCAACCAGGGGCGTCAGGGAGAAGGCGGGCTGCGCACCAAAGGAAACTACAAAATCTCCCTGCCAAACAAGCCGCTCATTACGGTCATTACGGTCGTCTTCAATGGTGCATCAACCATTGAAGACACCATCCAAAGCGTTCTAAATCAGACCTACAGCAATATTGAATACATCATTATCGATGGCGGCTCCAATGATGGCACAGTCGATATCTTGAAACAGTATGAACATGCCATCGATTATTGGGTCAGCGAAAAGGATAGTGGCCTATACGACGCGATGAATAAAGGGATAACACTTGCCTCAGGCACATATATCGGCATGTTGAATGCGGATGACCTGTTCGCCGGGCGGGAAGTTATGCAGGATTACGCGGACAGATTTTGTGCGACGAATGTGGATGCAATTTTCTCCAGCCTGAATATCGTCGAACAGGGAAATATAAAAAAAATATTGCGAAAATACCGGATCGGCAGACTTGGCGCATGGATGTTGCGGATAGGAGTCATGCCTGCGCACCCAACGTTTTACTGCAAAAGATCCTGTCTTGAAAGCGCTGGTCCCTACAATACCAGCTATCGCATTGCGGCCGATTTTGAAATGTTGGTCAGGCTATGCGTCAAGCAAAAAATATCCTGGGAATTTCTCGACAAGGTTAGCGTTGTCATGCGTTCCGGGGGAGTAAGCAATAGCGGGCTTCTGGCGCGGATCAAGCTCAATGGAGAAATTATCAGGGCGTGCAGGGAGAGTGGCCTGTATACCAATGCCCTGTTGTTGGCGTTGAAGCTGCCTCTCAGGCTGTTTGAATTAATCAGATGAACCCAATTCGCGGAATCCGCTCAGCGCGAAGGATATGTAGAAATTGGCGGGACAAATAGAGATTTTTGGTTACCGGAGCCAACGGTTTTGTCGGCAAACCGCTTTGCGCCGAGTTGGCGCGGCAAGGCCAATCTGTACGCGCGGCGGTGCGTTCTGCGGGGCCGGCTGTCGACGGTACCGAAGTGGCGGTAGTCGGCGATATCGATGGCGGAACAAACTGGGCAGATGCGCTGCGCGATGTGGATGTGGTCATTCACCTCGCCGCGCGGGTGCATGTGATGAAGGACAACGCCGCCGACCCCTTGGCGGAGTTTCTCAGGGTCAATATGCAGGGCACGGAAAATCTGGCACAGCAGGCGGCGCACGCAGGAGTCAAGCGGCTGGTCTATGTCAGCTCCATCAAGGTCAATGGCGAAAGCACCCTTTACCCAAGCTCCCCTTACCCCGGCTCATCCCCCGCCCAAGGGGGAGCGGAGCGGAATATTTTTACCGCATCGGATATTCCCGATCCACCAGACCCTTACGCCGCCTCGAAATGGCAGGCCGAACAGGTGTTGCGGCGCATTGCGCAAGAAACCGGGCTGGAGGTTGTCATCGTGCGCCCGCCGCTGGTTTACGGGCCGGGCGTAAAAGGCAACCTGCTTCGTTTGCTACAGGCCGTGGATAAAGGTATCCCGTTGCCGTTCGCCAGTGTTCGCAACGCACGCAGTCTGCTTTATCTGGGAAATTTGGTGGATGCCTTGATTGTCTGCGCGACGCATCCCGATGCGTTCGGGCAGACTTATCTAATCAGTGATGGCGAAGATATCTCTACACCCGAATTACTGCGTCAATTGGGCGCTGCGATGGGGCATCCGGCGTGCCTGCTTCCTTGCCCCCCGGTTTGGCTGAAACTTGCCGCAAGACTGGCCGGCAAGACAGATCAGGTTGAGCGGTTGCTGGGGTCGTTGCAGGTTGATGGCGGTAAAATTCGACACGAACTAGGGTGGAGGCCGCCTTATACGTTGGCGCAAGGATTAAACGCAATGGCGGATTGGTATTGCGGCTTCACTCGCGACAAAATGACACGCTAGCATCATGAGGCTCTCATCGGGAGTTATGAGGACGACGATTGATATTGAAGCGTACGGCTGGGCGTCGGCCAACCGGGTAAAGGTTGTGCGAACGGCCACTCTACGGCTGCTCCTCGCGCCGTTGTAACGCGCGCCATACCCCGACGCCGGACAGCGACAATACCCCAAGCAGCAGCCACAGCGGCCAGCGCGCGGGCCGGTTCCAATCGCTGCGCAGCCGGTCGCGCTGCGCCGCATCCACGCGCCAGTATTTGAGTTTGTTGTTGGCCATCACGTTCGGTTTCACGTTATGCAGCCAGCCGTGCTGCAGCACATAATCTTTCGGATGGTAGCCCCACAGCCACGGCGAGTCGCGGCGCAATATTTCCAGCATCTGGTCGATGATGGCCTGCCGCACCGGGCTGTTTTCCATGTTCTTCATCTGCCTGAACAACTGGTCATATTCCGGGTTACTGTAATTCGCCGCATTCTCGCCGCCCTTGCCCACCTTGGCCTGTGGTCCGTGCAGCAAGAATAAAAAATTCTCCGGATCAGGGTAGTCGGCATTCCAGCCGAAATAAAACATCTGCGTGTCGCCCTTGCGGATCTTGTCCTGGAAGCGGTTGTAGTCGGTGCTGCGCACCACCAGTTGCACGTTGATTTTGTCGAACTGTTTGCGCAGCCAGTCGAGGCGCGCCTTGTTGCCCACGCCACTTGCGGTGGTGTCCAGATTGATCACCAGCGGCTGTTTGGTTTGCGCGTCCACGCCATTCGGATAGCCCGCTTCGTCGAGCAATCGCCGCGCTTCCCCGATGGGTTTGCGTTGCGGCGCGCCGTCCACCCAGTCATACACGGCGCGGTTGATTCCCGCCTCGCCCTCGCGGTAGCCGAAGATGCCGGGTGGGAGCGGCGACTGCGCGGCGATGCCGCGCCCGTTGGCGAAAATGGAGACGAACTCCTCGAAATCCACCGCGATCGCAATCGCCTGGCGCAGCTTGCGCGAGCGATCAGATGATCCGCCCACCGCAGGATCCAGCCAGTTGAAGCCGGTATACATGGTGGAGGTAGAAACCGCGGTCGAAAGCCCGATGCCCTGCGCCTTCATCGCATCGGTCACCGCCGCCTCGCCGCCGCTGGCCACCTGCACCGCCTGATCGAAGCTGTCCGAGCTGATGCCGGAGGCATCGTAATAGCCCTGCAAAAACTTGTTCCAGTAGGGGATGGTTTCTTTTTCCAGGCTGAATACCACCTTGTCGATCAGCGGCAACGGCTTGCCTGCGTCCGCCAGCAGCCCGGCCTGCATGTCGCCCGCCTCGCCTTCGGCCGGATAGCGTTCGCTGTCGTAATACGGGTTGCGGCTCAGCACCATGCGCTGGTTGGGATTGTTCTCGGACAGGTAATACGGCCCGCTGCCCACCGGCCACCAGTCCAGCGTCAAATTGCGTTCGCGCATCCCCGCCTGCGCGTAAAAACGCTCGGCCTCCTGCGGCATCGGCGCGAAGAACGGCATCGCCAGCCAGTAGGCAAATTGCGGATACTTGCCATGCACCTCGATGCGGTAAGTGTGCTCATCCACCACCTGCACGCCTTGCAACGGATACGCGTTCAAATCGAGAAAGGCATCGGGATCTTTTTTCAGCGCCTGTTGCAACGCGGCGGCATAGTCTTTCAAACCGACGATGTATTCGCTCATCACGCCGAAAATCGGCAAATGCAATTGCGGGTGCGCCAGGCGTTTGATCTGGTAGGCGTAATCTGCTGCCGTCACGTTGCGCGTGCCGCTGTGCGGAAAATCGCCCAGCGCATGAACATCGCGCAAATCGCGCGGCGTCAGATGCCCGTACTCCGGCTTGCCTTGCCGATCGCGCGCAAACGCCGGATGCGGCTGATAGCGCATGCCCGGTTTGATCCTGATTTCATACACGCTGAAGGCGATTTTTTCCGCAGGCGCAGTGTCCGGCAACGGGTGGCGGTTCTTGTCCAGATAGCGCACCGCAGGCATTCCGCTGGCCGCCAGCGGCACCAGCTCATAAGGGCGCTTCAGGTAATGGTATTGCAGCGGCGGCGCGTAAATCTGCGCGAGGAATTCATACTCGTTTTCGCTGTAGGCCTGCGCCGGATCGAGATGCTTGGGGCGCTCGGTAAACGCGGTGTAAAGAATTGGCTTGCCCGCATCCGCCGCCGGATAGGGATTGTTCCACAACCCGCCGCCACAGGAGGCAAGCAGCACAACCAGCGGCAAACAAAACCAGGCTCTCATGGAGCAAAGTGTAGCGGAATCAAGCCGGCGCGTCATGGTTAAGAGGGTGCATTTGAAGGTTGGTCATTCTATCGGTAGCGTGCGCTGCGCGCACGATTTTGGTTGTATTGCCGTGCGCGCAGCGCACGCTACGCACCAACCGGACGCAGTATTCGCAGGTTGGCGCTGAGGCCGAAGGCAGAAGCCCAACATGCGCTCCCGGAAGAGACAGTGATCTTGGCCAACACCTTCAAATGCGCGCGCTCTGATGCGCGTGAGAGCTCCGGGCAATCTCTGGTGTTATACTCACATTTGCTTTGTTTAACCACACGCGAGGAATACATGAAACGATTTTTGATGCTGCTGACGATTGCGCTGACCAGCGCGAGTTTATTTGCCGCTACCGCTGAAGCCAAGCGTTTTGGCGGGGGCGGCAGTTTCGGCAAGCAGCGGACGATGGCTCCGCAACAGGCGCAGAAAGCCCCGGCGGCCACTCCGGCTCCGGCCGCTCCGGCTCCGGCCGCTCCGGCTCCGGCCGCAGCACCGGCGGCTGGCAACAAGTGGCTCGGCCCGCTGGCCGGCCTGGCTATCGGCGCGGGTTTATTCGCGCTGTTGTCCAGTGCGGGACTGGATGGCGCGCTGGGCGGCATCCTGCTGGCCTTGCTGGCAGCCGGCGCGGTGATGTTCCTGATCGCAAAATTCCGCAAACCGCAACCGATGCAATATGCCGGGGCGGGTGCGCCATACAGCCATCCCAACCCCGTGCAACAGCCGTTGGCTGGCGGCAGCGCCGCACCTGTCGCCGTATCTGATGCACATGCGGGAAACATTCCGGCTGACTTCCCGGTGGAAAATTTTCTGCGCAGCGCCAAGACTTCGTTCATCCGCTTGCAGGCCGCGAATGACCGCAAGGATTTGAATGACATCCGCGAATACACCACACCGGAAATGTTCGCTGAAATCTCGATGCAGATGCAGGAACGCGACGACGCGCCGCAAAAAACTGATGTAATCGCAATCAGCGGCGAGCTGTTGGAAGTGGTCGAAGAGGGTGATTTGGCGATTGCCAGCGTGCGCTTCACCGGGCAGTTGCGCGAAAATAATGGCGCGCCGGAAAACGTCGATGAAATCTGGCATGTGCAGAAAAATCTGCGCGACAACAAGTCAATGTGGCTGCTGGCGGGTATCCAGCAACCTGTTTTGCAATAATTATTCATGTTCGCCCGACCTTCTGCCGCAGCGCTGAATCATTTGCTCACGCAGGATAATTGGGCGTTACCGAGGCTCGCGCGCTTTGCGGGAAAAACGGCACGATTCGACATCGCGCCGTTTTCTTTTGCCTATACCATTCTGGCGGATGGCACGGTGCGCGGCGCCGATACCGCTGCCACAGCGGACGCCGTGTGCGTGATCGCTCCCTCGCTGCTGCCGCGCCTCGCGCTGCACGACGAGAAGGCGCAAGCCGATGTCGGTACCGAAGGCGATGCCGCGCTGCTGGCGGAAATTTTCTTCCTGTCGCGCACCCTGCGCTGGGATGTGGCGAAAGATTTAAGCCGTCTCACCGGCGACGGCATCGCGGAACGCATCGTGCAAACCGTGCAAGGCGCGCGGCAACAACTGCATGATGCGGCGCTAAACCTGTCGAAAACGGCAGCGGAGTATTGCACCGAAAAACAGCTGGCCCAACCGCAACAGGTCGCCGCGTTCATACGGCAGGTGGACAAACTGCGCGACGATGTGGCGCGGTTGGAGCAGCGTGTCAAACAGCTGCCGGCCGCGCGGGACAATTGACATGAGGCGTTTGCTGCGGCTGTCGAAAATCATTTTTATCGTGCTGCGTTTCGGGCTGGACGAATTCCTGCTCGCGCCCGGACAGGTGCGCTGGCTGCGCGCGCCGCTGAACCTTCTGCTGTTCATGCGCAATGTCTCCGAGCCGCGCGCGGTCAGGCTGCGCCGCGCACTGGAAAATCTCGGTCCGATCTTCGTCAAGTTCGGACAGATGCTTTCCACCCGGCGCGACCTGATGCCGGCCGATCTCGCCGACGAGCTCGCCAAGTTGCAGGAACAAGTGCCGCCGTTTCCCTCCGCGCAGGCGGTGGCCTTGCTGGAAACCGCTTATGGCAAACCGTTGCTCGAGGTGTTCCGCAGCTTTGAAGCAACGCCGGTGGCCAGCGCGTCGGTGGCGCAAGTGCATTTCGCCGTGCTGCCGGACGGCCGCGATGTCGCGGTAAAAATCCTGCGCCCCAACATTGCCGGCATCATCTCCCACGATATCGCCCTGCTGAAAACGGCAGCCGACATGCTCGAATGGTGGTCGGAAGGCCGCCGCCTCAAACCGGGCGAGGTCATCAAGGAATTTGAAAAGCATCTGGCGGACGAGCTCGACTTGATGCGCGAGGCAGCCAATGCCAGCCAGCTCAAGCGCAACTTTGTCAATTCGTCGATGATTCTGGTGCCGGAGATGTACTGGGATTATTGCCGCACTGAAATCATGGTCATGGAGCGCATGTACGGCTTCCCGGTCAGCCAGGTGGGCGCGCTGCGCGAGGCGGGCATCGACATCTCGAAGCTTGCCGCAAACGGCGTGGAAATTTTTTATACCCAGGTATTTCGCGACGGTTTTTTTCACGCCGACATGCACCCGGGCAATGTGCAGGTAGCGGCGAACGGCCAATATATCGCGCTGGATTTCGGCATCATGGGCTCGCTGACCGACCGCGATAAACATTACCTCGCGCAGAACTTCATCGCCTTTTTCCGCCGCGATTACAAGCGTGTTGCCGAGGTGCACATCGAATGCGGCTGGGCGCCCGCCGACACCCGCGTGGACGAGCTGGAATCCGCGATACGGGCGGTGTGCGAACCGATTTTCGACAGGCCGTTGCGCGAGGTTTCATTCGGCCGCGTGCTGTTGCGCCTGTTCCAGATTTCGCGCCGCTTCGGTATCGAGGTTCAGCCGCAACTGGTGTTGCTGCAAAAGACCCTGCTCAATGTCGAAGGACTGGGCCTGCAACTGGATCCAGAACTGGATTTATGGAAAACCGCCAAGCCGTGGCTGGAACGCTGGATGACCGAGCAGATTGGCTGGCGCGGATTCCTCAAGGCATTGCGTACCGAAGCCCCGAACTACGCCACCCTGCTGCCGCAACTGCCACGGGTGTTGAGCCGTTATCTGGTCAACGACGGCGCGACCTACAGCGCGGAAATGCTGCATCGGATACTGGAACAGCAAAAACGCTACAACACCTTGCTGGCCATCATCTGCCTGTTGCTGCTGGGTCTGTTCGCGTGGGGGTTTTTCAGTTTCGATATGTCCTGAAGCAAAACCCTGCAGGGGCGAGATTTATCGCGCCCCGAGTTAATGCAGTAGGTTGGCGGTGAGCGCAGCGAACCCCAACGCAACGCCACCGGAAATATTTGCCATATCGTGATTCTCGTTTTGGAGTGTTGGGGTTCACGTTGTTCACCCCAACCTGCGTGGCTGCAGGGGGCGAGATTTATCGCACCCCGAGTTAATGCAGTAGGTTGGCGGTGAGCGCAGCGAACCCCAACGCAACGCCACCGGAAATATTTTCCATATCGTGATTCTCGTTTTGGAGTGTTGGGGTTCACGTTGTTCACCCCAACCTGCGTGGCTGCAGGGGCGAGATTTATCGCGCCCCGAGTTAATGCAGTAGGTTGGCGGTGAGCGCAGCGAACCCCAACGCAACGCCACCGGAAATATTTGCCATATCGTAATTTCCGTTTTGGAGTGTTGGGGTTCGTTCACCCCAACCTACGTGGCTGGGTTAATGCAGAAGAAAAAGGGCGCGATAAATCGCGCCCCTACGATTGGTCTGGAATCAGACGAAAAAGCCGCTATCCCATAACTCCTGGGTCAATGCCCGGTAATCTGCCGCGCCCGGGCTGTGCGGCGCGAAATCGAACACATCCTTGCTGTGCATCGGGCTGGTCGCCAGCGCGACGGTTTCGCCGATGCGCGTTTCGCACACCAGCGCACCGTAGCGTTCCCTGAGCTTTTCATAAATGTCATAAGCCAGTTTGCGCCGCGAATCGAAGCGTGTCACGACGATGCGCCTTTCAAACTTGCGGTTGAGCTTGGCCTCCAGCACGTTGAGCGCGCTATCCAGGCGATACACGCCCTGCAAGGAAAGAAAATCCGCCGAAACCGGAATCAGCACCCGGTCGGTTGCGAGCAGCGCATTCAGCGTCAATACCCCCAGCATCGGGCAGCAATCGATCAGGATCGGCGCGCCGGTGAGCGCAAGGTCTTCGCGCAAACCCTGCCGCAACAGCGTTGCGGCCTTGGGATCGCTGCCGAACATGGCATCGATTTTGGCGAGCTCCAGCGAAGCCGGGATGATTTGCCAGCCGGACGGGGTATCCTGCAGCAGGTCAGCAAGCTGGGTCTTGTGTTTGAAAAAGGACGCCATGCCGCCATCCGGCAAGGCCCTCACCGCACCGCTGGCCAGGGTCAGATGTCCCTGCGGATCCATATCCAGCGCGATGGGACATTGTCGCGCGATATTCAGCGCAGCCGTCACATTCAGGCAGGTCGTGGTTTTTCCTACGCCACCTTTTTGATTGAATACGGCGATTACCGCCATTGTTTACCCCACAGTGACGGGCAGCCGATTACGCAATTATTCCACGGTAACAGACTTGGCTAAATTTCTCGGCTTGTCCACATCGGTGCCCTTTTGCAATGCAACGTAATATGCCAGCAGTTGCAGCGGGATGGTGTGCAGAATAGGGCTTAAATATCCGGCGTGTTCGGGCATTTGCATGATGTGGATGCCGTCTGCCGCGTGGATATGGGTGTCTGCATCGGCAAACACATACAGCTCGCCGCCGCGCGCGCGCACTTCCTGCAGGTTGGATTTCAGTTTCTCCAGCAGCGCGTCGTTCGGCGCCACCGAGATCACCGGCATATCCTTGTCCACCAGCGCCAGCGGGCCGTGCTTCAGCTCCCCGGCGGGATAGGCTTCGGCGTGGATATAGGAAATTTCCTTGAGTTTGAGCGCGCCTTCCAGCGCGATCGGGTAATGCAGCCCGCGCCCCAGAAACAGCGCGTGATGCTTGTCGGCAAAACGTTCGGCGAGTTTGGCAATCAGCGGCTCCAGCTCCAGCACCTTCTGCGTCGCGGCTGGCAAGTGGCGCAACTCGTGCAGATACTGTTGCTCTTGTTGCGCGGTGAGGCGGCCGCGCGTTTTGGCCAGCACCAGCGTCAGCAGGAACAGCGCGGCGAGTTGCGTGGTGAACGCCTTGGTCGAGGCCACACCGATTTCCGGCCCGGCGCGCGTCAGCAGGCGCAGCTTGCATAGCCGCACCAGCGCGCTTTCCGGCACATTGCAGATCGCCAGGGTATGGCCGTGCCCCTGCGCCTTGGCGTGGCTCAGCGCGGCCTGCGTATCGGCGGTCTCGCCGGATTGCGAGATCACCACCACCAGGGTCTTCGGGTTCGGGACACTGGTGCGGTAACGGTATTCGCTGGCGATTTCCACATTGCAGCGGATGCCGGCGATCTCTTCCAGCCAGTATTTTGCCACCAGCCCGGCATGGTAACTGGTTCCGCACGCCAGGATCAGGAGGCTGTCGATGTCGGCGAAAGTCGCCGCCGCTTCCGCGCCGAAGATGCCGGGCACCAGCGACTGGCTGTTGCACACCGATTCCAGCGTGTCCGCCAGCGCCTGCGGCTGTTCATGGATTTCCTTCTGCATGTAGTGGCGGTATTCGCCCAGCTGTACGCTCTCGTTGCTCAGTTCGCTGGTCTGCACGGCGCGTTCGGTGCATTTGCCCTGCGCGTCGAAAATACGGTAGCCGTTCCGCCCCAGTTCGACCACATCGCCTTCTTCGAGATACACCACCTGGCGCGTCACCGGCAGCAGCGCGGAAACATCCGAGGCGACGAAATATTCCCCGCTACCCACGCCCAGCAACAACGGGCTGCCGCGCCGCGCACAGATCAGTTGATCGGGATTGTCCGCCGCGATCACGCCGATGGCGTAAGCGCCCACCAACTCGGCAAGTGCCGCCTGTGTTGCGGTCAGCAGCGAATTGCCGCGTGCGTAATGGCTGTGGATCAGGTGCGCGATGACCTCGGTATCGGTATCGGAAGTGAACTCATAGCCTGCGGCGCTCAGGCTGGTGCGCAACGCTTCATAGTTTTCGATGATGCCGTTATGCACCACGGCGATATGATTTTTGCTGATATGCGGATGGGCATTGCGTTCGCTCGGTGCGCCATGCGTCGCCCAGCGCGTATGCGCGATGCCGATCAATCCGTGCGTCGCGGCGCTTTTTTCGGTCAGTTCCGCCACCCGCCCGGTGCTGCGCACCCGTTCCAGTTGCCCGTCATGCACCACCACCAATCCGGCGGAATCATAGCCGCGATATTCCAGGCGTTGCAGCCCTTCCAGCAAAATTGGCACCACGTTGCGTTGCGCTATCGCACAGACGATTCCGCACATTTTTAGAGCCCTGGGAAGTGGGAAGTGGGAAGTGGGAAGTGGGAAAAGCACGCAGCTCTCATTTTTCACCTTTCACTTGTTTGGTTGGGCGCTTCCAGCCGTTGATGGTCACCTGCTTGCTGCGCGACAGCGTCAATTCATTTTCCGGGGTATCGCGCGTGATGGTGGAACCGGCGCCGATGGTCGCACCTTTGCCGATTGTCACCGGCGCGATCAACTGCGTAGCCGAGCCGATGAACACATCGTCCCCGATGACGGTGCGATATTTGTTCGTGCCATCGTAATTGCAGGTGATCGTGCCCGCGCCGATATTCACGCGGCTGCCCACCGTGCTGTCACCGATGTAGCTGAGATGATTCGCCTTGCTGTTTTCCGCGATTTCGCTGTTCTTGACCTCGACAAAATTGCCGATATGCACCCCGTCGTGCAGCCTGGTGCCGGGACGCAGGCGCGCGTAAGGACCGATGCGGCAGTTAGCGCCCACTTCGCTGCTGTCGACCAGGCTGTAAGGCGCAATGCGGGTATCGGCGGCGATGGTGGAATTACGGATGATGCTGTAAGCGTCCACTCGCACGTTGTCGCCCAGGCTCACTTCGCCCTCGAAGATGCAGCCGACATCGATCTCGACATCGCGCCCGCACCTCAGCTTGCCGCGCACATCGAGGCGCGCCGGATCGGCCAGCGTCACGCCCTGCGCCAGCAATCGGGACGCCTCGACCTGCTGCCAGATGCGCTCCAATGCCGCCAGTTGCACCTTGCTGTTGATACCGTGAATTTCCCATTCGTGGGCGGGCTGCACGGTATGCACCGCGATGCCTTGTCGCACCGCCATACTGACAATGTCGGTGAGGTAGTACTCACCCTGCTTGTTGTTGTTCTGCAACTTCGCCAGCCATTCGCGCAGCTTGCCGGTCGGCGCGAGCAGGATGCCGGTATTGATCTCGTTGATTTCACGCTGTTCGGGCGTCGCATCTTTTTCCTCGACGATGCTGAGCACATCGCCCTGCGCATCGCGCACGATACGCCCGTAGCCTGCCGGGTTATCCAGGTTGACGGTCAGCAACACCAGGCCATCGCCCACCTGCCGCATCTGGTGCAGAGTGCTGTGCTGGATCAGCGGCACATCGCCGTACAACACCAGCGTATCGCCGGTATCGGCGAGAAGCGGCAGCGCCTGTTGCACCGCATGGCCGGTGCCGAGCTGCGGCTCCTGAATCACGAACTGCGCGGGAGCGACGAGCCTTGCGGAATACTGCCGCATCGCCTGTGGCACGGCCTCGCCGCCATGCCCGTACACCACGCAAACCCGCTGCGGCTGGAGCGCGGTCGCGCAATCCAGCACATGCCCGACCAGCGGCTTGCCTGCCAGTGCGTGTAACACTTTCGGTTTTTCGGAAACCATGCGCGTGCCTTTTCCGGCAGCGAGAATGACGATGTTCAATGCGCTCATGTCGGGCTTTCTGAAGATGGCGGATTATAAACAAAAGCCGCCGCTACAGGGCGCGATGGATTAGGCCACCGTATTTTGCGCCAATCCGTTAAAATCACTTTTTTCAGGACAACCCGAGTACAACACCATGACTACACCACCCACCATCCCACCCGCCGAACAACGCGGCAAAGTGCTTTCCACCGTTCTGTTCGGCAGCCGCTGGCTGCAAGTGCCGCTTTATCTGGGCCTGATCATCGCGCAGTGCGTGTATGTCGTGCATTTCATGGTCGAGCTGGAGCATCTGGTCATGGGCACGCTGACGATGAGCGAAGAATCGATCATGCTCATCGTGCTCGGGCTGATCGACGTGGTGATGATTTCCAACCTGCTCATCATGGTCATCGTCGGCGGCTATGAAACCTTCGTGTCGCGCCTGAACCTGGAAGGGCATCCGGACGAGCCGGAGTGGCTGTCGCACGTCAACGCCAACGTACTGAAAGTGAAACTCGCCACGGCCATCATCGGCATTTCCTCCATCCATCTGCTGAAATCGTTCATCAATGCGCCCAACATGGAGGAAAAAACCCTGCTGTGGCAAACCATCATCCACATGACTTTTATTGTCTCTGCGGTTGCGATTGCCTATATCGACAAGCTGATGAGCCATCCCCCGCAACCCGTTGCGCCCCATCCTTAAAACGGCAGCAATCCCGCAAAAATATTTAACGCGCCACCCGCTTGATCGTTTAATCGTGTTACTGGCAATGAAACACCAATGGCAACCGACTTGCTTGGCTTGAGGGATAAAGATTGAAAAATCGATCGGGTGCGACCCCGTTGACTCGCGACCACATTGATTCGATCCGTTCAGCACCAACCTACCAGCAAATACCCCCGCAGCAAGTCATGGGGTGCTTTATTGCGTAATCTGCGGACAACCGCTTTTTACGGAATGGAGCTTTACTCCCTGCGCCAGCTTCACTCGCGATGGTAGGGGTGATTGTGCATCAAGCTGTGCGCGCGATACAGTTGCTCGGCGAGCAGCACGCGCACGAACGCGTGCGGCAAGGTCAGCGCGGATAACGCCAGCAGTTGCTGTGTGGCCTGCTTGACAGCATCATGCAGACCGTCCGCGCCGCCGATGATGAACGCCACATCGCGCCCCTCGCGCATCCAGTCCTGCATCTGTGCGGCAAGCTGCCTGGTGGTCGGCTGGGCGCCGCGCTCATCCAGCGCGTTACGCCGGCAGTTCTGCGGCAAGGCGGCAAGAACGCGCTGCGCTTCCGCCGCCATGATCTGCGCGGTGGTCTTGCCGGTGCTGCGCGGCTCCGGCTTGATTTCCAGCAGCTCTATTTTTGCCTCGCGCGGCATCCGTTTGGCGTATTCGTTGAAGCCTGCCGTGATCCAGCCCGGCATCTTGTGGCCTACCGATACGATGATGAGCTTCATTTTGAAAACCTGTGTTGAACGTGGTATGTAGGGGCAATTCACGAATTGCCTCTTACCATTGCGGGCGATTCGTGAATTACCCCTACGGCTGCGGGCGATTCGTGAATCGCCCCTACGGGGTTTTCGCCAGCTTCGGACGCGCCGCCTGCGCCTTGCTCCACAGCTCTTCGAGGTTGTAATAATCGCGGATGGCGGGCTGCATGATGTGTACCAGCACTTCGCCCATATCCACCAGGATCCATTCGCCGCTGTCTTCGCCCTCGCGGCCCAGCGCTTCTTCGCCGCGCTCCCTGAGCTTGACCACCACGTTGTCGGCGAGCGCCTTGGTTTGCCGTCTGGAGGTGGCGCTGGCGATGATCATGCGATCGAACAACTGGCTGAGTTTGCTGGTGTCGATCACCGTGATGTTGGTGGCTTTGATGTCTTCGAGTGCGGCGACAATGGCTTGGGTTTTTTCTTTGGTAGTCAGCATGGTTTGTATAAGTGATGTTGATGAATATAGTTGGCCACCGCATTGGGCATCAGGTAGCGTATGGTGCGGTTTTCCGCCACGCGGCGGCGGATATCGGTGGCGGAAATTTCCAGTTTGGGAATGGCCAGTTCGGCGATCCCCCCGCAGGATTGTTGCGACAGTATATCAGCCGTACACAACCGGGCATGGTAATGACGCTGCAATTCCGCTGTCGCGCTGTGGATGCGTTCCTCCAGCGTGAAGCCGGGGCGATAGCCGACCACGATGTGCGCCAGCTCGAATAATTGCTCCCACTCGTGCCAGGTATGCAGTTGCAGGAACGCATCGCCGCCCATCAGCAGGCACAGCGGCTGCGCCGTCCCCAGCTCGGCGCGCAGTTCGCGCAGCGTGTTCACCGTATAGCACGGCGTGTCTTGTCTGACTTCGCGGTCATCCAGCACGAAAGCCGGTTGATCGGCGATGGCCAGCTGCACCATCGCGCTGCGGTGCTGCGCGGACACTTGCGGCGCAGCGCGGTGCGGCGGTATGCCGGTGGGAAGAAAACGGATTTGCCGGAGATTTGCCAGCTCCAGCATTTCTTCGGCGAGGCGCAGATGCCCGTAATGAATCGGGTCGAATGTGCCGCCCAGGATACCAATCGCTTTTTTATTCACTGGTTGCAAGGCCCGAGGTTACAGCGCCAAGCGGCGGATGTCCGCCAGCGTTTGCGCCAGATAAACGATGAAGCGCGCGGCAGCAGCGCCGTCGATCACGCGGTGGTCGTAGGACAGCGACAGCGGCAGCATCAGGCGCGGCGCGAATGTGCCGTTTTGATACACCTGTTTCATGCCCGACCGGGACACGCCCAGAATCGCCACTTCCGGCGCGTTGATGATCGGCGTGAACGCCGTGCCGCCGATGCCGCCGAGGCTGGAAATGGTGAAGCAGCCGCCCTGCATGTCGGCCGCGGTCAGCTTCTTGTCGCGCGCCCGCGCGCTGGTTTCGCCGAGTTCTTTGGCAAGCTGCACGATGCCTTTGCAACCCGCGTCGCGCAGCACCGGCACTACCAGTCCGTCCGGTGTATCCACCGCCACGCCGATATGAAAATATTTCTTCAGGATCAGGTTTTCGCCGCTCGCATCCAGCGAGGCGTTAAAGTTTGGGAATTGTTGCAAGGCTTCCACCACGGCCTTGAGCAGGAAAGCCAGCGGCGTGATCTTGATGCCTTGCGTGGCGTATTCCTCGTTCAATTGTTTGCGGAAGGCTTCCATCTCCGTGATGTCGGCTTCCTCGAATTGCGTGACATGCGGGATGCTCACCCAGTTGCGATGCAGGTTCGCGCCGGAAAGCTTCTGGATGCGCGACAGCGGCCTGGCTTCAATGGCGCCGAACTGCGCGAAGTTCACTTCGGGCATAGCGGAAATATTCAGGCCACCTGAGCCGCGCGGCTGCGCCAGCGCGGCCTTGACGAAATTCTGCACATCGTCCTTGGTGACGCGTCCCTTTTCGCCACTGCCTTTGACTTGAATAAGATCGACGCCGAGCTCGCGCGCGAAGCGGCGGATCGCGGGGCTGGCGTGCGCCAACCCCTCCCCAGCCCTCCCCTTGTCATAACCAGCGACTTGGCTAGTGGTTCCATCAGGGGAGTGAGCCCGTATCGCTGACGCAACGGTTTCCTCAGTAGGGCGGGCTGCGCCCGCCATGGCGGGCGCAGCCCGCCCTACATCGGCGGACACTGCATTTGCAGCCGATGCTGGTGTAATGGATTTCGCCGCCGTTTCTTCACTTGTTTCCACCAGCGCGATCATCGAACCCTGCGACACCTTGTCGCCGGCCTTGATCTTCACTTCTTTCACCACGCCCGCGAACGGTGAAGGCACATCCATCGTCGCCTTGTCGGTTTCCAGCGTAATCAGCGACTGTTCCGCTTGCACCTGGTCGCCCGCCTTGACCAGCACCTCGATGACATTCACATCCTTGAAGTCGCCGATGTCCGGAACCGGTATTTGCTTGAGTTCTGCCATGACACGCCTCTCCTAAACCGTCGCCGGGTTGGGTTTGTCGGGGTCGATCCGGTACAGCCTGATCGCCTTGCTGACTTCGCCGGTCTGGATCGCGCCCTCATCGGCCAACGCCTTCAATGCGGCAAGCGCAATATAGAACCGGTTCACCTCGAAGAAGCGCCGCAGTTTCTCGCGCGTATCCGAGCGGCCGAAGCCGTCCGTGCCCAGCACCTTGTAGCGCCCCGGAATGTAGGGACGTATCTGATCCGCGTAGCTCTTGACGTAATCGGTCGCGGCGATCACCGGGCCGCCGCGCCCGGCGAGGCATTGCTCGACGTAACTCGCGCGGCGCGGCATATCGGGATGCAGCATGTTCCAGCGTTCGCAATCCAGCCCGTCGCGACGCAGTTCGTTGAAGCTGGTCACGCTCCAGATGTCGGACGCGACGCCGAAATCCTTTTCCAGCAGTTCCGCCGCCGCAATCACTTCGCGCAGGATCGTGCCGCTGCCGAGCAATTGCACCGCTGGTTTTCCTACTTCCCACTTCCCACTTTCCACTTCCCTCAAAAGATACATCCCCTTGACGATGCCCTCCTCCGCACCCTCCGGCATGGCCGGATGCGCATAGTTCTCGTTCATCACCGTCACGTAATAGAACACGTTCTCCTGCTTCACGTACATACGGCGCAGGCCTTCCTGAATGATGACCGCCAGCTCGTAGGCAAAGGTGGGGTCGTATGAAATGCAGTTGGGAATCAATGCCGCCTGCAAGTGGCTGTGGCCGTCCTGATGTTGCAAGCCCTCGCCGTTCAGCGTGGTGCGCCCGGCGGTGCCGCCGAGCAGGAAGCCGCGCGCCAGCATGTCGCCCGCCGCCCAGGCCAGGTCGCCGATGCGCTGGAAGCCGAACATCGAATAGTAGATGTAGAACGGTATCGTCGCCGCGCCGTGGTTCGCGTAGGCCGTCGCGGCGGCGATCCACGAGGACATCGCCCCCGCTTCGGTGATGCCCTCCTGCAAAATCTGGCCGGTCTTGTCTTCCTTGTAGAACATCAATTGGTCGGCATCCTGCGGCGTGTAGAGCTGGCCGACCTGCGAGAAAATGCCGATCTGGCGGAACAGCCCGTCCATGCCGAAAGTGCGCGCCTCGTCCGGCACGATAGGCACGATCAGTTTGCCGATATCCTTGTCCTTGACCAGGATGCCGAGCAGACGCATGAACGCCATAGTGGTGGAAATCTCGCGGTCTTCGGTGCCTTTGAGCAGCACGTCGAACGCCTCCAGAGCCGGTATCCGCAACGGCTCATTGGCCGGCTGGCGCGCCGGTAGCGTGCCCAGCGCCGCGACACGTTCCCTGAGATATTTCATCTCCAGGCTGTCTTCGGGCGGGCGGTAAAAATTCAGGCTGTCCACCTGCGCGTCGCTCAGCGGGAGATTGAAACGGTCGCGGAATTTGCGCAGCGAATCCACATCCATCTTCTTCTGCTGGTGGGTCGGATTCTGTGCCTCGCCGGATGCGCCCATGCCGTAGCCCTTCACCGTCTTGGCGAGGATCACGGTCGGCTGGCCTTTGTGTTTAACCGCCTCAGCATAGGCCGCGTACACCTTGTACGGATCGTGGCCGCCGCGGTTCAGCCGCCACAATTCGTCGTCGGACATGTCCGCGACCATTTCCAGCAGCTCCGGGTACTTGCCGAAAAAATGCTCGCGCACGTAGGCGCCGTCCCGCGCCTTGTAGGTCTGGTATTCGCCGTCCACCACCTCCTGCATACGCTGGAGCAACAGGCCGTTTTTATCCTTGGCGAGCAGACGATCCCAGTGCCTGCCCCATATCACCTTGATGACGTTCCAGCCCGCGCCGCGAAACACGCCTTCCAGCTCCTGGATGATCTTGCCGTTGCCGCGCACCGGGCCGTCGAGCCGCTGTAAATTACAGTTGACGACGAAAATCAGGTTGTCGAGATGTTCGCGCCCCGCCAGCGAAATCGCGCCGAGCGCTTCCGGCTCGTCGGTCTCGCCGTCGCCGAGGAAGGCCCACACCTTGCGCCTGGAAGTCTTTGCGATGCCGCGATGTTCCAGATAGCGCATGAAGCGCGCCTGATAAATCGCCATCAGCGGCCCCAGCCCCATCGACACGGTGGAGAGCTGCCAGAAGTCCGGCATCAGCCAGGGATGCGGATAGGACGACAGGCCGCCGCCTTCGGATTCCCGGCGGAACTTGTGCATCTGCTCTTCGCTCAGCCGCCCTTCGAGAAAGGCGCGCGCATACATGCCGGGCGAAGAATGCCCCTGGAAATACACCAGATCGCCGCCGTGCGTAGCAGTCTTGCCGTGGAAGAAATGATTCATGCCCACGTCGTACAGCGTGGCCGCCGAGGCGAAGGTGGCGATATGCCCGCCCAGCCCGGAAGACTCGCGGTTGGCGTTCAGCACCAGCGCCGTCGCGTTCCAGCGCGTCAGCGCGCGGATGTGGTGCTCCAGCTCGTGATTGCCGGGGGAGCGTTGCTCGCGGTCGGGCGGGATGGTGTTGCAATACGGGGTGGTCTTGCAGAACGACATGCCGGTGCCGACGTCGTGCGTCTTGTCGATCAATTGTTCGATCAGAAAATGCGCGCGCTCCGCGCCTTCGTTCTCCAGCACCGACTCGAGCGCGTCCAGCCACTCCTGCGTTTCCTGTGGGTCGGAATCGGGCGGGTCGGGGTCGGGCTGTTCGTGATTGGGTAAAGATGACATTTTTCACCTCCCTTGGTGCAGCAACGTCATTTTATGGAAATATTGCTATTTATCATCGTTCCCACGCTCCGCGTGGTAACGCCTCTCCGATGCTGGAACAAAAGTTTCTCGTGATGGACGCTCTGCGTCCCATGCCGCAGGAGCGGCACAAGCTGCATTCCCACGCTGGAGCGTGGGAACGATAAACATCCCTACCTGCCGCAATCTATGGTTTCGCTCTCGGTCACCAGCCATTCGACCTTGATGTCGGTCGCCTCCTGCGGAAGTTGCTCGACGATCTGCATGGCAAATGCCGCCGCGACCAGCGCAGGTTGATGCGCCCCATCCCGGCTATCCAGCTGTATCAGCAGCTTGTCGTAAAATCCGCCACCATAGCCCAGCCGCGCGCCATCGCGGGTAAACGCCACCCCCGGCAGCAAGGCGAATTCTACCTCATTTGGGTTATTCAGCCGTTCGCAGCGTTCCACCACCGGTTCGCGTATTCCCCATAGCCCCGCCGCCAACTGATTCTCCGGATCATCCACCCAGTACAGGTCGAGATGATTGGTGTGGCGGTTCACCTTGGGCAGGGCCAGCCGTTTGCCGTCCGCCAGCGCCCGCGCTACCCACAACTCGCTGGCGAATTCTGCGCCGAAATTCATGTAGCCCAGCACCGCACCGGCCTGCCGGTACTCCGGCAGTTGCAGCAACCGTTCGGTGATGGCCGCGCTGTACGCGGCGCGCGTATCGGCGGGGAGCTGCTCGCGCTGCGCGAAAATGGTTTTGCGGATAGATGGTTTGAGCGAGTGAAGCATAATGTTGCCGTGCCTATGTATCGCCACAGGTTGTATAGGCCTGTCGCGGGTCGCTACTTGAGGGGAATGCTGTCTGGAGAAGATTTTTCTCGACCAATGGGTTCAACGTCCTTTTGAGCAGATCATCCGGGTTACGACTGAGCAGTTGTGCCAGCACTCGGCGGCCTAAGTATCGGCCCTGGCACAACTTCAGGATAGTGGCTCGCAACAACTCGGGCGCAACCCGTTTGCGTTCGTAAACAGCTTGCGCAATGGTTTTCAATTCGTGCTGCAACTCATCACTTAACTGCGACCACTCCAGATACAAAGCGCTTAGCTCTGGAGATTTGGCGCTTAGCTCTGGAGGTATGGCGTTTAGCTCTGGAGGTATTACACCCGGCACCGTGGATAAGGGGGGCGCAACCTCACTTTCAAATAGGCTTACTCCCTGACGATCCAGCCAAGGCAAGAAATACACCATGCCTCTGCCTACGCCATCCGATACCAACAAACCGTCTTTCACCAGCCGCGTCAGCATCTTGGTGAGGTCTGTGGGATGGTCGGTGGTAATTTCGCGCAAGCGGCCATGATTGACCATCCCTTCGGTCGCAGCCGTCACCAGCGCAAGATGCTCGATCGGCGACAAGCTTGCGAATTTCGCTCCCAAATGTGCTTCCAGATCGGCCACGGCCCAAGCGGGCAACAGGTAAGGGTCGAGATACAGCGTCATGCAGCGTGATGCTTATCTGTGAAACTACTATTTCAGTCAGCCCGTAAACTCCCCGAAAACAATTCAATTTCGGTGCTCTTGGTTTTTCTCGGGCTAAGCCTAATGCAGCGTTGCCGGATTCTTCGATATTAACTTCGAGAGCGGCATTGCACGAGCCAACATTGCGATAATATTCAGTTCTGTTTCAGCCCGTTCCGGTTCTGCACGGTCATCTACAATCACCAGTGCCTTGTGCTGCCCCGGAGCGCTCAACACATCTCCCAGTTTGCGCATCACCCCGCCAGTGGCGCTATGGTGCGGAACGAGCACATCAACCAACTCATCGCCAAACATAAAATCGAAATCGTACTCGTGACCCGAAATCCCTTTTACATGAGGGGCGCGCACAAGAGTAAATTTGGGCTTCCAACTTCTCAGCAGCATTTCTACTTCATCAGCCAGATTATCGGCCTTGTCCGGTACGCCCAAGGCAGCACGCTCCATTTGAGCCACGGCAAGAATCCCGCTAATGAACTGTGCAATCAGCAAAGCCGCATGGTCGGCCTTCCCATAAGCCTTGATTTCGCCCTGCTCAGTAAATGCAAGACCATGAGGTTCAATGCTGCGCTGCAACAATGCCAGCTTGCTTTTATGCCAAGCAGCCATGCCCATGCCGGTGAGATGCAGCATGGTATCTCCGTTATCGGTTAATTCCAGCGTGTCGCCATGTGGAATAGCATACACATTGACAGCGGCACCGTCGGCAAAAGCAAATGGTGTACCAAGCTCGAACGCCTGCTCGCCCTTGGTGGTCAAGAGCGGAGTGCAATCGAAAGCGAACTTGTTGGCAATCAGTTGACAGTTCATGATGGTAGTTCCAGTTGTACGGCAGTCAGGTTGATTTGCTGGCAGAAATGCGCAAATCCACGCGAGTAATCATCGCACCCGAACCCCGGCAATGCAATAGCCTTGTCACCCCAGTGTTCGTGGGCTCCGTGAATGATATTGCCGGGTTCGTTATGTGTAAGTTTATCCGGCGGGGTGATTTCCAGTTGGTAGGTTCGCAGCTTCGCGCCGTGCCTTTGTGTGAATAGGGTGAACAAAAACAGGCAACGGTTCAGAGTAAGTGCAGCCTTGCATTCCGCCTCCACGATCAATCCGGGCAAGAATGCACCATCGGCATCTTCAACACGTGCGGAGGCGATCAAATGTCCTGCATGGTTATTTCTCTTTTGCAAAGCAAACTGACCGTGCAGTCCGTGCAATTTCTTTGGTATCGCGGCAATTGCACGTGCCTCATCGGCGGTTACAAACCCTTTCATCCCTTACCCCTTTGCACTGCCGGAAAAATACAGGTCATTTACCATTTTACTCTTTTCTTTTCTTGGGGGATTTTGCCGTCGGCAACAGGCTGGTGAGCTGCTGGTAACGCTCGAACAAAAACTCCACGCGTTGCGCATCGCTGGTGAAGGCCGCTTTGCGGTAGCAGGCATCCACGGCGCGGTCGAGCGCCTGGTGGGCCTTGACCAGCGCGGGCGGCATCGTGAGCGGATCGTAGAGGTCGGCGAGCGAGCTTTGCGGGAATTGCGCGCGGGCATTCAGCACGGCTTGGGCGGCGGCTTCGATCAAGTCCCTCGCCCGCAGGCGGGAGAGGGATTTAGGGTGAGGGTCGTCGGAGGAATCCGCTGCCGTTGCAAGACCCTCATCCCCGGCCCTTCCCCCGCCTGCGGGGGAAGGGAGTTCCGGCCACGGGAAGTTGTTGTAGACGATGCCTGCCGAATAGCGGTAACGGCTTTCGAGTCGTCCGCAGGTGTAGCGTATCCAAACATTGTGCATGGTGGAATGCAACACGCCAAAATGGAAAAGAGGGTTCGTCAGTAAAATGAGTGGGTAAGCTTTGGTTCGGGTAATTTCCCAAGTACATGATATAGCGCGAGTTCCAGCATTTTGAATGTCCTGAAACCGTAAGCTTTTCTCATAGTGACTTTGGCTTTGTTGTTCAGGCCTTCGACAATGCCGCTAGAAAACGCTTTTCTGGCCCGGAAATAGTTGAGCAGGAGTTCGCGGTGATTGCGGACGGTGCGGA
>Ga0209212_1002887_pt1 | contig 23586 bp, 17 predicted proteins | sample RifGroC2_FD_183996 | JGI IMG/M metagenome (GOLD analysis project Ga0209212, IMG submission 183996) | Groundwater microbial communities from Rifle, Colorado, USA - Groundwater C2 (SPAdes) (version 2) | ecosystem: Environmental > Aquatic > Deep subsurface > Groundwater | place: Rifle, Colorado... | reverse complement strand
ACATCCTGGGGTTATTCCGACCGGAATTTTTTGACATTCTCGAGAGGAAACCCAAGCTCGGCCTCGAGGTGACGACGAAACTCGCCCAAATGATCGGTAATCGGTTGCGCATCACCAACACCGAACTGCAATCTCTCTGCGCAAAGTTCCACAAACCTGAAAAATTGTCTCAAATGGTCCCTGACGATATGCTTCTATCCGATCAAGGCAAGAATGGTATTGAAGCAACAAATACCCTTTTAGAGAAGATGTAGCGGGAACTCATGGACTCTTCAAAGCATACAGTTATCATCCACGTCAACCGATACTTTTTCTCGCGTTTACTCAAGTGGTTTTTCGTTTGTCTGGCGCTCGGATTAGTCATCACGCCCTTTGTCATCATGAAGCCTTTATTGTTTACCTGTATAGTTTCCCTTCTGCTGGCGTTTCTTCTTGAGCCGGCCGTGCGGTTTGTTGAAAACTACCGTATCAAACGCACGTGGGCCATTGGCATTGTCTTCGCCTCTATTGCGATTATTATCGCATTTGGTGTCGCCCTCTTTTTACCGGTAATTACAACTGAAATTCAGTCCGTATCTGCAAACCTTCAATTAAAGCGCCCTTCAGTTCTCACTGAAGAACTCAAAATGACGATTGAAGAGAAATTCCCCCTCATGAAGCAGCGCGGTTTGTCCGAAGAACTGGCTTCATATCTTCGCAACACCCTCGATAATTTAGTAGAAAAAAGCATTGAGATTCTTTTCGAGTTTGTCCACATTGTTTCTATGATATTTACCGTGCCTGTGTTTACTTTTTTTCTTCTGAAAGATGGGCAGCGAATAAAGAAGTCCTTGATACAGTTGGTGCCGAACCGTTATTTTGAGATGACATTGAGCCTAGTGCATAAGATTAGCCATCAGATGGGATCGTATATCCGTGGGAGGCTTCTTGACGCCTTTATTGTTGGCGTTCTTTCCAGTATCACCCTTTACCTGCTGGATATTCGCTATGCTTTTCTCATTGGGGCTCTTGCTGGCTGCGCCAATATCATTCCGCATTTTGGGCCGGTTGTTGGCGCAATTCCCGCCATCATCATGGCGCTGATGGAAACGGGTTCCTTTACCTCAGTGTTAGTTATCACAATCTGCTTTGTTGCAATCCAGTTATTTGACCATTTGGTTATTTCGCATATGATAGAATTAAAAAATATCCATATACATCCTGTCATTGTGTTTCTGGTTATTTTTATCGGAGGCTATTTAATGGGGGCAATAGGGATGTTTACCGCCGTATTATTTACGGGTATTTTAAAGGTGACCATTATTGAGTTGATCTGGGGCTTTAAGCATTACCGCATCTTCAACTCAAAACAGAAGTCTTGAGTTACTGCAACGCCGTTATTTTTTCTTTTTGAGCCTGAGGTCTAATTTTTTGTTTTCAATAAGGCCTAATTTATAATTGAGACCTATTTCTTCACGATCGCTCGTTCAATAGTTACTGGAGTAGCCGGAACATCGCGTTGTCCTGCCTTTGATGTGGTAGAGACACTCTCAATGACGTCCACTACATTCATGCCTTCAACGACCTTACCGAATACGCAATAACCCCAGCCATTGGAAGTCTTCCCTTTATGGTCAAGAAAGGAGTTGTCTACGGTATTGATGAAGAATTGTGCGGTGGCAGAGTGTGGATCCATCGTGCGTGCCATCGCTACAGTACCGCGTTTGTTCTGAAGTCCGTTGTCGGCCTCGTTAGTAATTGGAGCATGCGTTGACTTTTGCTGCATGTCTTCGGTAAAACCTCCGCCCTGAATCATAAATCCTTTAATTACCCGGTGAAAGATGGTGCCGTCATAAAATCCTTCACGCACGTAGCCGAGAAAACTTTCCACCGTATTAGGCGCCGCCTTTGGATCAAGCTCCAGAACAATAAGGCCTTTGCTGGTTTCCAAAAGAACGCGCGGGTTAGATGCGGCTGCCCATGCTGATTGTGCAACACAAAATAAGGCGATAAAAAGTATACTTATAGCCTTTTTCAAAGCGTTCCTCCTTTCATCGATATTAAACGTTAAGGAATTCCAATCTGATAGGGGTAATTCATGAATTACCCCTACATGCTGTAATATTTTTTCTCATTTTATCACGAAAGATTTATGGTAGCAATGCCTTTATACATGTATCCAAATATTTTTGGGGTCTTTTCCAGGTAAAATTGGTCTAACTTTAAAATCCTTAAATTACATAATTCCACGAGTTCTTTGATATTTCGGTTTAAATTGCAGCCGCAAGAAAGCGCCTTATTAATTGGATTCAAACGATGCTGCCATTTCTGGACCTGGTAATCAGGGCTGAGACCATGTTCGGCAAAAAAGAATCGTCCATTGGGTTTTAGAATTCTGGCAATTTCCGACATGGCTCGATGGATATTTTTAATACTGCACAGCGTAAACGCACTGACAACGGTATCAAATGTTTGGCTAGGAAAAGGTAACAATTCTGCACTTACTGTATGGTAGCCTACCTTAATATGAGAGGATTTCAACCTTTTTTCAGCCTTAGAGTGCACGTTGATGTTTATATCAATGCCGGTAATTCTACGAACATGCGCAGGATAATAGGGCAAATTCATTTCGGTACCAAAACCAATTTCTAATATTTCTCCCTTCACCTCTGATAGTGTGTCCTTGCGACAATCAACAAGGATAGAACTGGACATGACATATTCCAGCATATGCGGGAAGATATATTTTGCATAGAGTCCCATATTTTACTTTTAGAAATACGTGTATTGAAGATTTATCTCATGCCTTTTCCGGCAGATCTGAGCCTCTGATAAGATACTTGAAAAATGTCCTTGCAGACTTGAACGTCCTTCTTATTTCTCTGGGAGACGTGAGCATTTGAATTGCCTTATATATGAGGTAAGAAGGTCTCAGATAAAACGACCGCCGTGCATGGTCACAAAACCTGACAAGTTCCTCCGATGACAAGGTATCCGTGCTGATGACAGTATTATGAAGCCCTTCCGGGGTAATCCACTGTTTGTAATCGGAGGTGCTTATTAAGCCGCGTTCCTTGTACCATGCATACGCCTCTGTCCCTGGATAGACCATAACGGGATAAAATTGGACGGTATCGGGATTGAGCCTTTTGGCTAATTCAAGGGTTTCCTGGAGGGTTTCTTTCGTTTCGCCTGGCAGGCCAGCCATAAAGCAGCCGTGGATTAATATCCCTGCCTTTCTGGCGTTTGCCATAAAAGATTCCATCTCTTCCAGCTTTGCCTTCTTTTTCATATTATCCAGAATCTTCTGACTCCCGCTCTCAAATCCCACGCAGAACGAGCGACAGCCGGCTTTCTTCATAGCCAGCATCGTCTCGCAATCCAGACCCACCCGGGCATTGGCCGTCCACGAAATTTTTACACTTTTTTGAAGTATGCGATCAGCCAATTCTTTGCACCGGTTTTTATTGACGGTCATGGTGTCATCTTCAAAAAAGACGGCCTTCGTCTGCGGGAAATTTTCGACAATGTATTCCATCTCTGCAACCACATTTTCCACGCTTCTTACCCGAAATCCGCGCCCCATCAGGGTCTGTGGGTATACGCAGAAGGTGCACGGGAACGGGCATCCTCTGCTCGTGGTAATAGTCACCATGGGATACAGGGCGTTGGGATTGAAGTAATTTTCTATTTTAAGAAATTTTTTATAGACCTTGCTTACAAACGGCAACTCATCCAGATTTTCTATGTAAGATCTTCCGGGGTTGTGAATGATGTTGTTTCCTTCGCGAAAACTCAGTCCTGATACGTTTCTCAAATTCCCTTGACTTTCAAGGGTTTTGGCGAGGTCTAACAGGGTGTAATCATACTCATAGCGCGCAATAGCATCAACCCGTTTATCTATATTCAAGGTTTCTTCGGGAAGCGCTGAAACATGGGTTCCTACAAGGGTTATAAAAGAAGACGGACATATTTCTTTCAACTGGCCGGCAACGGCAACGTCGTTATAGATACTTGGTGTGCTGGTATCCAGAATAATGAGAGACGGTTGAAACTTTTTGGTTCTCTCGACGACATCGTCAATGGAATATCCGTCAGCAGGGGCATCTACCAGATCAACCTCGAATCCATTTTCATTTAAGACTCCTGTAGCATAGGCCAGCCACATGGGAAAGTACAGAGTTCCGCTCTTGGTCACGGCAGGGCTGCGCTGTGGGCGGGAAAATTTCTTAATAAATGGTGGATTGAGCAATACGATTTTCATTAGATTTATTTTTTTATTAATCGATACAAGAGTTTTCAATTATTAGGGTTATTTGTAGTGTCGCGGGTAAAGCATCTAAAACAGATTGTATCGCATTTGTTGCTTTTATCAGCAGGGTTAGCAATAAAACGGCGACTCTTCCTGTATTTCTCATTATTCCAGATGTCTTTGAATCCCGATGTAAATACATTTCCAAAATCATTAGTCAAAAGCCTATCAGGTATACAGCATGGAAGCAATCCACCATCGTAACTTATATATGCAGAGCGATACGGCCAAGCACAGCCTGTTTTATTGTGCTGTGACTCGTGTGATTCATCGTTCCTGAAGGTATCAGCAAACCATTCCTCTCCGGCATTATGTGGTATATACGGCCTTAGGAATCGAATCTGATCCACGCCCAGTTCTTTGGCTTTATCAAGTGCCAAATCAATCTCACTTTCGTTGAATTTTGTAACACAGTACTGCCAATCTATAAAAGGAGTCGAAACTCCAATCCTTCGGCGTTCATCTATGATTCTTTTGACATTTTCCATAGCTAATTTCATGTTGCCCTTAACCATAAATTTGGTGTAACTCTCAGGAGTAACTCCGTGGCAGGAAAATATGAGGACCTCAAGACCGGATTCGACAATACGTTTGGGAAGATCCTCATCGTGAAAATTTAAATTCGAGGATATACCAATACCAATATTGTTTTTACTGGCATATTTGATCATTTCTAGTGTCTCAGGAAAGAGCAACGGTTCACCAAAGCCGTAGAGATTGATCTTGAATAAATAATGTCCCACCTCGTCAACTAATTTTTTAAAATTTTCAAATGTCATTCTTCCATAGTTCCGTTCACCATGGGTAGGCATCCTTCTGCCATCATAGCAGTAAGCACAGCTTAGATTGCAAATATTCGTGGATTCGATTTTTAAAATATAGGGATAGGAATTAAGAATCTCCTTCTTCATCATCCTGTTCCACTCTGCACGAGTAAAATTAATAAACTTTCTCAAGGTCATATGTTTTAAAAAAGAAAACACATGACGTTTTAGTATTTTCCAACGAGCAGATGAATCCATTCCCCTTGTTGCCAAATTAAGATTAATTATGGACATGTGTTACCTCCGCATGTGTCCAACATTATTGTTCAGAATAAACCTAAACATAAGGGATAAACTTTTATCAATTCAGTATAACTATAACTTTACCAGTAATTATGGTCTACGTAGCTTTATTACTCATACAACTTTTCTTGTAATAGTATCATATTGCCGTAATTGCTCAGCTACGAAACCGAGTTTCCCTTTGAACTCAATAGCCTTTGTAGGGCAAACAAAAAAGCAATAGAGGCACTCGACACAGCCGTTATCTTGATTCTTAAGCCCTTCAGGAAGTTTTAACCCAGTTGGACAATAATCTCTGCATTTAGTACATCCCTCTTCACATAACTTCTTATTAAGGTTAAGACCATTAAAGACCATATCTTCTTTTATAAAATTGTCCTGTCTGAGGCCAGACAAAAAAAGAAGATAGCCAAAAAGCTTCGTAGAACAGAGATAATTAAAGAATGAGGTGTTTCGTATGGCAAGAAAATATCGCTGGCGTTTTGGGCTGTGAATAAAGGAAACCAGCATATTTGCCTCAGGTTCTTTAAGCTTTCTCGTAAGCCCAGATACATCAAGATGTGCCACAAAGTTATGGTAATCCTTAGTTATAATGCCAAGATCTTCAGCCGCTTTTAATGTTGTAACCTTCCGATAGTCAAATTCAGCTATTCTTGCACAGGCAAGATCGATAAGGTATGGATCTGTGCCGACAATAATAAGCCCGGTATTGATAGGGGTTCCTCGGGTTGGCCCAAGCCCTTCCATACCAATAAGCCCATCAACGATATGGAGATTTGGCTTTATCTGTTTGTTAATGTTGAGGATATTCCGTGCCAGGCTCTTATGGGTCTTCTTTTTATTTTCTTGTCCTACCAGACACCCCACCATGTTTTTCAGACACACACTCATTCCAACTTCAAAATGAGTCTTCAGTTTGGGAAGGTTAATAAAGAAATCTGTATCCACACATTCCATCGCAGCATGGGCTTTTATTCCGTGTTCGAATTCTATTTCTACTTTTTTTGAACAGTTCAAGTCCACCATCCTGACATCATAATATTCTGCCAATTTATCAATAGCCAACCGAGAAATTACACTAATCCCGTTTCTGTAAAACCCACTATTCGTTCCTTCACCTATAGTTATATTTTTATATCCATTTTCCTTGAGAAACTCTATAACCCCAGCAACGATTCTCAGGTCGGTGGTATTACCTGTCAATGCATTCATATTACTGTTTAGATTGGGTTTCAAAAAAATCTTTGCAGTTTTCGATGCAGGAAGTAAATCCTTGTATTGCTCCAACGTGTTGGATAATCTGTTTTTTATATCATCTATGGAATAAGCCTTTAAAATATTTAGACGGAACATAGAATACCACCCCCCCCCTTTCTCTTATTGTAATAATTACTTTCCTGAATAACTAATCTGGAACTTTATTTTTCATGGGAAACTACAGTACCTATTGTATCAGAAAAAATATTCAAATCTACTTATATGCCCTATTTCGTGACAGAAAGAATATGCCTAGCCGTCTCCTCACCCAGTTCTATAACATCAGGCATCATGGAAAAATAGAAACTACCCATACGACCAACCGGGTACAAATTTTTATATTGCCGCAATTGATCAAAAATCTTTTTGATTCGTTCCCGATAATCAACAGGATAAACTGGATAGGCATCTGCAAGCTCTATATATTCCATTACTTCTACATCTTCAGATTTTACCAGCCCCAGTTTCCCTAAATCAGCCCTGACTTTTTCAATTATCTTGTTTTTCCCCTGGCTCTTTAACTCCTCTTTTAAAGTTATTTCTACACACAATGCATCCCAGCCTTCCGGAACAAGCTTTTCATAAATATAAGAGGGATAATAAATGCGGTTGAAAATGATATCTTTCTGGATGTAATACGTATATAAAGATTTTATTTTTTTTGGCAGTTTCCTTTTAATAACCACGATTACCAAGGCACAACTGATATACTTTAATTCTGCATCTATATGTAACAATTTGCATAACTGATACACCGAACCTGTCCAGATTAGATTCTTAAGGGGCATTTCTTTTTCCTGCCCGTTCTTATCCTTAAAGATTACTGCTGTTATAGAGGAATTGGACTTTTTGAGCCCAACTACTTCTGTATTAAGAAGAGTTTCACCACCATACTGTGAATAAAATTCCAATAACCGTTGAGGAATCATTTGTATGCCGTTTTTAGGATAAAGCAACTTATCTTTTGGTCGAAAAATAATCTTTGGAATGTTACGAATGGCTAGCATCAACTTTTTTGGTGTGCTTAAGCTGCTTTGGTCAACCGTTTCAATATCCAGGTTATGTTCCAGGATATCATTCTTATAATTCCTTTTCAGCCTTCTCCACCAATCTGTATGGAGCTTGTCCCCTGACATCATCAATTTCTTTTCTATGAAGGGATCGAAGTAATCCCGATACATTTTTTCTCCCATAATGGAGGTCATATCAGACTGAAAATCTGCATGTTTTTCCTTCCTGCGAAGGATGGCCTTCAAAAACGATATTGCAGTAGGAATTGGAAAATTCAGAAAATCAGTAATGGTTAAGGGCAAGCTATAATATTTCCCATACAGGAAAAATTTAATAGTCCAATCAGTTACGATGTATTCCTCTGCACTAAATAATTTTTTTACAAGGTCGACGCCACGTGAATTATTATTGCAAAAAAGAACATGTGGCCCCAAATCAAATATACAGTTCTGCAAAATATAACTACGAGCTTGTCCTCCAACTGTGGATTCCTTTTCAAGGAAAAGGCATTTTTCATGATTTTGTGTTAGATAATACCCACAACTTAGACCTGTTAATCCCGCTCCAACTATAATATGAAGGTTATTTTCATTCAAATGCATATACCTCAGTTAAATCGTGAAAACGTTTTTTGAACGTGTAAGTTAACAGAGCGATTGGCAAGATTAATTAATGCCATGCCAATGCCGAAGAATGTCCATGTAATCTCATCAAAGTAGACTAAATCGACCAAACCAAAAGATAGGATAGCAACTATTCCAGCAGCCAAGCTTATTAACATGGTTCGGTAATATGAATCAATAGGCATTTCTGTAACTGTTCTTATTCTATAAAAGAATTTTATTAATAACCATAGCCAGATCAGAAATCCAACAATACCTAATTCAAAAAAAACCGAGAAGAATATATTATGGGCTGGCACCATTTGACCAATTCCGTATCCCTGACCAAACGTTTTATCCCAGACATCTGGAAAAGTTTGTTTCCACACGAAAAGGCGTGTCGCCGTTGTGGGACTCCCACTTTGTATATTACGGGCAACCCCTAGGGTTAAAATTTTCCCAACTTCGTTAAATCGGGCCAGAGGAAACAGAACAATAATAGTAATGATAGTCAAGACGAATGAGGTCATTAAGTATCCTTTTAGGGGCTTATAATTTATGAAAAAGAAGATAAGTCCGGCTATAAGCCCGATAAACCCACCTTTAGAAATGGTGGTAAGATGTCCTGTCACTAAGATCAAAATTATGAAAAGAAGAAAAATGATCTTCTTTATTCCCTTTGCCTGAAGGAGCAGACCAAGAGATAAAACAATTGATAAATTTAAAAAATGTGCAGTACACTGTGGAAAACATAACCCATATCCTCGTGCCCCGGCTATAGTATTCCAGTTAAATGCCAGGGCAAAGCTATTATATTTAGTTATTAAATATGAATGCTCCCTACAATAGAGTGAAACTATAGCTACGATTGCATTGACTACTCCTATAAAAATAAAGGCTCCTATCGTAAGCTGAAACATCTTTTTTGTTCGAATTATATTCACGGAAAGATAGAGACCAAAAAAAGCGCCTAATAGGGGAATAGATTCAATTAATGTCTCCCGTAAAGAAGTTGCCCACAATGAAGATAATGCGATCCATAAAAAAAAGAATTTTGCCGGAGTATCTATTGGAGTATGTAAGTAAGGGCCTCTTATCTTAGCCCATTTGGCCAATATCCATGAAATGAATGTAATGAGCATAAAGACGTCGGTAACTAAAAAAGGAAGCGCCTTTATATTGGAATGTGCACCTTCAAAAAATTTGAGATTAAAAGGAAGGTGTTCTGAAGTTGCCGTAGAAACTCCGTACAATTGATTTGATAAGGTAAGTATTGCTAAGATATAAGAAAATTCTGGCCGTAATGTAAGAAAAATTATTACACATGTTCCAATAAATATAGGAATAATGTATTGCGGCATCATGATAGCTGCGCAGCCTAAAAACATTTCAAATACGAGAGCAGGAATCCATACCCATTTGAGATGTAAAGCATTTTTGAGATTCAGGATGTTAGAATTTGTCAATGTGTTCATCTCAAATCCCGGGAAATATTTTCTGATGTTGAGACAGACGGCTCTTTAAAAAACGATACCTGCATCTGCTTTTGCCATAATCGAAACATAAAAAGGGAGACTCCGTAGTGGCATGGATATTGACGAACGTAATGCCCAAGCAGGCTTACGCAATGTTCCATGGTCTTTTTGATAAGTGTTTCTTCTCTTCCTGTTTTCTCAACAAAGATCGGTTTCTCAAAGACAACCCTGTGATACCCAGTCTTTTTTCTCACGATAAAAACTGGAATTATTGGTGTACCGGTTTTTATTGCGAGCGTCACAGGTGTTACGGAAAAAGAGGCATTTCTGTTTAAAAACGGGACAGAGATCTTCTTCCCACTCATAGGGCCGTCTAAGGATATGACAATAATTTCGTTTCTTGAAAGTGCCCTGAAAATATCTCTTAAGAATCCATCAATATAAATAAAATTTGCCGGTAAATGTTTTTCCCTCTCCAGTTCCATTTCCATAATCTCATTATGTGCCCTATTTTCACCCTTCCAGAAAGTGGGATTGACGGCTACCTGATGTACTTGGTAGCCGCTGTAACCAAGGGAAAGGAGGATCATTTTATAATTACCGAAATGCGCAACTAAGACAATCGCACCCTTACCCATCTTTAACACTTCATCGAGATAGAGTTTATTCTCAAAGTCAAATAATCCCTTCATGGTATCGTGATTTAATTGAGAATCCAACCAACCCTCAAAAAGATTTCTCCTTAAGTTACAGAAGGATCTCAAACAAATTTTATCAATGTTTTTCTCCACGAGTTCTTGTCCTAAAAGAAGTCTTAACTCTTCTATGATAATCTTCTTTTTCTTGCTCTCGAATAGATAAGAAAATACACCAGACGAAGTTCCCAGCATGCGAATTACTCTACGAGGCAGATAAGGAATTATAGGTCTGAATATGAAAATGAAAAATGTCTTGAAATAATTTATAAGTGCGTTCATGGCTTGGTATGAGTAACAACGCTTTCATATACTTGTAAGGTTTCCTGAGCTGCTCTTTCCCAAGTGAATCTTTTAACCCTTTCCAGCCCCTTTTTTATAAGCGCCTCTCTTACATTGCTATTTATTATAAGATGATGCATTTCGATAGCCAATCGGTCGGTATCTCTGGGATTAACTAATATGCCAGCATCACCTACTACTTCTACTAAGGATGATGTATTAGATGAAATTACCGGTGTTCCACACGCCATTGCCTCTAACGGTGGTAATCCAAACCCTTCATACAGAGATGGGAAGATAAACAGTGTCGATGAGCTATAAACGACCGAAAGTTCTTCGTCCGGAATATAACCAATATTGACCAACTGGTCTGCTATACCAAGGCGTAGGGAAATTTTATTCAAATCAAGGTAATTAAAATGTTTCAATCCGGCAATTACCATTTTGTATTCTCTGTTTCTTGCATCAAGTTTAAGCAGTTTTGAGTAGGCTTCTAGAATGCCGTTGAGATTCTTGTAAGGCTTTATACTGCCTAAATAAAAAATATACTTTTCAGGTAAACTATATTTTTTTCTGATGTGTAAAATTGTTTCTCCATCAGACACAAGACCAAATACCGGGTCAACACCCTCTAAGATTACTTTTATTTTATCGTCGGGGATGGAGAAGTATTTGAGTATATCCTCTTTTACACTATGCGATGGAACAATAATCTTTTTTGATTGGAGAATACTTTTGGGGACAGCAAATTTAAAATACATTTTCAGCCCTTGTCTTATAGGAAAGGGGTGATGGGAAAAGGCATCAGGATAAGCTAAATCCATCATATCATGGACGGTAACCACTAAAGGGCAAGGAGGGAAAATGGTAGTGACCTGGAATGGTGAATGAAATAGATCAAAACGTTCTCTTTCTATAATTTTCCCAAGCCAAATAAGTGTCCTTAAGGAAAGTACAGGAAAATTAAGTTGTACCAGCCTAAATTGTGCTGTATTCCTGAGAAAATGTAAGTCGTCTTTATCTGGGAAAAGCTGATTAGGATAGGTGTAAATCACAAACTCATGAGAAGTACTCGTCTTCGGTAACTCTCTCAAAAGATTAAGACATGCCCTACCCAGCCCCGGGTACTTACTAACTACTCTTGCATCAATCCCGATTTTCATCTTTTATTGTTTCATAGCCCCTAGTAGATAAGGATATATTTGAGAATGTAATTCTTTCATACCATTTACCAGATCAAAATAAGGCCGGTCATCCATAGTAACTAGACCAAAATTGTTGTTTTCTCTATCAGGAAGTCGTCCTGTACTGGGTTCATCCACATATTCAAACCAAACCCATCCAACCATTATTGGAGATGATAACAACCGGGAGATATATCTCTTATACCATAAGTACCTATCCTTTTGGCTTTCTAATACAACTCCTGGCCCTATAGTATTTGGCAGGCCGCTATCGTTTGCTTTAAATCCAAATTCTGTAATTAATATCGGTTTGCCATGAAGCTCGTAAGTCTGCTCCAATAGTTCAATTGGAACAATTGGGGTATAGGGCTGAAAGGATATCATATCCACATAAGGGCTCATTTCCTCCAAAACCTCTTTAGGGGCATTGGCCCCAATAAATCTCACACCTAGGATCATATGATTAGGATCGTATTTCTTGATTGCATTATAATGCAATTCAAAATAAATTTTTGCTACAAGTCGTAAAAAACCGGACTTATCTTCTATTATCGTCTTATTTTCATTTGTAGTGTCAATTTTCAGTTCTCGTATGTTCAATAATTCCTCGAAATCTTTTATATTGGTACCCCAAATCTTGTTAAAGGATTTTATTTCACCGGAATATTTCTGCTTTAAGAAACCGACAACTGCCCGCTTGCCTGCTTTTCCCTGGGGAAGAGCAAAGAAAATATCAAACATGTCCTTCCCTGGAATTCCATGCCAGGGTAGTTCGTTTGCTGTAAAATAGCCCAGAAGTAAGGGGTTATTTTTATGATCTTTCGTTACTTCCATAGCTTCTTTATCCAAACTCTCTTGAAACCTTTCATCAAACACATCAGGAAACGGACCAACCGGCAAAGTGCCTTCCGGGAATAGAGAAAATTTTACGGCACTTCGAGGTCCAACTCCCCTGTCATAAACAAATATCTTTGATAATTCTTCCTCATTTCTTATTACTGTATTAAACCCCCATTCCTTGAGTCTTTTTGCAGTGGTCATTAACCACTCTTCTTTACTCTTATAATATTTTTTAAGATTTTCCCTATATAGTTCTGTACCATGTTGTTCAATCCTTGGCTCTGAAACGCCTATTACTATAAAACCATATCCCTCCGGATCAATTATCCACCAGCGATTACTTAACTTTTCTGCATGGAAATATCCCGTTTTTCTGCCCTGGATCTGTTTATACCCACCGTATTTATCAAGATTCAAGAGAGGTTTTTCTTTCGCGGTGCTGACATCCATATCTCGAATTTGGGAAATGGAAACGTCGTCAAACCAGACACCACCTTTTAGAGATCGAAGACTCAATATGATAGATGCTCGTTCTACATTATTGGGAACAACAAAAATAACTCGTTTTTCATGCCAATCACCGTCTTTTTGAACTAAGGGTGTTTCAAATATTATGGGATTTCCTACGTTTTTTATAAAAAATATAACACTTAAACTTGCGCCACCTTCAAAAAAATCAATACCCCTGGCGATCTGCATTTTTTCAGTTTTAATCCAAGCCGATGCCTGAAACCATTTCCCGTCTTCTAATCCGGAAATATCTTGTATCAATCCTGCTACACCAATAGGGGAGGTTTTTATTATTTTGGCTGCCCCCTTTCCTAAATGAGTAATCTTATTGTCCCACTGATAAAGGGCATTACGATCAGCAATTGGAAATCCTTTCGTCCCTATATCCGCCCATTCTTTTACATTGTTTTTCGAGGGGATATAGTCTCTTTCGAAGTTGGAATTTTTTACATAATGTGTTACACTTTTTATAATGGCTATTTGACTCTCATCGCAATTTGCTTCCACAAGGAGAAAAGCGAGAAAGATCGGGAATATCCACGTCACGCTTTGAAATATTTTTTTACTGAAATTCTTCATTTTTATTTCTTATTTTTACTCCTTATTTTCTTTAATCTCAAAAGAAAATCGAAGAGCCTTTCAACAAGTTTTATATTAGGATTGTGATAAAATGCAGAGTATATATCGTCTCCATCGAGAGGCAATAAATCCTGTTCTGAACCAATAGCCCCCTCTTTAATTGCTATCTCACAAAGAGCAGTGTGGGGTTCCAACCGTGGAAGATTTAAACTGACATGCATGTGTTTTTTTGAAGACAAAATATTTGTTTTCAGAAATAACCATATTAAGGCAATAAAAGACCAATAATTTTGACCTGGTGGATTTATAAAAAAACTAAAATCGAAGTTAGCGCTTTGTAATTTTTTTACTGCTTTATAGACATTTTTTATATCTCTTTTGCATACTTCTTTTCTCAGTACCTCAAGAGTTTTGTTTGAGTATCCATCAGGTGAAAATGAAAAGCTATAACAACCGGCTCTTTGAGCCAATACAATAAAATCATCATCAATCTTTTTTAGACTAAAATAGGCAGTCCATTTCACGGCAATCTTCCTTCTTATAATTTCTTCACAAATTTTCACTGCATGCCATTGAGGAAGATTAAAAACAGTATCAGAAAACACGAAATGTGTTATCCTGTATTTGTTAACGAGCAACTCAATTTCCTCAACCACCTTCTCGGGAGGCCGAAGGCGTAAGCTACGCCCGCTCAAAAATGGATATGTACAATAAGCACAATTTAAACAACAGCCACGCTTGGATTGAACCCCTATCCCTTCCGGATGTAAATACGCACTCATGTTAAACAATTCCCATCTGGGATTTAAAGCATTTACAAAATCAAAAGATGCTCTCATACCGCTAAAGAGCAATTTGCTATTCTGTCGATAGTAGACACCTCCTACTTTAGCTGGATTTGACAGGTTATTAAGTAGTTCTGAAAATGTTTCCTCTCCATCTAAATATATGCCAAAGTCTATCTTTGGATTCTGATGCATTATTCCCTCTGCATATAAAGAAAATGCAGCACCACCTATGATAATAATAGAATGAGGTGCAATTTCTTTGATAAGTTCAATGGTAGGGAATAGGGCTTTATAGTAATAAAACATGTCTTTATAAAGGGTTGTATCTATATTTCTTAATGAAATTCCTATTACTTCCGGCTTAAAACTTATCAGCTTTTTCCTTATAGAACCCAAAGGGTCATTCTCAATATTAGGGTCTACAATAGATATTTCGTGTCCATTTAAACTACCGGCAATATATGCCAAACCCAGTGGCAGCAGTGGCTTCTCTTTTCTACCTAAATAGGATTGGATTAGTAATATTCTCATATATTTACTTTTTTACGCCTTATTTTTTGCCTAAGAGCTCTAAGAAATGTCATGGTTTTAAACAAAAATTCGTTTATCAAAGGTCTATCCATAAAAAAAACCACGTATTTGTTGATTAATATTTTGATCAAAAAATTCGGTATATTTTGATTTAGTAAAGGAAAAACAAAATTCAAATATTTTTTCTTTCTATAATAAAAACTGAGAAAGTGTTTTCGATATCCGCCGAATTCATCTTCATCGGGCAATATTCCATCCAGTTTTGCTTTTTCATATAATTCCGTTCCAGGTAAAAAAGTTAAAGAAAATAATTTAATATGACGGGGTTTAGGAAATTTAAGGAGCAGTTTGATGGTATCTATAAAATCTTCATTCGTTTCATAGGGATTATCAATGATAACGTCATAACAGCTAGCTGCTAAAGAATCTTTAAATTTATGCAAAGCCTGAACAGCCTTTAAGATGGTTTCGTCAGAAACGTGCCTCTTATATAACTTTTGGGTTCTTTCACTTCCCGTTTGTATTCCCATATGAGTAACTACCAATCCCGCATCTACGAAATAAGACAATTTCTCTTCAGTAATATCCTTAGGAAATCCCGAAAAACTCATGGGAAGGCCAACTCTTTCCTTATACATTTGGCAAAATTCTTTTATCTTTTCTATTGGAAGTGTATATATATTATCATCAATAAGCATAACCATTTGGATGTAAGGAAGTTTCTTTTTAATAAGTTCTAGTTCTTGCATCATGTTTTCCATAGAACGGAAACGCAGATATTTTTGTCCTTTATACATTTCTTTAAAAGAAAAACAGTAGGTACAACTAAAAGGACATCCCCTGGAAAAGAGGGTCTGATAACCAAGCAGGCCAACATTTCTCTCTGGCAAAACATACTTTTTTAATATCTCAGGAGTAAGTTGAATTATTTTACCTGTCTCTCCTTCCCAAATATAATGATTATCAAAACTATAGTCTGCAAAGGGGATCAAATCTAAATTCTCGACGATAGGTCTGACAGGATTTTTTATTATCGTACTATCATGTTTTATACATATATTTTTGGTATTGTAGTATTCCTGTCTGCTTTCAATTTTTCCTAAAAGCTCAGTCAGTGTTTCTTCTCCTTCACCAATACAAACCATATCTGCATGCAATAAGGATTGTTCCGGTTTAGCAGACGGATGTTTTCCTCCCCAGATCACAGGAATGTTAAGATTTTTCCTTAAATGTCCACTTACATAAACTGCATTAGGAAAATCAGATGTAAAAAGAGAAATACCTATTAAACTGGAATCTTTGCAAAGATCGGTTACTTGATCCATTGTATTTTTATCATATGGAATTCCATCGAATGGAGATTCGTCGGATTCAAATTTTATATCAGGGAGAAAAATTATTCGTGTATTGAATCCTTTACTTTTTAAGTAGGCAGATAAAATCCTGGTGGAATAAGCCGTAACATCTGCAGTTAAGGATATAAAAGTCATCATAAATTTCCCTCCTGTGATAAGAATTTCATCTTATCCATCACGTTGTATTTCTGTTAAAACTAATTTTGTGGCGCAACAGAGAACTTGTTTTTTTCATTACTAATTTCAAGAATTGGCTCTCATCGGCAGGAAATGATTTCGTCAGGATTAAACTTCCAGAATAAACAATAAACCCGATGGGAAACATAATAAATATGTTTATCTTATTCAATGGATAAAGGCATAAAGCCATAAGCATGGAAGCAATTACAGGTCTTAAAAGAAGTTTATGGATTGGTTGAAAAACTACAAATCTATTAATAAAGAAAAATCCAATGAGAAAGAGAAAGAAATATCCACAAGTTGCGGCAATGCTGGCCCCCACATAGCCAAATTTAGGTATCATAACTAAATTCAAAATTGTTCGCATTAGTAAACCAATAAGTGGACACAAGAATAAAAAATTTTGTTTATTAATAGATACTAAGGTAAATTCAATAGCATGAAAAGGTACGGTAAAAATTAAACTGATAGCTATGATTTGGAATGGCAGTAGCGCGTTTTGAAATTCTTTACCAAAGAAAATTGCCACTATCTGCTCAGCAAAGATTACAAATAATGCTGTCAGAAATAAGGCAGCAAGCACAAGAATCCTGAATGATTTTTCAAATCCATACGTTAGTGATTTTTTATCTGTGCTGGCAGACCGTGATAAGACAGGGAAAATACTAGCCATGAGCGAAGCAGGGATAAAATTCAGTAATAAAAAGAAATTGTGAGGGCCATAGAACATCGATACTTCGTGGGTACTTTTAAATATCTTTAGGATAAAAAGGTCCACATATACGAAAACCTGTCCTAACAATATAAAAAAGCCTAAAGAATAGGATTCTTTTACAAAGAATTTCAGCAGGTGAAAATTTATTTTGAAACTGGGCGATGAAAATCTTTTCCATGCAATAATCAGGCATAGAATATTTCGAACGAGATTAGCAATTAATAACCCAATAAATAAGGTGATGAAACCCGTATTGAAATATACAATAAATAGTACCGACCCGACATTTAAGAATTGATATACGCCGGATGCTAAAGTCTCATATCCCATTTTTTCATGAGCTTTAAAAAGAGCAAAATAGATATAAGATTCCCCCATTAAATTCAAAGCTAGATTGGCAATGTATATTCCCCAAATTATATCAGAAGGTAAATGTAAAAAAACGATGATACCTGTCATACACATCCATCCAAGTGTCGCATAAGCCCATCGGACGGTAATGCAAGCCCCCAGATATTGACCGGATTTGCTCTTATCTTTAGAAATTTCTCGTATGGCAATACGTTCAAGACCCATATAAGTAAATACTATGGACAGGAAGGCGAATGAGATGATATACCCATAATCTCCATATCGTGATGTACCCAGGTAGCGGGAGATGAGAGAAATCATCAAAAGTTGGGATCCTGCATCAACGACTCTTGCTGCAAATAAGAAAGAAAAATTTTTTGAAATACGTTGAATTGATTGGGTTTTTTTTTCTATGTTTATCGAAGCTTCCATAATATTATTACCAGAAAATACCCTTGCGCCTTAGGCACATAAAGAATTCATATAAGTATAGCTTTATTGAATATAATTCCTGCATAAGATGGATTGATGTTTTGGAGAGCTTTTAACGTTTTTTGAAGTTCTGTGTCCGAAATATACCCTGAAGCTACAACCAAAAGAATACAATCTGCAAAACTCGATATAACAAAGGCATCGTTTCCATCATGGACGGCTGGAGTATCAAAAACAACACAATCAAACTCTGTTTTAACCTTTTGAATTAATTCGGATAATTTAAAGGGATGGATAATTTTTAGGGGATTGGAATAAACAGTACCACATAGAATTGTTTTTAATCTTTCCTGGTGAGTAGGGAGGATAATTTCCTGTAATTCCCTTTTACCTTCAAAATAATCAACCAAGCCGATAGAATTTGACAATCCAAAAAGCTTATGAAGAGAAGGATTTCTTAGATTAGAATCGACAAGGAGAACCTTTTGACCAGCTTCCGCTATAATCATGGCTAAATGTTTACTAACAACAGTTTTACCTTCCCCACGACTTGTACTCAAGATGGCGATAACTCTACAAGTTTCTTTCGTACTGATAGATAGATCCAAATGCGTCTTTATATTCCAAAAGTGATCGTCAAACTTAGAAGAAGAATTCTCTTTCAAAATTTGCGCTCGAACCCTAGGAATGACTCTACAAATAGGCAGAGTAATAGCTTGCGTAAGGTCTTTTATGGTTCTGATCTTATTGTCCGTATATTCTAAGAAAAGAACCAGTAAAAACCCAAAGAGAGAGCCTAACGCAAGAGATGCAATTAAACCCAGTTTCTTCCTCGGGAAATAAATATCTTTCTTCACGGTACTTGAGGTGCTTGCTGGTTGAATTATAACGGCATTTGCAATATTAATATTCTCAGCCGTCTTCGCAGATTCTAAGCTAGTTTTAATTGCCCTATACTGGGTGTTCAAGATATCCACTTCTCTAGTTAGGCGGTTTAACCCTCTTTCCTTTTTAGCAATATTCCCCAATTCTTTGTATTTTTCCTTGATAGCTTTGTCTAAAAGCTCTTTTCGTACAGAGTAAGTTAAAACATCTATTTCTCTATCACCATACCGTTCCACCAGCGTTCTATAGTATGGGTTACGTGCCATTGTTTCAGAGGAGAAGGTTTTTAATATTTCTTCCTTAATAATTTTTTCTATGGCATCAATCTGTGCAAGAGTAGCCTTTACTTCCGGATGCGCTGGTGTTAGTTCTGTCGAGTGTCTGGCCAATTGAGTCTTGAGACTCCGTAATGCATTCTTATGCTCCTTAATAGTGGGATTGATCTCCAGAATTTCCTCACTCTTATAAAATTCAGGTTCAGTACTCAGCTTTTTCTTGATCGAACTGAGTTGAGAAATAGTTTCCGTAAGAGATCTTTCGGTGTTACCCTTTTGGGTTTTTAAATCATACACGGAAGTAACGAGATTTTCAGATTGTTCTGTAATATTGGTTGCTTTATTTTTGATTTTATATCTTTCTAAAGCCTTTTCTGCTAATTGCAATCGTTTCTCTGAGTTTAAGAGTTGTTGCTCTAATATGAGACGCGCGGCAGTTGCTTCTTCTTTGTGGATATTACCTAAAAAATCGAGGAACGTTTTTGCTACTGTGTTAGTAATTTTAACTGCCTGATCTCTGTCATCGGAATACCCTGTAATCTCCAAGGTTTCTGAAGCGCCAATCTGTTTGATTTTGATTCCCTTTTTTTGTCGCAGGATCATGCTTGGTATTTTAAAGATACTTATTTGTAAGTCTTTAAAATTAATAGTTTTCCCTTTACTATCTCTTAAGTCGAGTTCTTGTATAACTTTTGCTAAAATGGGAGAAATGTTAAACAGCGATAAATAGGTATCCGGCACGTTCCTGGCTTCAAGAAAAGAGAGTTGGCCTAAGTTCGCAGGGAGATTGCTAATAAAGTCGACTTGCAGATTTCTCGCATTGATCATAACCTTGGCCGATGTTTTATATATCGGCTTGGAAAAGCAAATGAGAAATAATGAAACGATGAAGATCAATAAAACCGATCGTATGAAGTACCACTTCCACTTTATAAGAATTTCCCAATATCTTCTAAATTCCATAGTTATTATATGAGAATAACAGATTGAGATACACTTCCTGACTGCTCACGAATCCTGTCTTCTTCCTTACTCCTAATTTGTAGGTATTGACAAAGGAACCTGGTTTATATCCTTTCCCTGTAAGACATCTTTTACCATTGGCCATAAAACCACACCACTTTCCAGATTAACAAATGGGCTGAGTATCTGTGAAATGTGTGAGAAAAAACGGCTTACATTCGCAATAGTTATTGCCGGTAGGTAGAGTATATCTCCATTTTGCAACATTTTGTTTTGAGAAATATCTCCTTCTTTAAATGCCTTTTTTAAATTAAGAGAAAATATTTGCGGTTTTCCTTCTGCTCTTCTGATTAAAAGTACATTGTTAAGTTTTGCGTTATTTGTCATCCCACCAGCCCTTGAGATCGATTCCATAACGTTCGTATCGTAATCCAACGTAAAGATACCCGGACTTCTAACCTCACCAAGAACCATTATTTTCTGGCTCTGTACTGCAGTAATAGTAACAAGCACTTGAGGATCAATGAAATATTTAGATAAACGCCCTTTTATCTCGTCTCTTAGTTTGAAAATACCTACACCTGCAGCTTGCATGTCACCTATTAAAGGAAACATTATTTTGCCAGTATGGTCTATTCTTACAGTCCTTTGAAGATCTGTTTGGCGGTAAACAGAAATTTCTACGGTATCACCTATACCAAGAATAAACTCGGATATCTTTATATTATCAATCTTCTCGGCGCTTCCAGCTTGGTCTCCCACTGCCTCATTCTCTATCGTCTCTTCTTTTGTGTTAACACCGGTAGAAGCGCATCCGATCAGAAGGATTGCCAGGAAAAGCGCCACGAGCAAGAAGTTGCTTTTATTTTTTGAAATCATGTCGAGTCTTAATTTTTTCATGACTTGTGCATATTTTTACAAACTGTTGTACGAAAAGAAAAATCGCCTGTGATGCAAAGAGCAACACGTACGGTTCGACAGGGACTCTATACCGTAGGTGGCCTACTACAAACAAGCTATACATAAGCGAAATTGAGAGCATTAAAGCAATTATCAACAAACACCCGCGCCAATTTTCCCTCATTATATTGAAGATGCCCATGATGCACAATATCAAAATTACCGTGTAAGGGACAGTCATCAGTTTTTTGTAAGAGGTGGTACTTCCTGTAACAAATTCATCAGGGGGGAACCACCAAAAATAATAAAACCTTTTTATTACCAATTTTAAATAGTTGAAGGGATTCGCTTTTATATAATCAATAGCTTCTCTATAAAAGATGGCATCTTGTTCTACTTCGGATAATTTAAATCCTTCAGGGAATTTCTTTGTGATAACATCGAACAAATCCTCTCCACCTTTGGAGAAGAAAGTTCCACTGCTTGAAGGATTATTGCCAAGCCATAAATTCAGTCCTGCAGTAGATTTTAATAACGGGAATTTATTAAATACCAGATAATTTCTTACCAACCAGGGAGCAATGACAAGTATCGCTATAGAAAAAACCAAACAAATTTTTAACAATTTATTGTGAAGTACCCCTTTTAAATTTAGAAACAACCAAATGCCGATAAATGGGAGAAAAGGGGTTATTACGTTGCTGCTGAGTAAGGTAATACCCATAAGAAGACCCGTGATCGCAATATTTCTAAGTGATGGATCATCCTTCAAAAAAAACAAAAAGAGAATGGTTAAAGATATCCAGAATGTAAAAAATGTTTCGGGGACTATTCTTATCATAATTGAAACGAATAGTGGATAAAATGAGCATAATATTCCCAGGACAAAGGCTGCCTTGTAATGTATAAGCCGCAAAGCGATAAGATACATAATAATACAGGTTAGTGCTGAAAAAACGGCGTGGATAATCCGTATAAGGAAAAAGGCTATAGGCCCCTCTGAAAAGGAGTAAAAGAACGACAAGAAATATGGGAAGAAAGGTGTTTGATTTGCGGTAGGCCAGTAATTAATAATGCTTTGAGAAATATGGCTATTGTCAGGTTTTGCGATAGACATAGAATATCCTATTCCGTCAGCAATTGCCCTTGCAATGATGCCGTATTCGTAATCTGCATTAATTCCCGCCTTGGGAGTTGGAAAGAGAGTATAAAAAAAGATAGCGCATAATCTTATAGCCAGGGCAAGAAAAAAGAGACAGAAAAAAAAGGTTTTTCTTCTTTCTTTTGGGAAATCAAGTATTTCATTAATCATTGAATTATATTGGTTGTCCGATGATGATTATTCCTTGATCTCAGGGAAAATTTATATCACAAATGATATGGATTTGATGGATTTGATGGATTTTTACATTTTTACCAGGATTTTTCCATCCGTCCTGTTTGAAGAAGCCTTTATCGCATCCATGATCCTTGTGAATGGATATCGTGCGGTAATCATCTTTTCAAGACGGAGTTTTCCCGCAGTAATAAGTCTAATAATGGATGGGAAAATGCCATGACCGGAATGACCCCTTGCACCAATGATTTTATTGGCGCCGGATACAAGGATGTCGAGATGCATTGAGGTTGATGTTGCTGCCCTGCCAAGGTAAATTATTTTCCCGTTTATAGCCATCGATCTTTCCATCTCCGGGATTGTTTTCGGCGCAGCGCCTGCAGCTTCCACCTGGACGTCGGCGCCCCATCCTCTGGTAATTTCCATTACTTTATCGCCCGGGGCACGCCCGTCTAACTTGTTTATATTAAAGGCAAAATCTGCCCCTGCATCTCTGGCTATTTTCACCCTTTCATCAATTACATCGAATGCTATGATCCGGCTTGCGCCGGCAATTTTTGACAGGGTTATTGCGCCCAATCCAATAGGCCCCGCACCATATACCACTACAGTAGCGCCAGGGTTGAATCCACCGCCTACAATAAAAATTCCATTGTAGGCGCAACCTACCGGCTCAATAAGGGCTCCAATATCAAAGGTATCTTCTTCTTTATATACATTTCCCAAATCATTGATCTTCCAGCAATATTTTTCACTTACCGTGACATATTCAGCAAAAGCGCCGTCAGCGCTCAACCCCATTAATTCTATATATTTGCACTGGTTGGGAAATCCACTCCTGCACGATTGACACCTGCCGCACCACATAATGCTTTCTACAGCAACCTTATCACCTTTTTTAAATTCTCTTACATTGCTCCCTGCTTTTTCAACTATTCCAGAGAACTCATGACCTATAATACACGGTAATTTCGTTAAACCCGAAAAGATTATATACCCCTCTTCATCTGTTTCATATAGGTGGGTATCGGAGCCGCAAATGCCACATGATTTAACTTTTATAAGGATTTCATCACTGTTTG
>Ga0209212_1002886_pt1 | contig 23587 bp, 21 predicted proteins | sample RifGroC2_FD_183996 | JGI IMG/M metagenome (GOLD analysis project Ga0209212, IMG submission 183996) | Groundwater microbial communities from Rifle, Colorado, USA - Groundwater C2 (SPAdes) (version 2) | ecosystem: Environmental > Aquatic > Deep subsurface > Groundwater | place: Rifle, Colorado... | reverse complement strand
AGCAGCCAGCGGTCTCCTTGGTGTTTCTGCGCTGATCAGCGCCCCCGCTCGCCTGGGAATGGGCTGGCTGGGAGACTTGTTGGATAAGCGAAAGCTCATCATGGGGCTACTCATTTCGCTCGGCTTCTCGGTGTTTTTCATGGGCTGGACTGCCCATCCTTACGTGTTTACACCGTTTATGGCGATCTATTCGCTGGCTTATGGGGGTCTGGCCTCGCTGCAAGAGCCCATTCGCGCCGACTACTTCGGGACACGATACTTCGCGAGTATCCAGGGAATGAGCCGCTCCATCACAGCGGTCGGCACCTTCATGGGGCCGATCACTGCCGGGTTTTTCTACGATCTAACGAAAAGCTACACGATCCCCTTCACCATCTTCGCCTTCGTCGGTCTATTATCGACGCTCTGCATGTTTCTGGCGAAGCCGCCCGGAGTCGAGCGGCCGCGCTTTTAAAAGGTCGGCAAATAAGTCAACAAATCAAGTCCGATACCCTTGCTGCGAGATCCCGCTTGCGTGTGGGGAGGAGGCAAGCGATCCGCGTCAGTCCCGGATTTTCGGCACGACGAGGTGTAAGAGCTTCAAGGGCGCGGTACCGGCCTGCCTGATGCCGGCTGTCTCACGAGGTTTGAGATAGAACCCCGCGCCTTTGGAGACCTCGTAATCCTTGTTCTCGAGAGTAATGACTCCGTCGCCTGCCATCAGATAAATGAGCTGGTGCTTATCTTTCAGGGAGTCGGCATCGAAGCGCTCGCCCTCTTTGAGCCAGCGCAGCATACCGACGACATTTTTCGCGCCGCAGAGATCTCTATTCACTATTTCCGCCACCGCGCCCTGTGCCCCGGCCAGCTCGACTCGCGGGCATTGGCCAGTGTCGATATAGGTTGTAGCCATGACTTGGTTTCCCTTCGCTCCGTGTTTCTCGTTTCCCAGAGGTCGTTATTGATTGAGCGATTTCCGTTAGCTTTGCACCCAGACTTTGCCGTCCACCCGTTCCCACCTCAGGTCATCGTCGGTGCCGTCTAAGATGGTCGTTTTGAAGCGATTGGGCGCCTGGAATTCGAAATAGAACAGGGCTTCCGTTGCCCGCAGGCGATGTTTGTCTTCGGCGGGAATGAAAACGAGGTCGCCCGCCTTGACTTCTCTAACACCGTCCGGTGTTTCGACCGTCCCGGCGCCATCCATAATAAAGTAGAAGTGCTCGCAGTTCTCGTGGAGGTGATAGGGGGACGCGGCGCCCTTCTTGTAACGCATGATGCCGGCCAGCATGTCATCCATGCCGGCTAGTTCCTTGTTGACGAAGAACACGCGCTCCCGGCCAGGCACGACCGACACCAATTTCGGAAGCTCGTCTTGATGGAAAATATAGGCCATAGATCTTTCTCCCTGGTGGTCCACGGGGATACTGATCATTTGTAGAGCTGCTTGAAGAAGCCTTCCTTCTCGAGCTCCTTCAAAAAGCGCGTGTTGACGAAGTCCTCAGGCTTTTTGCTCTTCACCGCAGGGACGCGTTGCGCCACCTCCTCCATGGCGTTACGCAAGCCCTCCATGTTCGGATAGGCGCTTTGATCGGTGACCTGCAGAAAGCTCTGGTAAGTCGCCTCGACAATCTCGAGATCGGCGATCTTCAGGTACTTGGTCATGATTTCTTGGGTCTCATCTTTGTGCGTGGCTGCGTAGCGGACGCCCTCTATGAAGCCTTTCAGGAAGTTCTTGACCGTCTGCGGGTTTTCCCGGACGAAGCGGTCGGTGGTTTCGATCACCTGTTGAGGATAGGGAATCCCAAGCTCCGCGATGTTGACGAGAATCTGATAGCCCTGCTTCTTGGCGGCTAGGTCCAAGGGCGGGGAGATGATCGTGGCATCAATGGCACCGGCCGCTAAGGCCTGGAAGCGGCTCGGCTGCGTGCCGAGCTGAACAATCATGACATCCTTGGCTGCGTCGAGGCCGTATTTTTTTAGGACCAACCGGATGGCCGTGTCCGTCCCCGAGCCGAGGCGACTGATGGCAATTTTCTTTCCTCTGAGCTGCGCCCATTGGGTTATCCCCTTGGCCGCGACTATGCTGTAGGGGAGCGTATTGACGCAAGCGGCAACAATGATGGTGTCCGCCCCTTGGGTGCGCGCAGCGATGGCGGCCGGTCCCGAAGAGATGGAAATCTTGACATCGCCCGAGAGCATGGCTTGGGCCAAGAGGGAGCCGGCTTCAAAGAGGACGACCCGGGCATCGACGCCGTACTTTTGCCAAAGGCCCGCATCCCTTGCGACGAAAGAATAAACCATATTAATCGCGGGGCCGGAAACGCCTACGATGATAGTATCCGCAGAGCGAACCAAAACAGGGCGGGCGAGCAAAAGTGTAAATACCACTAAGCCACGAAGGAAAGCGACAGTGCCTTTATTCATTTCTCCTCCAGGCGGTTTTAACTCTTTGTTGTCATGTTCTGCGCAGTGAGGCGAAAGGAACGCTTTCCTTGCCGCCGGCCACACTACCATTTTGCAATTATAATCTAAATCTCAACTTTTCTGAATGCTCCTGGACTTAGTCAATAACGCAGGCCAGACACCCCGAAACCGTTGGGTTTTTACGGCCCCCTAGCTTAAATGTCGCTGAGAGAAAATCCTTTACGTCCTGAGCCGCTTTCCCAGCACGACCTGACAACAGCTAATCGCTGGATGATTGGATATGGGGCCTTCATATGGCTCGAATCCCAACTTTCGATAGAACGCAACGGCACGGACGTTTCCCCGCGTGATGCCTGCTAACAGGAAATACACTCCGATCCCTCGTGCCCACGCCATGACCGGGTCCACCAATGACGAGGCAAGGTCAGTCCCGCGGTGAGAAGGCGCAACCCACATAGAAATAAGGTAGGCCACTTTTCTGTCCGAAGTGCCGGTCAGTCCCACTGCGATTCCGATAGGAAGGGCTTCTTCGAATCCCAGGACGCAAAAGGCCTCTTTCCCTTCGGCTCCACTTCGGGCACGCCGCTGCCACTCGGCGTCGGGCAACTGACGTGCCCCCTCAACCGTCTCGGTAAAGGCATAGGGGGCCTCGGATAGAGCCGCAAGGCAGACCGAACGGAGCAGCCCCCACTCATCAGCTTTGATCTGTCTCACCACGCTCATCTTTTTGTATGATTGCAAGACCTGTCCCCAATTCTCGGTTGCCGATAAAAGGTTCTCGCCCCCTTTGCTTCCTTCTTGATTCGGTCCATAACTGATGCCGCCTCTGCACTCTCTTAACTTCCCATGTTTGCCGCGACATATACCCACTTTTCAACAATTTGGTCGACCTGAGGACGGCTCAGGTTGACGACGTCCGGGAACAGGATACGAAAATCGCGCACAGCAAGACACAAGAAGACGAGGCAGTATCGCAAAGTTATCGAGATGGGCAGAAGGGAGTCGGGATTGCCAGCACGTAGCTGCGCCAACTGCGATAAGGAAAATGGGTACGTGTGGACATAGCTTGAGAGGTATCTGTAGACAGCCCTGTAGTAGTCAGGTTGAATATCGGCACGGACAGACAGCTCGGAGTTAGTGAGATGTAGAGGCAAATCGCCCTTCCGAGCCTTCTTTTGTTTTTCGGGAGAGAGACTAGTAAAGAGGGGATGCTGAATGAGCACGTCCTTCCGTCGGTCTACTTCTCCCTGTAACTTTCCCAGTTCCGGCGACTTCGATTTGATCAGACGCAGCAGCTCTAAACGCTTGTTCTCGGCCTGAAATGTCCATAGCGCTTCGCGGAATGACCGCTCCTCATGACTGACATTGTCGACAGCAATGTAGTACATCGCATAATAAGCATCGACGAGGGCGCGAACGATCGCGCAAAGAGAGGAAAGGTCCCAAAGCTCGGTGGCCCCAGGCTGAGTCGGAACCAACCCTGTAGGTGCCAGGGACAACGCTGACGTGCCGTGACAGCAGATTTTTGTGAACACGTAGCTCGCATACTCGTGGCTCCACTCGCTCACAGTACGGCCCGAAGTTGCGATGGAAAGTTTAGCGGCAAGAGAAAGCACCTCTCGAAGCTCTTCTCTCACGTTAGAATACTCCTCAACAACCGTACTCATGTGTTCTCCGTAACGGTCCCGACACGTTAGGGCCAAGTCTTGCCAGGCCATTGAAAAACGCCCACGTGGTCATTCTGAGGAGCCCAGGCGACGAAGAATCTGTCGTGATTTTCTTGAGATTCTTCGCTTCGCTCAGAATGACAGGGCTGCTAAGAGAGTTTTTTAACAACCTGTTGCATTGCAACAATGTATGATTGCGGGACCTGTCCCCCTCATTCCACTCGCGCTACTTTGCAACGTCGGGTGAGTTAGATTGCATCAGCACCCATTTTTTCAAAGGCCCAGGCATCACAATTGTTCTCGCGTTCTTGGCCCCAGTCATTCTGGAGATGCGCCAACTCGTGGAGGACAAGGTGTTCCAAGAATTTCTCTGTCGTGTTCAGAACTTGGCGTGTTTTCCAGAAGCCGCCGAATTCGATCCGACTCAAGATGCTTTGCACCCAATCAGCATCGATCCTTCTACGGAGGAGTATACCCCAACTTCCACTTTCTCTATCTACGATTGCCATTGCCGGGGGATTCCCGCGAGGTCCCCCGCTTCGAGTCTCGTACCACTCATGTATGTCCTCGACGATTAACAGGTGGACAGGCCTATCCCCGTGTTGCTGTAAGATTGCCTCTAGATTCATGCGGTACTGTTCGGCATCGCGGATTTCCATCGGCAACAAATAACTATCCATTGACTATATTGGGCAGCATAGGTCAGGCTTCTGCCATTATAGAACAAATGCGCCCTCTCGATGCCAACAACAATTTTATTGCGATTTCCGTGGCTTAGCAACGAAAATTTTAGGCCCATAACTGGGCAGAGGAGGATGCTTGCAAATACGAAGGGCGATGTTCAAGGCGGCGGGATTTACGGATGAGGGGTTGGCGTGATGACAGAGGCCGCCGATGACAGGGCTTAACCTCGATTAGGTTTTCTCCTTTGCGAAATACCTGACTCCTGCCATGCCTTTGAAGTCTCCGTCTTGGGTCCATAGTGTCGCCGGGCATTCTCGTGCGGTCGCCAAAATGATACTATCTGCCATGGGCAGCTTTAGCTCAATGGATAGCTTGGCGGCAGTCAGCGCAATCGTCGCGTTGAGGTCGACCACCCGCCCCTGCTGCATCAACGCAATCGCTCGCAACGCCTCGGTCTCGCCGCGCTGCTGGAATACGCGCTTGAATACCTCGTAGAGACTCAGCGTCGGTACGATAAGCTCCCGCGTGTTCTGGATCGGCGGGGCGAACCTCCCGGCATTCGGCCCGTCGGCGAAATATTCGAGCCAGCCCGAGGAGTCAACAACGTTCATAGCCGGTCTGGCTCGCGCTCTACTTCAGTGTCGATCCCTTTGAGAAAGCCCCGACCCCGTCGGATGGGCTCCACAGGGACCAATTCGATCCGGCCCTCGTAGGGGATAACTTGAACTTTTTGTCCCGGCTTGAGCCCCAGAGCTTTACGGACTTTTTGCGGAATAACGACCTGAAATTTAGGAGAGACCGTTACGGTTTCCATACGAAACTCCTATCGATCATAATATCGTAATACGCATACCTTACCACAGGTCTGTTCGGGCTGCAATTCCGATTTTCCCGTGCCCGGGGCATCGCACTGGAGGAGATAGAATCGCGCTCGATAATGGTCCAGCGGAATTGACGGCGGTAATGCTTGCAAAAACAATGGCGGCATAGTTAAGTTAGTGCCAATATTTTAAGAGAATAGCGTAAGGAGTAAGCAATGGCAGAAAACCTCAAGCCCCGTAGCTCAGTGATCACCAACGGTCCGGATCGGGCGCCGTCGCGGGCGATGTTCAAGGCGGCAGGCTTTACGGACGAAGACCTGTCTCGGCCGATCGTCGGAGTCGCCAACACCTGGATCGAAATCGGACCGTGCAATTTACACCTGCGCCGCCTGGCGGCCAAAGTAAAGGAAGGCATCCGGGCGGCCGGGGGCACGCCGATGGAATTCAACACCGTCTCCATCTCGGACGGCATCAGTATGGGCGCGGAGGGGATGAAATGTTCGCTTATCAGCCGTGAGGTAATTGCCGACTCCATCGAGCTCGTCGCGCGCGGCAATCACTTCGACGCGCTGGTGGGCATCTCGGGCTGTGACAAGACCAACCCGGGCGTGGTGATGGCACTGGCCAGACTCAATATCCCCGGCCTGGCGCTCTACGGCGGCTCCATCGCCCCCGGCCGCCTCGCAGGCCGCGATCTCACCATTCAAGACGTGTTCGAGGCGGTAGGCGCATACGGTCGCGGCAAGATCAATGCCGCGGAGCTCAAGGCGATCGAAGACACCGCCTGTCCGGGCGCGGGCGCGTGCGGCGGGCAGTTCACCGCCAACACGATGTCCACGGTGCTGGAATTCCTCGGCATCTCGCCGCTGGGGAGCAACGGCATCCCGGCCATGGTGGAGGAAAAGGACGAAGCCGCCTTCGCCGCCGGAAAGCTCGTCATGGAACTGTTGGCTCGGAACCTCCGTCCTTCGCAGATCCTTACCCGCAAAGCCGTCGAGAATGCCATCGCCGCCGTCGCCGCGACGGGCGGCTCCACCAACGCGGTCTTGCACTTGCTGGCTATCGCCATTGAAGCGGGAATCGAACTGAAGATTGACGACTTCGACCGCATCAGCTCGCGCACACCGATTCTCGCCGACTTGAAGCCGGGCGGACGCTTCGTGGCGAACGATCTGTACAGAGCGGGTGGAATTCAACTCATCGCCAAGCGATTGCTTGAAGCCGGTCTTATTCACGCCGACGCGCTGACCGTTACCGGCAAAACCATCGGCGAGGAGGCACGGAACGCGACGGAGACTCGAGGCCAGGAGGTGGTGCGGCCGCTTTCAAATCCGCTCAAGCCGACCGGAGGTCTGGTTATCTTAAGAGGGAATCTCGCGCCGGAGGGGTGCGTGGTGAAGGTTGCCGGTCACGAACGGATGATGCACCGCGGTCCCGCGCGCGTCTACGACCGCGAGGAGGATTCTTTCCAGGCCGTGCAGCGGGGTGAAATCAAGGCCGGCGACGTGGTGGTGATCCGTTATGAAGGACCGAAAGGCGGCCCCGGGATGCGCGAGATGCTGGCGGTTACGGCTGCGCTTGTAGGCGCCGGTTTGGGAGATTCAGTGGCCTTGCTTACAGACGGCCGTTTTTCCGGCGCCACCCACGGCCTCATGGCCGGCCATGTTGCTCCCGAGGCAGCCAATGGCGGACCGATCGCTGCGCTGTGCACCGGCGACACGATTGTTTTCGATGTGGCAAAGCGGCGTCTGGATGTCGAGCTCTCAGATGGAGAAATCCGCTCGCGTCTCAGCAAATGGACTCCTCCTTCTCCGCGCTACACCAGCGGCGTGATGGCAAAGTACGCCAAATTGGTCTCGTCAGCTTCCGAGGGAGCGGTGACGCGGTAAAATGTTTTGCAGTGAATGGAACGAATTGGAAAATAGCGGCAAGTGAGCTAGAATCCCTTCATGGCCACTGCTGCCGGCAAAAAGCTCGAGACCTTCCCTAACCCTCGTCCCGGCAGGGATTATGAAATCAGCATGGAATGCCCCGAGTTTACCTGCGTGTGCCCGCGGACCGGTCAACCCGACTTTGCCACTATTCGGATTCGCTATGTGCCGGATGCGCTTTGCATCGAGCTAAAGTCCCTCAAGCTTTACCTCTGGTCCTTCCGTGGGGAAGGGGCCTTCCACGAAGATGTTATCAATCGCATCCTGGACGACCTGGTACAGGCCTGCCGCCCGCGCTCGATGACGGTCGTGGGGGATTTTAACGTCCGTGGAGGTATTCATACTGTAGTCACCGCGGACTATAAGGCCAAATAACTTCGACAAGCATTACTTAAAACTATTTCCTGATCGCTGACGGCTGAAAGCTGACGGCTAAAAATGGCTGATCTTAGCGTCTTAAAGCAACTTCTCATTGTCCTCACAGCGACTATCGCAATCGTTTTTCTTTTTCAGAAACTGCGCCTTCCGGCAATCGTTGGGTTTCTCCTGGCCGGGGTGATCATGGGTCCGAACGGGCTCAGGTGGATCCGCGGCTTGGAGGAGGTGGAGACCCTGGCCGAGATCGGCGTCGTGCTTCTGCTCTTTACCATCGGCCTGGAATTTTCCCTCGGCAAGATATTTTCCAGCCGCCGCTACGTTCTCTGGGCCGGGGGGCTTCAGATCCTGCTCACAAGCCTGGTGGTTTTGGTTGCTTCGCTTCTGCTCGGATACCCGCCTGAGGTCGGCATCTTCTACGGCTTTCTCGTTTCTTTAAGCAGCACTGCCATAGTCCTAAGAATATATAGTGACCGGGGAGAGATCGATGCGCCTCAGGGGAGATTGGCCGCCGGGATCCTTCTCTTGCAGGATCTCTGCATCGTCCCCATGATGCTTCTGGTCCCGGTGCTCGGCCAATCGGGCAGGGTCTCCTATCCGCTCGTCGGATGGGCGCTGCTCAAGGCTGTCGTGCTGCTGGTCCTCATCGTCTTGGCCGCGCGCACGTTGTTGCCTCGTCTTTTGCGCCAGGTGGCCCTTTTGCGCAACCGCGAGCTTTTCATCCTCTTCGTCATCCTCCTTTGCCTCGGAACGGCGTGGCTGACCTCGGAGTCAGGGCTTTCCTTAGCCCTGGGGGCCTTCATCGCAGGGCTTGTGATCTCGGAGTCGGAGTTCAGCCATCAGATCGTTGCCGATATTCTTCCTTTGAGGGATTCCTTCAGCGGCATCTTTTTCATTTCCATCGGAATGCTGCTCGACCTCCATTTTCTCGCCGAGCAGGCGTTCGCCTCATTCGGCACCTTCATTTTGATCGTCGGCGTCAAGAGCGCGGTGCTCTTTGTGGTATTCTGGCTGCTCTACCGCTCCGTCAGGCTCGGGGTGGTGCTGGCTTTCAGCCTGGCGCAGATCGGAGAATTTTCCTTCATCCTTGCCAGAGCGGGGCGGGATCACGGGCTTTTGACCGCGGCGAGCGAGCAAACGTTTCTCGCCGCTTCCATCCTCAGCATGATGGCTACTCCTTTTCTGATCCTGTGGGCGCATCGAGTCGCCTTCGGTTTAGAGGCGGTGGTTCGCCGCCCCCCGGGGCTGCAGTCTCCGGAACAGGAAGAAGAGACGGCGAGCTCCATCACGGGACACGTTATCGTTGTCGGGTATGGACTCAACGGTCAGAATCTTACCCGCGTTCTCCGGGAAGTCGGCATCCCTTACAGTATTCTAGAGATGGACCCGGACCTGGTACGCCAGGCTAAGGAGGCAGGGGAGCCCATTTTCTTTGGCGATGGCACCCGTCCGGAAGTCCTGCGCAAGATAGGTATCGAACAGGCTCGGGTTTTCGTGATTGCTATCTCAGATCCGGTGGCCACCGCCCATGTGGTCTCACAGGCGCGCCGCTTGAGAGCCGACCTCTACCTTGTCGTGCGCACCCGTTATGTGGCCGAGATCGACCGCCTCTACCGCCTGGGCGCCAGTCAGGTTATTCCCGAAGAATTTGAAACCTCCGTGGAAATCTTTGCCCGCGTCCTGCAGCAGTATCACATCCCGCGCAATGTGATCACCCTCCAGGTCGATCTGATCCGCAAGGAGCATTACCGCACGTTGCGCGGCCTCCATCTCCAGGGAAGGCGGTTGGACGAGTTGAGTCAGTTCCTGGTCGGGACGACCACCGATACCTTTTTGATTGTGGAGGGTTCTCCTGCGGTCGGGAAGAGCCTGGAAAGGCTCGAGCTTCGGTCTCGGAGCGGCGTGACCGTGATTTCAGTGGTTCGGGAAGGGAAGTCGATCCACAACCCGGGCGTCGATTTTCTCCTCGCGATTGGGGATATCCTGGTGCTTTTGGGAAGCCATAAGGAATTAGACCAGGCCATGCAAATACTCAGCCCTCCAGGCCGGGGTGAAGAGTCCGGATAGGATTGATTTCTGATAAGATTTCACATATGAAATTTTCTTAATCAATTTTTCAGAGGGAACGATCCATGACTTATGCTGTGAAAAACGAAAAGCTCAATAGCTGGGTGCGCGAAGTGGCGAGCCTGTGCAAGCCTGATGTCGTTCATTGGTGTGACGGGAGCAAGGGGGAGTATGATCGCTTGATGAGCCAGATGGTCGCGAGCGGTATGGCCGTCCCGCTCAAGCAGCGTTCGAACTGCCACCTGTTTCGCTCCGATCCCAGCGATGTGGCCAGGACCGAAGAGCGCACCTATATTGCTTCCTCGACTAAAGAGGAAGCGGGTCCGACAAATAATTGGATCGATCCCGCTGAACTCAAGCGGACGATGAAGGGCCTTTACAAGGAGTGCATGGTCGGTCGCACGATGTACGTTATCCCCTTTTCCATGGGACCGATCGGTTCCCCGATAGCGAAGATTGGCGTGGAGATCACCGACAGCCCCTACGTTGTCTGCAACATGCATATTATGACGCGCGTCGGTCCCGGGGTAGTCGAGGCCCTCGGCGCTGAGGGCGAATTCATCCCCTGCCTGCACTCCGTCGGGGCCCCTCTGCCCAACGGACAAAAGGATCTCTCCTGGCCCTGCGCCCCGATGGACAAAAAGTACATCAGCCATTTTCCGGAGGAAAACTTGATCTGGTCCTACGGTTCGGGCTACGGCGGCAATGCCCTGCTCGGAAAGAAATGTCTGGCATTACGCATCGCCTCTGCCGCTGCCCGGCGCGAAGGCTGGATGGCGGAGCACATGCTGATTATGCGGCTGACGAACCCCGCTGGAAAGCAGTATCACCTTGCGGCCGCTTTTCCCTCCGCTTGCGGCAAGACCAACCTGGCGATGCTCGTGCCCACCCTTCCCGGCTGGAAAACAGAATGCGTTGGCGAGGATATCTCCTGGATGAAGATCGGGCCTGATGGGCGGCTGCGTGCTATCAATCCTGAGGCGGGCTTTTTTGGCGTCGCGCCCGGAACCTCGTATCAGTCGAACGCGAATGCAATGAATTCGCTCAAAAAGAATGTCATTTTCACGAATTGTGCTCTCACAGACGACGGCGATATCTGGTGGGAAGGGATGGGCGGCGCCCCTCCGGCGCATGCGGTCGACTGGCGGGGTCGAGATTGGTCGCCCGGTAAGAAAGAGCCGGCGGCCCATCCGAATGCTCGCTTCACCACTCCCGCTGCCCAGTGCCCGGCAATCTGCGGCGACTGGGAAAAACCCGAAGGGGTCCCGATAGACATTTTTGTCTTTGGCGGTCGCCGGTCGGGTGTCGTACCGCTGGTGACCGAGGCCTTCAACTGGGATCACGGGGTTTTTCTCGGGGCGACGGCATCCTCCGAAACAACGGCTGCCATCGTCGGCCAGGTCGGCGTTCTCAGGCGGGATCCCTTCGCCATGATGCCGTTTTGCGGCTACAACATGGCGGACTATTTCCAGCATTGGTTTGATATGGGGGATAAGCTTGGGAATAAGGCCCCGCGCATCTTCTACGTGAACTGGTTCCGCAAAAGCCCGGAGGGAAAATGGCTGTGGCCGGGCTTCGGCGAGAACAGCCGGGCGCTCAAATGGATGTGCGAGCGGATCGAGGGCAAGGCGAAGGCCAGGAAAACGCCGATCGGCTACCTGCCCGACGAAGGCGATCTGGATTTGACCGGGCTGAACCTTCCGTCGGAAAATTTGCGGGAGCTGCTCAGGTTCGACCAGCAGTCGTGGAAGTCCGAGGTGCCGGACATTGAGAAATTCTTCGCGCGCTTCGGCAGCCGTCTCCCGCAACGTTTGAAAGGGCAGCTTGGCGAGCTGGTGGCGCGCCTGGGATAGGCCGCGACGAGTCCAACTGCACAAAATTTTTCTTGCTTTTTATAAATTTGCGCTTAAAGTGAATTCGACTCGGCTCGTTCCTTTGAATCAAGTGAATCAGGGTGCGGAGTGTCGTTTTAGAGATTCCAAACTCGCACATCAAAACCCAACTCTGATCTATGGCAACCCTAGACGATAATCTCCGCAAGGTCCCGCCGCAAAACCTGGAAGCGGAGTCTTCGGTCCTTGGCGGCATCCTGCTCGATAACGAGGCTATCAATCGGGTCCTTGAACTGCTCACACCTGAGGATTTCTATCGGGAAACCCACCGCAAGATTTTTCGCGCCATGATTGTGCTTTCCGACCGCACCGAGCCGGTTGATCTCATCACGCTGAGCGATTTCCTGAAGGCGCGGGGGGAGTTGGAGGCCGTGGGGGGAACCTCCTACCTTGCCTCCCTTGCCGATCTGGTCCCCACCGCCGCCAACATCAGCTACTACGCCCGCATCGTGAGGGAAAAAGCGATCCTTCGCCATCTCATCACCGCGGCCACGGAAATTGCCACGCGGGGATTTGAAGAGCGAGGCAACATCGATGAGTTTCTCGACACGGCGGAGAAGGTCATCTTTGACATTTCGGAAAAGAAGGTCAAGGCCTCCTTCATCGTCATTGGAGACATGATTAAAGACTCCGTCAAGATGGTGGAAAAGCTCTACGAGCGCAAGGAGCTGGTGACGGGCGTCCCCACTGGTTTTAAAGATCTCGACAAGCTCACCGCGGGGCTCCAACCCGCAGATCTCATCGTCGTGGCTGGAAGGCCGAGCATGGGCAAGACTGCCTTTTCCCTGAATATTGCAGCGTATGCAGCCTTGAATGCTGGCGTCGGTGTGGCGGTTTTTTCTCTCGAGATGGCCAAGGAGCAGTTGGTCTTAAGGATGTTGTGTTCCGAGGCGCGAGTGGACAGTTCTAAAGTCCGGTCGGGCTATTTGGCAGATAACGCATTCCCTAAGCTGGCCATGGCCGCCGGGAGATTAAACGATGCCCTGATCTACATTGACGATACCCCCGCTATTTCCGTCCTTGAACTCCGGGCCAAGGCACGACGTTTGGTCAGAGATAGAGCGAAGAAGGTAGGGCTCATCATCGTCGACTATCTTCAATTGATGCGAGGTATGGGAGCTGCGAGTAACCGCGAGCAGGAGATCTCGGAGATCTCCCGCTCCCTGAAGGCCTTGGCTAAGGAGCTGAGCGTTCCGGTGATTGCTATTTCACAGCTTAATCGCCGCGTGGAGGACCGGGGAGACAAGCGGCCCATGATGGCGGATCTAAGAGAGTCAGGTGCTATAGAGCAGGACGCGGACGTGATCGCATTTATTTATCGCGATGAGGTTTACAATCAGAAGTCCGCAGATGAGGGGATTGCCGAGGTCATTGTATCCAAACAGCGGAACGGTCCCATAGGCACCGTCCGTCTGGCCTTCTCTAAGGAATATACCCGTTTTGACGACCTCTCCGCGCGCGAAGAGATCGCCTACGAAGAAGCTGAGGAAGGATGATGGAGGGCTAATATGCGTCTTACCTTTCCCGCCACATCCTCCGCCCCCATCAGGTCGCTGATGATCGCCGCGGCATCGGCCCCGGCCTCCCAGACCTGAGATATATTGCTTTCAGTAATCCCGCCGATGGCGACGATGGGAATTTTCACTGCCTGGCGGATTTTCTTAAGCATGGCCGGTCCGCGCGGGGAATAGCCGGTGTCTTTAGTGAAGGTCCCGAAGATCGGTCCGAAACCGATATAGTCGGCTCCCCCTCGCTCCGCCTCCTTAGCCTGCGCCAGATCATGGGTAGAGATCCCGATGATCTTCTCCCGGCCCATCAGTTTTCTGGCAATGGCCAGCGGCAGGTCCTCCTGTCCCAGGTGGACTCCGTCCGCCTCGGCGGCCAGAGCGATGTCGAGCCGGTCGTTGACGATGAAGAGACAACCCGCCGGTCGCGTAAGCCCGCGCATTTCCCTGGCCAGGCGCAAAAATTCTTTTGCGGCCGTCTCCTTGGCTCGAAGCTGGATGATTCCAACGCCACCCGCCAGGAGATCCCGCAGGATGGCGCTCAGAGGACGCCCTCTGCTTTGGTTGGGATCGAAAATCGCGTAGAGGGGGCAAGGGAAGGGCGCTCGGTCGGCAGCGCCGGCTTCTCTATTCATCGTCCTTCTTGAGTTTGATGTGCAGGTCGGTGATCTTTTTGCGCAGGGTATTGCGGTTGATGCCGAGGATTTGGGCTGCCTTGATCTGACTTCCCCGGGTCTTTCTCAGCGTCAGTTCAATCAAAGGCCGCTCCACCCTTTCCACCACGAGATTGTACAGGTTATCCACGTCCACTCCTTTAGTCCTCTCGAAGTAGTCTTCCAGCTTGTGGCGGATGATCTCTTCGAGGGACAGGTTGTCGACCTCGGTTAGGCTTTCTCCTTGCCTGCTCTGGAGGGTGAAATCGCTGGGAAATAGGATCGGTCCGGGGGATAGGACCGCGGCCCGGATCAATATGTTTTCAAGCTCTCGGACATTTCCCTGCCAGGGGTGTTCTTCGAGGAGCTTCAGGGCCTCGGGGGAAACCCCGGAGATTTCTGTTCCCATCTCTCGATTGATCTTCTCAATAAAGTAGCCCACCAACAAGGGAACATCTCCTCTGCGCTCTCTCAAAGGGGGCAGATAGATCGGGATAACTTTGAGGCGGAAGTAGAGATCCTCGCGAAAACGTTTTTCTTTTACGGCCCTTTCCAAATCCAGGTTGGTGGCGGCCATGATCCGGACATCGGCCTTGAGCAGCTCCTTTCCTCCCACACGGCTGAACTCGCGGTCCTGCAGCACTCTCAGCAGTTTTGTTTGGACATCCAGCGGGATGTCCCCCACCTCATCGAGAAAGAGCGTCCCTCCTTCGGCAAGCTCGAATTTGCCGATCCGCCGCTCGAGGGCGCCGGTGAAAGAGCCTTTCTCGTGGCCGAACAGCTCGCTCTCTATGAGTTCTCTCGGGACCGCGGCGCAGTGGACTGCGATGAAGGGCTTATTCCAGCGGGGCGAATTATAATGAACAGTTTTGGCGACAAGTTCTTTACCTGTGCCGCTTTCCCCCTGGATCAGGATCGTCGCGTCCGAATTTACTACCTGCCCGATGGTCTTGTAAATTTTTTGCATCGCCGTGCTGCTGCCGATCATACTGACCCCGGGCTCAAATCTCTTTTTGACCTCCTCCTTAAGCTCACGGAAGTCTCGGCTTAGCTTGCGACTCTCTAAGGCCCGTCTTACCAGGACGAGGACCTCTTCCAGGTCAAAGGGCTTGGTGACGTAGTCATAGGCGCCATTTTTCATGGCCTCGATGGCGTTGCGCATGGTGCTTTGGGCCGTCATGAGAATCATGGCGGTATCGATTCCCGCTTCCTTGGTTTCCTTGAGGAGCGTCAAACCGTCAACGTCCGGGAGCTTGATGTCCATGAGAGTGACATCGAAGCGAATCCCGCCTAGGTATTCGCGAGCCGCTTCGCCGGTAGCGGCCGTTTGGACCCAATAGCCCTCATCCTCGAGGGCCTTCTTAAGTACCCAGCGCAGCGACTCTTCGTCTTCGGCAATTAAGATCTTTCCCTGTTCCATAACTCTTGAACCCTTCAACCCTGTAACCTTCTATTTCTGCTCCGCCACCAGCAAGGAAACCTTGAAGCTCGCTCCCTTGCCCTCGCGGTTTTCTACCCGGATCAGACCGCCGTGCTCTTTGACGATCCCGTAGCAGATCGCGAGGCCCAGTCCTGTGCCGCTGTTTTTCGTGGTAAAAAAGGGGGAAAAGATGTGGGGGAGATCCTCGTCCTTAATCCCCGGCCCATCGTCTTCGATATCTACCCAGATGAATTTTCCACGCTCCCTGCCTTGCGATCGGATATGGAAGTCGGTTTCTATCCTCGTGGTAATCTCCAGGAATCCCTGGCCCTTCATGGCTTGAAGTGCGTTCTTTACCAGGTTGAGAAAGACCTGGGTGAGTCGCGCACGGTCGCCCAGGATGGGGGGCAGACTGGGATCGTAGTGTTTTTTCACCACCACTTTGTGCTCTTGAACGGTCTGTCTCTCCAGGAGCAGGACGTCGTCCAAGAGCTCGTGGATGTTTAGAGGGGCTAAATCCAGTTTCGCCGGGCGGGAGAGGTCCAGGAGCTGCTCGATGAGGAGGTTCACCCGATCTACTTCCCGGATCATGATGTCGGTGTATTGGGCAATGGCAGGAATCCGGTCTGCCTCGCGCCGCAGCAATTGCGCTGCCCCCCTGATCCCGCCCAAGGGATTCTTGATCTCGTGCGCCAATCCGGCCGCCAAAGTCCCCAGCATCGCCAGACGATCGGCGCGCTTTAAGTCCTCTTCCATCTCTTTGCGGTGTGTCAGGTCGCGGAGGAGTACAATGCTCCCCAAAGACCTGCCATAGCGGTCCCGCAGAGGAGAGACGGTGAGGCTTACCGGAACCCGACGTCCCCCTTGCGTGGAAATATCTCCTTCCCCTCGGATGCTGCTCTGCTGCGGGGATTGGCTTTTCTTCACCATATCGATCAGCCAGGGATTCCTCTTAAACAGGCGTGCAAAAGGCTGCTGCAGAATCTGGGAGGCGGAGAGATCGGTGATGATCTCGGCGGCCTGGTTAAAGAAAGAAAGTTTTCCCTGGGGGTCCACAACAATCACGCCGTCTTCCAGGCTTGTAAGGATGTTTTCCCAGGAAATTTGGGAAGAGGAATTCCTTTTTTCTTCTTGGATCTTCATGGCGGGACCCCGCAGGAAAGAAGATGATACCAAATTAGCCCCGGTAAGAAAACATAAGAGGGTAACTGGCCCTTGCATTTTTCTCTTTATCTATGGTAAAAACACTATACACTTTAGGCGTTAGCACTCAAAGTGGGCTCTTGCCCGCTTTTTTATTTTGGGGGTATCATGGCTGTGGACTCGGCCGTAACGCGGGTGTGGGAATTGGCGGCTCCCTTGCTGGTGGACGAAGGAATGGAGATCGTAGATATTGAGTTCCGCAGTGAGGGAGGCAGAGGGGGTCGAGTGCTTCGGGTCTACCTGGATAAAGAGGGAGGCCTGAACGTTGACGATCTGGCGCGAGTCAGTCGCCGGCTGAGCGATCTTTTGGATGACCAAGTTGCCGTGGAGGGGCTTTATACATTGGAGGTCTCCTCGCCCGGCATCAACCGGGTGCTCAAGAAACCGGAGCACTTTCGTCGTTTTATCGGCAAGAGGGTTCGGGTTCGGACCCGGGAGATGATCGAAGGCAGGAGATCTTTTTTGGGGCTTCTCAGAGAGGTTCGAGAGGGCGGCATTGTCCTCTCGCAGCAAGGGGCCGAGTTTACCATACCCCTTTCTGTCATTGAGAAGGCGAATTACGAACACGATTGGGGTACATAAAGATGCAGCAAGATTTAAACCGCGTCATTGAACAGGTGAGTAAAGAGAAAGGCATTGATAAGGCCATTCTAATCAGTGCGCTGGAAAATGCCATGGTGTCGGCCGCCAAGAAGACCTTCGGCCATCAAAAAAAGATCGAGGCCCAGTATAATCCGGAAATCGGGGAGGTGGAGCTTTTTGAGGCCAAGCTGGTAGTTGAGGAGGTCAAGGACTCCAGCGTTGAGATTACCTTGCAAGAGGCGCAAGAAAAGCTCGACCCCGATGCGGAGGTCGGCGACGAGCTCCTCAGCAAGCTGGATACCAGCTCGTTCGGTCGCATTGCCGCCCAGGCGGCGAAGCAAAACATCGTGCAAAGAGTCCGCGATGCGGAACGCGAGATCATCTACAACGAGTTTAAAGGACGCGAAGGGCAACTGGTCAACGGGATTGTGCAGCGCTTTGAAAAGAAGAATATTATTGTGAACCTGGGCAGAACGGATGCGATTCTCCCGGAGAAGGAACAGGTCCCCCGGGAGCGCTACCGCCAGGGGGATCGGATTCGCGCCTATATCGTAAGTGTGGAGATGACCAGCAGGGGCCCGCAGATCGTTCTTTCGCGCACCCACCCAGGCATGTTGGCCAAGCTCTTTGAGCAGGAAGTTCCGGAGATCTACGAGGGGATCGTCGAGGTCAAGGGGGCTGCGCGGGAGCCTGGAGGCCGGGCAAAGATCGCCGTCTCCTCCAGGGATCCGGACGTTGACCCGGTGGGGGCCTGCGTGGGGATGAAGGGGACGCGGGTGCAGGCGGTGGTTCAGGAGCTGCGGGGAGAAAAAATCGACATTGTCCATTGGACGGCGGATCAGGCGGAGTATGTCTGTCGTGCGCTGGCCCCGGCGAAGGTATCAAAGATTATCATCGACGACGAGGGACACAATATGGAGGTTGTCGTACCTGATGACCAGCTCTCTCTGGCCATCGGGAAAAAAGGGCAGAACGTCCGTCTGGCGTCGCGTCTGGCCGGATGGAGGATCGATGTCCGCAGTGAATCCGAGGCCGATGAGGAGACCCGCCGTGCGCGGATCTCGCTCGGCGCCGTCCCCGGCATTAACGACATGGTTGCCGAACTCTTGTACCAGTCTGGATTCAAATCGGCGGAGGAGTTGGCCGAGGCCGACCTGGAGACGATTCTCGACGTCGATGGGATCGGCCCTGAGAAGGCCGAGGTTATCTATAAAGCCAGCCGGGAGTACGTAGCGGAGAAGCGGAGAAAGGAAGAAGAGCAAAAGGCGCTGGCGCAAGCAGCGGCGGAAGCAGCGGCGCAAGCAGCGACGGAAGCTCCCGCCACTGAGGGCGACGTGACTGAGGATAAGGATCATCCGGAAGCTTAGGTGAGAGCTATTGAAACGAGACCATCGTCCTCGACGGACCTGTCTAGGATGTGGCGCTAAGGATGACCAGGAAGCGCTTTTGCGCCTCGTTGTTGAGGGCGATGGGGGGCTGCGGGTAGACAGGCTGGAGAAAGGACGAGGGGGCTATCTCCATAAGACGGAGGCATGCTGGAGGGCATTTTTGCAGAAAAAGAACCTCTATCGAGCCTTTCATTCGGAGGTCAGCCGCAAGGCTAGAGAAAAACTGATTTTGACTTTGCGTGATCGGCGCCGGGAATAGAAGATGGTAAAAACAAGAGTCCATTCATTAGCCAAGGATCTCGGGATCGAACCGAAGGATCTCATCGCTCATTTGGAGAAGATGGGGATCAAAGGGAAAAAGTCCCAGAGTTCGCTTGAAGATGACGAGGCGGCCCGCATCCGCGCCGCCTTGGCGACGCCGGCAAAGCCTCAGGTCCATGTAGGTGAAGAGAAAGTCGTAGCCGATCGCGTGGTAACGGCGGAGGATCAGAGCCTGGGGGAGATCCAGGCGCGCGAGAAAATCGTAGAGCGAAGGGTTCGCGTTAATGTGATCCGGCGCCGTACGAGCCGTTCCGAAGTGATTTTCCAAGGTATTCCGGCCAAGGCGGAATCCCCGGAGGCTCCCGTCGAAATTGAGACCCCTCTTGAGACTGTTTCCATAGTTTCTCCCCCTGCCGAAGTTGAAGTGGTTCCTGAACCCGCCAGAGAGGAGCTGCCTGCAGAAGAGGCGACGCCGGTCGAAGCCAAAGCTGTGGAGGCCGTTCCCGTCCCGCCGTCAGTGGTGCCCGAAGAGAGAGTAGCACCGGCGGTAGAAAAAGCTGTCCCAGTACCGGAAGAGGCCCCCAGAGGCGCGCGAGTTCTCGGTCGTATCGATTTGAAGCGGACAACGAGAGTTCCAACCCCCCCACCTTTGGTGCCTCTACGTCCAGTGGCGGTTCAGCCTGGTCGTCCACTCATCGATAAAGAGAAGGCTGCCAAGGTGGTCCCGGCCCCAGGGAAAGAAGTAGTCGTTCCGGTTGAGGAGGCGGGGAAGCCGTCGAAGGCCGTCAGGCACAAAAAGCGGATCGTCAAAAAACAGGATATGCTGGAGTCGAGAGAACGCGAACTTCGCTCCGGACGGTTTCCCAAAAAGAAGCGGGCGCTTCCCGGAAAAGAACAGAAGAAGACCGAGATTACGGTCCCCAAAGCCAGCAAGCGGGTTATCAAGATGTCGGAGGTGATCAGCGTCGGCGACCTCGCCAGGATCATGGGCGTCAAGGCAGGAGAGGTGATCAAGAAGCTCATGGGATTGGGAATGATGGCGACGATCAACCAGGTCCTCGATGTTGACACCGCCACCCTTGTCGCTTCGGAGTTTGACCACCAGGTGGAAAACGTAGCCTTCGACGTCGAAAGCGCCTTAGAAGTCGAGCACCAGGTCGAAGAGTCCGAAACCTCTCTCCAGCCCAGGCCGCCTGTGGTGACGATCATGGGACACGTAGACCACGGCAAGACTTCGCTTCTCGATGCTATCAGGAGCACCAACGTTACCGCCCAGGAGGCCGGCGGCATTACCCAACATATCGGCGCTTACCACGTTCAGGTGGACGGCAGGGGAGTGACCTTTCTCGATACCCCCGGACACGAGGCATTCACAGCGATGCGAGCGAGAGGAGCGAAAGTAACCGATATTGTGGTGCTGGTCGTGGCCGCAGATGACGGGGTGATGCCGCAGACCGTTGAGGCGATCAACCATGCTCGCGCTGCCGAGGTCCCGATCATTGTAGCTATCAATAAAATCGACAAGCCTGATGCCAACATGGAGAGAGTCAAAAGAGGTCTCTCCGAACATGGCCTAATGTCGGAAGAGTGGGGCGGTGACGCGACTTTTGTCCCTGTTTCTGCGAAGACTAAGGAGGGGATCCCTCATCTGCTGGAGATGCTTCTGCTCCAGGCAGACATTCTTGAGCTCAAGGCTAACCCCGATAAGCTGGCGCGGGGGACAATTATCGAAGCCAAGCTGGATCGGGGTAGGGGGCCGGTGGCGACAGTTCTGGTTCAGGAGGGAACGCTGCGCGTCGGGGACTCGTTTGTCTGCGGCGTTTTTCACGGCAGGGTTCGGGCGATGATCGACGATAAGGGTCAAAAGATCGAGGTGGCCCCACCCTCTTCGCCGGTGGAAATCCTGGGACTTCAGGGGGTTCCCCAGGCGGGGGATTCCTTTGTGGCTCTGACCGATGAGGCTAAGGCCCGGCAAGTCGCCGAGTACCGGCATGGCAAACAGAGGGAATCGGAGCTGGTCAAAACCAGCAAGATTTCTCTGGAAGATCTCTACGATCAGATCAAGGCAGGGGACGTCAAAGAGCTCCGTGTGGTGCTCAAAGCGGATGTGCATGGCTCGGTAGAGGCGCTGACAGAGGCGATGAACCGCCTTTCGAATGATGAAGTGAAGCTCAGAGTGATCCATGGTTCCGTGGGAGGCATTACCGAGAGCGATGTCCTTCTGGCCGCCGCTTCTAATGCGATTGTGATTGGCTTCAATGTCCGGCCGGAAGTCAAAGGGGCGAATCTGGCGGCGCAGGAAGGGGTGGACGTTCGCCTCTACACCGTGATCTATGAGGTCATCGCGGATCTTGGAGCCGCCATGGAAGGCCTGCTGGAACCGACCTACAAGGAACAAATCCATGGGCGTGTCGAGGTGCGCGAGGTGTTCAATATCCAGGGCGTGGGAACTGTAGCGGGCTGCTCTGTTACCGACGGAAAAATCCAGCGTTCCAGCCTGATCCGGTTGTTAAGAGATCAGGTGGTGGTCCACGAGGGCAAGCTGGCGAGTATCAAGCGTTTTAAAGAGGACGTGCGCGAGGTTTCGGCAGGATACGAATGCGGTCTGGGTATCGAGGGTTTCCAAGATATCAAGAAGGGGGAGGTGATCGAGGCTTATGAACGAGCGCCGGTGATCCGGCGCATGAGTCCAACGCCCGGCGGACGCGAGGCATCCCGGGCCTCGGTGGGAGACAAGCGATAGCAAGAAAGCATCCTCAATCGGTCTCTTCCCCCATGATCGTGGGGGTTCTGAAAATTAGCCTTATTCTCCCGGAAAACCACTCCCTGAAAGGAAAGAGGGGAGTCCTCAGGAGAATCCAAGCGCGGGTATCCCACCAGTTTAATATCTCCGTTACGGAATGCGGGGATCAGGATCTCTGGCAGAGCGCGGTCTTGGGTTTTTGCGTCGTTGGCAGCAGCCGGCAGGTTGTCGAGGCGACGCTTCAGAAAGTCGTCGATTTTGTCGAGGACTTGGGCCTTGCCCAAGTAGGGGAATCCGAAATAGAGTCTTTCTACTGCTAGACAACTATTTGCCGTCTTAAAAATTTTTAGTTTTGAGTTTTGAATTATTAGTTGCGAAGACTTTCCGATTAACTCAAAATTCAAAATTAAGAACTCAAAATTTTAACTGATGGCTGATAGCTGAAGGCTCAAGCTTTATGGATTATAAGCGTTCCGATCGAGTGGGTGACCTCCTTCTGGAATTGATCTCCCAATTGCTGGCCAAGGAGGTCAGCGATCCTCGCATTGGACCGGTCACTCTCACCGGGGCCGAGGTGAGCAAAGATCTGCGCCATGCACGGATCTTTTTCGGCCTTTTGGGAGATAGGGAAAAGAAGGCAGAGGTTATGTCGGGCTTAAAGAGCGCCACGGGTTTTATCCGCGCCAAGATCGCCAAAGAGCTGAAACTTCGATTTGTCCCGACGATCGAGTTCGTTTACGATGAAACCCAAGATCATGCCCAGCGCATCGAGGAGCTGCTGCGGCAGGTTAAAAAAGACCGGTGAAATTCAACTCTTTCTATCGAATCCTTTCATATTTTCTTCGTCTAATCGTTTGACGATAGGTAGGGCAGAAGGGAATACGGAAGTTGCCCCTCCATGGGGGTAAAGGATCTGCCCGAGGATAGGTCGGACTGAGGACGGGAGCCCGATTCTCTATCAGATGGATGGGTTCATCTGAGGGGATCGGGCTTTTTGTTTGTATGGTGTGACCTTCCATCTGGTAGGGCCTTCAGGGTTCTCGATCCTTCTGGACAAGACTCCGGATGGTCGAGCCTGTTTACAAGCCAAGAAACCCAAAGATCTCTTTGCTTTATCAGTCTATCCGCGATCATTATGAAGAGTTCGAGTCTGTCTATGTAGAAAGATACCAGAAGAAATGTGGGGTATTGAGAGATGTTGTCCGGGAGGTGATCTACAAGTACCTGGGCTGCGGCGATTTAACAAAGGGGTTTGCCCGGATCAAGTGCAAGGAATGCAAGCACGAGGTTCTTTTAGCCTTCTCCTGTAAGGGACGTTACTTCTGTCCCTCGTGTCACCAAAAAAGGTATTGATGTTCGGCGAATGGATCACCGACGAGATCCTCTACCCCATACCCCATAGACAATATGTCCTTACTCTCCCCAAGATGCTCAGGCCCCATTTCAGATTTGATAGAAAGCTCCTGGGAAAGCTCAGTCAATGCGCCTATCAGTCTGTTAAGGAGTTCTTCCAAAAAACCGTTAATAAAAAAGAAGCCGTGCCAGGAGTAGTGATCTCTATCCAGACCTTCGGCGCCCTGGTCAATTTTCACCCCCACTTACACTGCCTCGTCACCGACGGTTGCTTTATGCCTAACGGCTGGTTTTATGTGCTTGCTGAGATAGACGTGAGAAAGTTGGAAAGCCTCTTCTGCCATAAGGTCCTGAAGCTGCTGCTCAAGGAGAAAAGAATCAGCGAGGAATGGGTCAGGAAACTCATCTCCTGGAGAAACTCAGGGTTTAATATCCACAATCAGGTTAAGATCCGAAGCGATGATAAGCATGGACGGGAAAGCTTAGCCCAGTACATCCTTCGCTCCCCCTTCTCTCAGGAAAAGATGACCTACCGAGAGGATAGCAAGACGGTCCTGTACCGCTCCAAGATGAAACCCGGCTCCAAGAAAAACTTCGCCGTCTTTCCGGTCCTGGATTGGATTGCGACTCTCACCACCC
>Ga0209212_1002885_pt1 | contig 23590 bp, 24 predicted proteins | sample RifGroC2_FD_183996 | JGI IMG/M metagenome (GOLD analysis project Ga0209212, IMG submission 183996) | Groundwater microbial communities from Rifle, Colorado, USA - Groundwater C2 (SPAdes) (version 2) | ecosystem: Environmental > Aquatic > Deep subsurface > Groundwater | place: Rifle, Colorado... | reverse complement strand
TCCAAATTCGTTTGGAAAAATGGGGGGAAATCAGTGGGACGCGCTTCGCGCGTCCCACCTTCTGGCTTTGAAAAAGCCGTTTAGTTCGTTTGTGGTGCGCCGTGTGGGACTCGAACCCACGACCTTGAGCTTAAGAGGCTCCTGCTACTACCAACTGAGCTAACGGCGCTTAAGATTATTTATTTTTATCATGTTTATCGGTTTAGTAACCTCAGCTAATCTGTGCCATTTTCTTTCTGTCTTTTCTACTTCAGGCGCAATATCTTTCATAATAACTTTTAACCAGCCATAAAGACGATGGCGTAAATCAGTACTCTTCGGCACATCTATTCTGATGGTACCATAATACAAATTATTTTTTTTATAATTGCTACTAATCGGTTTAACATAACTTTTGCCAAAATTATTAACTGGAATACCGGTTAAATCTGACCAAAACTTTATTATCTTTCGTTCATTTTGCTGCGGATAAATATTTAATCTGGCTTTCAACTGTTTGGCTGGAATATTTAAAATTTTATTTAACCATTTAACCCAAAACAAGATTAGATTAGGATCGGAATTAGTCATTTTAAACATCTGCGTCTTACTGCCCTCTGCCCAATATAAAGCTACGCCAAAAAAACGATAACTATCAAGTAATATAGGCAAATTAATTTCAGAACCGGCTTTGATTATAATAGCATCAACTTCTCTTTTTCTTCTATTCTTCTGACTTTGTGGGCCCTGATTTAAAGCAAAAGTTTGTTTAGTATATAATCTTTGACGTTGTTCTACAGTTAATTCCATACCTTTAAGCCAAAGGCTTAAAGTTGATTTAGGCGTTTTAATAAATTTAGCTATTTCACCGTAACTATAACCATTCCGTCTTAAATCAACGGCCTTTTGCTTTAGATTTTGATAATTTCGCACTGCTTCCATATACTACCAAGTATACTACACATAACACAATAATTCAAGGTACATATAATGTAGCGGGAATGGGAATTGAACCCATGGCCTCGACGTTATGAGTGTCGCGCTCTAACCAACTGAGCTACCCCGCCAAATTTATTTTCAACAGTGCATCCGGCAGGACTTGAACCCGCAACCCCTTGGTCCGAAGCCAAGTGCTCTATCCAATTGAGCTACGGATGCTCACTATAAACAAAAATAAACCAAAATCTGGTTTTTGTAAACTTTAACCGTAATATAACACGTCTTTTGAAAAAAAACAAGTGAGGCTATTAGTTTATAGAATCAGTCTAAAAATGATTAATATCTAGCCTGTGTCACTTTTTATACCTCCAACCGTTATATATAATGACCAGGTCAAAAAACTTAAAAAATGCTATGATATAAGTATCAATTAATTATCTTCAGCTAAACATGGACAGGACTGAACTCCAAGTTATTAACCAATGCCAACAAGGTGAGCTAAAGCAATTTAGCTGGCTCTATGATCGCTATGTTCAAAAAATATATGATTTTGTCTATTACAAAACCATGCATCAAGAAACTGCCCAAGATTTAACTAGTCAAACCTTTCTCAAAGCCTTGTCTAGCCTTCAGGGCTTTGATGCTAATAAAGGTAGCTTCTCTGCCTGGCTTTACCGTATCGCTCGCAACAATGTTATTGATCATTATCGTAGTCAAAAAAATGACCAAGATATTACTACGGTCTGGGATCTAAGTAGTGGCTCCTCTCTTTTGGAAGAAGTAGCTAACAAAATTACCTTGGAAAAAGTACAACAGTATTTAGAGCAATTGTCAGCCCAACAAAAAGATATTATTATCATGCGTCTCTGGGATGGCCTGAGTTATCAAGGGATCGCTAGCATTACTGATCAATCAGAAACTAATTGCCGTATGATTGTTAGCCGTGGCCTTAAAAAAATTCAAGCCAATTTATTAACTATCATACTTATTATCGCTTCAATTATATGGACCAACTTATAAGCGCCGTCTTACAAGATTTATATAAATTAGACCCTAGCTTACAAGCTCAGGAAAAGGCTTTAATTAAATTAATTCATGATTTAATTAAAGCCAAACCCCAAACTCATTTAACCTCCGGCTTTAAAAAAGCTTTGGCTCAAGAATTACAGCAACAAATATCAGGCTCTAAAATAATTAATAATAATTTTATGAACAATTTGTTTAACAAATTTGCCTTGGCTGGCGTGGGCGTTCTGCTCATTGCAGCCATCTGGCTAGTACCCAAATTTATTAACCAACCAGCTGACAACGATATAGCTCAACAGCTGGCCAGTCTAGACCTGAATGGTCAATTAAATATTAAAACAGTAGGCAAAGAAGCCTTTGGTCCTCTGGCTATTAATCAGAACAATGGTGGCGAAGTAATGACTAATCAATCAGCTCCTGTAGCCACTCAAGACAGTCCCAACGCCAGCGTGCCAGTTGGCGGTATTGGTGATGGCAGTGGCCGAGCCCTGGTTGCTCCCATGATGGCAGAGGGTGTGGCCACGAGCACCGTAAACAAAGACATGGCCATTGGTATTATGCCCCCCTATTATGAACAAACTAATTATCAATTTGTTTATGCTGGTGAAGATATAACTATAGATCAATCTGAACTGCCTATCTACAAAAGAGTTAAGGGTAATAATAGTGGCCGACAACTAGCCGAAGCTCTGGCTGATTATGATCTGGGTTTTATCAAAATATCCAGCTTAAGTCGACCCAAAGTTGATAATATTAATATAATGGAAGATAAAAAAGACGGCTACTTTGTCAATATCAGTCTGACTGAAGAAACCCTAGGTCTCTATCGCAACCGCATTTATCCGCAAACCGCTACTGCTGAAATCTATCGCCCCATAGCGAAAAATGATATGCTACCCGATGATGAATTAATCGCCATGGCCAATGATTTTCTTAGCAAATATGGTATAGATACTAGTGCCTATGGCACTCCGGAAGTTGACCAGCAATGGCAAGTCTATTATGCTCAGGCACCTGCAGCTGAAAAAGCCATGTACGTACCTGAAGTTATGTCCGTTGTCTACCCTCTTAAAATTAATAATCGCCTAGTCTACGAAGAAGGCGGTACTAAGGCCGGTTTCCGAGTTAATATTAGTCTCCGTTACAAAGATATAGAAAGCCTCTGGGGCTTAACCAGCAATACCTTTGAAGCTTCAAATTACACCACTATCCAAGATGTTAAAAAATTAATTGGCGTAGCTGAGCGTGGTGGCTGGCGCAATAGCTATCCTGTTCTCTATGATGAAAATAACGGACCTATTAAAAATATGGAGATTAAATTAGGTACGCCAACTCTTGAATATATTAAACTATATAATTACCAACAGGAAAAAGGCACCTCAGATGAACTGCTAGTGCCCTGTCTTATCTTCCCTATTACTAATAAACCTAGCGAGGATTATTTCTGGCAAAATAATGTTATTGTGCCAATCATTGAAGAAGTCTTAAATTGGGAACAAAATTTATACCGCCCCATGACTCCCTTGCTAGAAAGCAGTTCAGGAGTTATGATGAAAACAGAGACCGTAGACAGTCGACAATAAACTAATAAAGTAACAATAATATGTTTAAACAAGGCAAAACCATTGGTATTATCATTGCTGTTATTCTAGTGGCTTTTGCTGTCCTCAAGTTTAATCAGCTGACTGCCCCGACTCAATCAGGTATCAAACCTGAAGATGCTAGTTTAGATGAGCAAACACTGAACAACAAACATAACTTAGTGAGTGATTATCTCAAGACCCATATCGGCGAATTAAGTCCTGAACCAGCAGTCCTGGGCGGTACTTTCTATGTCACTAATGTAAGTTGGTTGGATGATGACCGAGCCATTGTTGATTATGAAGACGGCCATATTAGTCTGACAGCCAGAGCCACCTATACCCTTACTCCTGATCAGCCTCTGACTATTACTAATTTTGAGCTCATCAAAAAAAATAATGAATTGATTGACAAAACAACAATCACAATTAGCGATGATGATTTAGCAGTAGTAGCTGTTAAAAACAGCCTAGCTCAAAAACATCAAGTCAATTTCACTGATATTAAATTAACTGTTGAACAACGCGACGATCAGCATCTACGAGGTCTGGCTCAATTTTCTATTGGGGAGAATAGCTACAATAATACTATTCTAGCCGCTATGATTGATGGGGAATTTGCTGTCATCTATGATGATAGCCAGCCCTTTGATTGTGACGACATAAAAGATTATGTTTTTTCTGAAACTATTATTCCAGAATGTCCTAGCCAAAATTAAAGAATAAAAAAATATAAAAGACGCAACTAATTAGTCGCGCCTTTTTATATAGACCTAAATATTTAGATTATTCAACTTCTACATTCTCATTCTCTTCAACATTAGCTGTTTCAGGATTCTCGGTTGTTTTTTCTGTAGTAGCGGTTACTTCTGGCTGAACATCAGCTTGAAGATTGATAGTGAATTTTATTTCATCATTTAAAATCTTGTCGCCTAAGTCATCAAAAAACTTATCAGAACCCCAGCGAATATCCCAGAGAGTGCGATCAATAGTAAACTCGCCGCTAGCAGTTAACTGATTATCAGCTGCCACAATAATAGCCGGGAAATTAACACTGTTAGTTTTATCTTTAATAGTCAAATCGGCAGTGACATTATATTGATTCACTGTGCCATCAACCACTGGGGTAACATTGGTTATAACAAATTTAGCTTCTGAATAATTCTCCACATCAAAGAAATCCGCAGATTTCAAATGGGTTTCCAATTTGATCTTGTTAGCATCATTATTTGCTAAATCCTTATCTACAATAGTGACCATATCCATAATAACTTCACCAGAAGTAATCTGACCATCAGTAGTAATTAGATTACCACTCTTGACCTTAATTTCACCTTGATGCTTTTTGCCAACAAGAATCATTTCACCTGCCCAACCAATGGTTGTTTGGTCAACATTAATCAAATAGTTGGAGCTAACCGGAATAGTTACCTCTGGTTGATTGTTGACTTCTTCGACTTTGTCCTTTTTACTGCAGCCAAAACCAGTCGTAATTAAGACGACGGCAATCAACAGCAATGACAAGCCTAATAGTTTTTTTGTCATATATTTAAGTTACTAACCCCAATGACCCTTCTTTTAATGGGATTAAATTAATAATTATTAAGAACTATTATTACATAATAACACCCTGCTTATAAAATCACAATATTGACAAAATTAGCTAATTAATGACGACCTAAAAAACGTCGAGTCCAGATTTTAGCTAAACGCCAATGATTCTTCCAACCAGGAATATTAAAAAAATAGACAGTACGCCAAACAAACCAAACCCAATGTCCATGGATCAATCTATGATTAATATGACCTACGGCCCGCATTTTATCTAAAGCAATAAAGAGACCCTTGATTCTAGGCTGATAGGGTTGTAATGGTCTGCCTGATTGTTGCTTAATAATATTATCAGCCACGATTCGTCCCTGTTGAATAGCTGTTTGGGCTAGTTTAGGTATGGCTCTTTCACCCAAACTAATAATATCGCCAGCCGCCCAAACGCGCACCTGTCCTCTAACCTGTAAATAATTATTAACTAACACCTCCCCCTGGTCATTAACCAATGCTGGATCTAATATAGCGGTATTGGGCGTTATACCCGTAGTCAAAATATTTAAATCACCACGATAGTGGCCTGTTTTAGTTAAAATATATTGAGGGCCAATAGCCACCACCCTTTCTGGCGAGTATAAATTAATACCTTGGCGTTCTAAAGCTTGAATAATTATCTGGTGACCTATTTCTGGCAACCAAGGCACCAACCTAACATGGCTATGGAGCAAGTTGATTGTTGCTTTTTGCTTCTTGCGTTTGAGCTGTTCGGCTATTTCTAAACTCAATTCTAAACCAGTAAAACTAGCGCCAATAATATTTATGACAGACCCTTGTTTGGACAGGGCGTCTAAACGTTCGGCTAACATTTCAGCTTGTTGCCAAGTATTCAGAGTTAAAGCCTGCCGGCTACCAACAATTTTATCTTGAGCCGTGTGAGAACCAGTGGCAATTAACAAATAGTCAAAGTCAATTTTTTCTTGATTGGTTATCAAACAATGTTGAGCTAGATCTATCTGCTGAACCTGAGCCACTGTTAATTTAAAGTTGTTTGCTTGTAAAAAACTATGATAATCAAAACGTAAACTAGCTATTGGCAAAGAACCAGCGGCTAATTCATGAAGCAGTGGCAAAAATGTAAAATAACTATCCATGGCTACTAGATGTACTGACCAACCAGTCTTTAATAGGACCTTAATAGCAGCTAAACCAGCTAAGCCGCCGCCAACAACAGTCACCTCTTTTTTATAGTTTAAATTAGTCATATTCCATGATTTTTAAGCCTATTTTATAATAGCACTATCAGGCTCTTTTACCAATATTGACACAATACGGAAAATATTATACGATAATAGCGTTAAATCAGATATGAACTCAAAAGCTAGAGTTCTTATTTTAATACCAATAATATGGAACAAGTTACAACAGCTGCTGACTTGCAAGCTACCAAAGACAGTCTTAAACCAGGCATGACTGTTAGAATCTATCAAAAAATCAAAGAATTAAATGCCAAAGGTCAAGAAAAGGAACGTGAGCAATACTTTGATGGCATTATCACCGCCCGCAAGCACGGTAAAGAAGCCGGTGCCACTATTACTGTGAGCAAAATTTCTGATGGCGTAGGCGTCGAGAAGATTTTCCCTCTCAATTTACCAACTATCACTCAAATTGATATTAAAAAACAATCCCGAGTGAGACGGGCGAAGCTTAATTTCTTAGGTCAAGACTACAAAAAGAAATTAAAGACCATAGCCTAAATAAAGGGGCAGGTGGAGAAATTGGTAGACTCGCAGGCTTGAGGGGCCTGTGGCTGCAAAGCCGTGGAGGTTCAAGTCCTCTCTTGCCCACATTAGGGCGCATAGCTCAGCTGGTTAGAGCACTTCGTTTACACCGAAGGGGTCCAGGGTTCGAATCCTTGTGCGCCCACCTTCATAATCTAATTTAATTAGTATGCCATTGTCCATCGGCATTGTTGGCTTGCCTAATGTTGGTAAGTCTACTTTGTTTAACAGTTTAACCAACAAACAGGCTGAAGCAGCCAACTATCCTTTTTGTACCATCGAACCTAACGTTGGTATAGTTGAAGTACCTGATAGTCGTTTGTCAGCCTTAGCTAATATCTCTCATCCAGAAAAAATAATCCCCACGATTATTGAATTTGTGGATATTGCCGGTTTGGTCAAAGGTGCTAATGAGGGCGAAGGTCTGGGCAACAAATTTTTGTCTCATATCCGCGAATGTGATGCCATCTGCCAAGTAGTTAGGGGCTTTGCTGATGACAATATTATTCATGTCCATAACAAATTAGATCCGGATAATGACCAAGCGGTTATTAATCTAGAATTAATTTTAGCTGACTTAGCTACGGTTAGTAAACGCTTGGAAAAAATTGGCAAAGACGCTAAATCAGGCGACAAACAAATCGTAGTGACTAAAAATATCTTAGATAAAGTTAAAAATCACTTAGAACAAGAACAGCCTTTGCGAGATTTAATATTGAATGATGAAGAACAAATTATTGTTAAACAACTTAATTTGTTAACAGCCAAACCCCTGCTCTATGTTTTGAATATTAATTATGGAGCAACTGTTGAATTAACCACACCTAATGTTATTAAGCTTAATGCTAAACTAGAGGCAGAAATCACTAGCCTGCCCAAAGATGAGCAGGCTGAATATAGTCGAGAATTAGGTTTAGACCAAAGTGGTTTAGACAAACTGATTCAGGCTGCTTATCAAGCCTTGGGTTTAATTAGTTTTTTAACTACCGGGCCTAAAGAAACCAAAGCTTGGACCGTTAAACAAGGGGCTAGAGCCCCTGAAGCAGCTGGAGTTATTCATACCGACTTTACTAAAAACTTTATTCGAGCTGAAGTTATTAACTGGCAAAAATTTGTTGAAGCTGGCAGTGAACAAACAGCTAAAGAAAAAGGCTGGATCCGTACTGAAGGTAAAGATTATGTTATGCAAGACGGCGATGTCTGCCATTTTCTTATTAACAAAACTTAATTAATCTTGACTTTTCCCTTTTATTATGATATAGTGCAGATAATTTAAATCTGTCCTTTAATCTGCAATTAAAGTAATTGATAAATAATCTTAAATAATATTATAGACGCTGGACTAAAAAGTAGTCTAAGAAAAACGTTTATAGCATGGATACAGTTTTTTTCTCAGTTTTTTTCTCTCCCCTGAGTGATTCTGAATATAAAAATAAGCAGCATCCATGTTATACGAATAGGGCAGTCAATCTTGATTGCCCTATTTTTTTTGGAGAATAATAATCTCACGCTTAATTTTTTGGCCTGGGCGACTATAAAGCAAACCTCTGGCTGTTTGATTATTATGAGATTTAATAATAGTAAAATCTTTAGGCTGAAGGAGCAAAGGTCTATTCTGAATAACTGACCAAATCATGACCACTCGACCCTGAGGCTTTAGAACTTGGGCCATGGCTAGCAAAGCTTGGCTGTAAAGATCCATTAACTCCACAACCGTTGTCTTATAATCAATCCGACCTCGCTGCGGTCCAAGATAGGGTTCAGTGACAATCACATCAATACTCTTAGCTGGTATGATCTGCAATAATTTTCTAGCATCAACTAAGCGCACTAGATAGTTGCCGATCTGGGGCTGGTTTTTTTTCAACCACGCCAAATTAGTTTCCGTATCCTTAACAGCTTTGGCCGAGATATCAGTGCCCTGTACTTGTTGAAAACCCATGAGCAAAGCTTCGGCCAAAACAGTGCCGGAACCGCAAAAAGGATCAAGTACTACTTGATTAAACTTAGCGCCTGACAAATTCAACATTATCTGAGCTAACTTGGGTGGCAACATACCAGAGTGATCATCACGGGCTGGCCGGCCATAATCACGGGCTGATAATTCCTTAAAAGCTTGAACCGCCCAGGTCTTACCGATCAAATATAAATCATTATCTTTAATAATCACAATATCCGCTCCTTGCTCAATCAATTTATTTTGTTCTACTACTACGCTGGACAGAGCCTGATCACGGCTAGTCACCCAACGGCTATTAAGAGATTGGGTTTTAAGTTCTTTTTTTAATTCCATGGCCAAAGGTTTTAAGTTAAGTTTGGGTGCTCCGTAAACAGAAAAGCCAAATTTAACCTTACCTTGATAGGCAGATAACAAATCAGTGACTATGGGGACAACAGTTTGGGGTTGCCAGTGCTTAATGGTCTGTTTTATCTTACCCAACTTAATAGTGCCACCTAAGCGTCTAATCAGAATTTGTGGCTCAATGGCCAGGTCCTGCGTTATGATTAAGGTTTGCTGATTAATCAGCCTATATTCAACCGGGCCCAAAACCGCTAGAATTTCGGCCAAGGATATTTCCGGATGATTGCCTAAAACAAAAAATAGCATATTTTTTACATTTTATAGCTTAACCTTAGCATAAAGACTTGAGACTTGCAATTTTTTTCATTCTATGATAATTTAACTATAACAATCAAAACCTTTCCCATATTTTTGCTTAAATTAAGTAAAAATAGCGCCTAGGCGCTAAAGGTATTCTTGAACTGACCTCCTTTGTAGGCTTGGATTACCAAGAATATCTGGGGGTTTTATTATTTAAATAAAGACAATAAATTAAAGACTTATGTCTAAAAGCAAATCATCTACTCTACCTCATTATGAATTGTTGTATATCATTTCCAATAAATTCAGTGAGAATGAAGTTCCACCCATTAAAGAGACCGTGGAAAAATTAATTACTGACAATCAAGGCGCTATCACTTTACGCCAAGATTGGGGCAAAAAAAAATTAGCTTATCCCATTAAGCATTTCCGCCATGGCTACTATCAATTACTAGAATTTGATATGCCGGCAGCTAGTATTAAAATAGTCGCTAATAATCTACGCCTTTCCGATCAGATTATCAGACATCAAATTGTGGTCAAGGATCCCAACGCCCTACTGCCTAAGCCAGCCAGAGAAGCTCAGGCTGTTGAAAGGCCAGAAGTTAAGCCGACTGCTCCTCAGACAGAGCTAGTTAGCAAGAAAGCCAAAACAACTGCTGATGACGACAGGGTTGAGCTACAGGACCTAGATGACAAATTAGATAAGATTTTAGATTCTGAATCATTTTTCTAATTATTAATTGCTTCGAATATTTGGCTCTGATGAGCAAAATAATTTGATGCCCCAAACATATGAACTTAAACAAAGCCATGATCATCGGCAATTTGACCCGTGATCCTGAAGTTAGACAGACTGGCGCAGGCCAAGCCGTAGCCAGCTTTGCTGTCGCTACTAATTTAGTGTGGACTGACCAAAGTGGCCAGCAACAAAAAAAAGTAGAATATCACAATATTGTTGCTTGGCGCAAATTAGCTGATATCTGTGGTCGTTATCTGAAAAAAGGTTCCAAGGTCTATATCGAAGGACGTTTGCAGACCAGAAATTGGGCTGGCACTGATGGTGTAAAACGTTACACCACTGAAATTGTCGTGGAAAATATGATTATGTTGGATAGCCGAGGTACTGGCAGTACGGGTAATAATTTTCAACCAGCTACTACGCCTAGCCAACCAGCTAACAATCAAGTCGACAATGTCCCAACTATTAATTACGATGATAATGCTGGCAATGACAGCAATGATGAAATCCAGGTAGAAAATATACCTTTTTAAATTAAGACTATGACACAAACACAAGTAAAAAAATGCCATTTTTGCCTTAACCAAATTAGTGACGTTGATTACAAAGACATTACTACTCTGCAAAACTTCACTAATTCCTATGGCCAAATTTTGCCTCGTCGCCGAACTGGAGTGTGTTCCAAACACCAGAGAAAATTAGCTAATGCTGTCAAACGCGCTCGCATGATGGCCCTCTTACTATTCACTAATCGCTAAACCTATGCTCAGCCTTAATGAAATCAAGCTAGGCAAAATAGTTCAGATCAACAAAGAGCCCTTTGTGGTTATTAAAGCTGAACAACATGCCATGGGCCGTGGTAGCTCTGTGCTTAAGACCAAGCTGAAGAACCTTATCTCCGGTAGTGTCATGGAACGCACCTGGCAAGGCAATGACAAAGCAGAAGAAGCTAACGTTGTTCGTAAGAAAGCTAATTATTTGTACAAAGATGAAACCGATGCCTATTTAATGGATAATGAAAACTTTGAACAATTTAATTTACCCCTCGATCAACTAGGCGGTAAAGACAGATTCCTGAAAGAAGATACTGAAGTATTAGTCCTCTACTTTAATGACAAGCCAGTAGCTATTGATCTACCTATCAAGATTGAATTAAAAGTAGTCTCTGCTCCTCCGGGCGTGAAAGGTAATTCCGCTGGTAATGTTAACAAAACAGTGGAGCTGGAAACTGGTGCCACTCTTCAAGTACCCATGTTTGTTAACGAGGGCGATACTATTCGCGTTAATACTGAAACAGAAGAATATGCTGAACGGGTGATGTAAACAGTACTATAACATCTTACATACCTAATATTTTAGTATAAAAAACAGACTGCGCAGGCAGTCTGTTTTTTATCTTGACAATATTCTTAATAATATTTCGGTTATGTCTTTGCTAATCCTCTATCTGTTTGCTCTTGTATTCAGCAATAATCTGTTTTCTGATTTCTTTAATCAACTTAGGATTCTCACGTAAAAACTTACGGGCATTTTCTCGACCCATACCCAACTTTTCTTCGCCATAGCCATAGCTGTTGCCTTTCTTGCTAATCACTCCCAATTGGGAACCTAGATCCAACAAATCACCGGAGACTGAGATGCCTTCATTGTACATAATATCAAATTCGCAGGTACGAAAAGGAGCGGCCACTTTATTCTTGACAATCTTAGCCTTCACGCGGTTACCAATTATCCTGTCACCCTGCTTGATCTGGGCGGAACGACGTACTTCAATTCTGACACTGGAATAAAACTTCAAAGCTGTACCACCAGTAGTAGTTTCTGGATTACCGAAGAAAACGCCAATCTTCATTCTAATCTGATTAATGAAAATAACAATGGTTTTACTCTTGGAAACTACGCCGGTGAGCTTTCTAAGGGCTTGACTCATTAATCTGGCCTGCAAACCCATTTGAGCATCACCCATATCACCTTCAATCTCTTTTTTAGGCACTAGAGCGGCCACACTGTCTATAACTACGACATCAATGGCGTTGGACCGGACTAGGGTTTCCAATATTTCCAAAGCCTGTTCACCAGTATCAGGTTGGCTAATTAATAGTTCCTTAACGTTAACGCCTATCTTCTTGGCATAATCAGGATCTAGAGCGTGTTCAGCGTCAATAAAGGCAGCGATACCACCTTGTTTTTGTACTTCCGCCACAATATGCTGAGCTAGAGTAGTCTTACCTGAGGCTTCTGGACCGAAAATTTCAATCATTCTGCCTCGAGGCACGCCCCCAACGCCTAAAGCCAAATCCAATGACAAGCAACCAGTGGAAACTACGTCAACAGAAGAGCTTCTAGCCTCACCAAAGCGCATAATAGCGCCTTCGCCATACAAACTCTTAATTTGATCCATGGCTGCCTGAGCAGCCAATATCTTGTCTCCTTTATTCATCTCCTCCTTGATAATTTGTTCTTCTGACATATTGATAATATTAGTATTATTTAAATATATGTTATTTGTGAAAAAATTACAACTCTATTGAACATTTAACAAAACTTCACGAACAATCTTAGTTTGTTTACTGGTATTACGTTGGGCAACAATGGTAATGGTATTAATACCCTCTTTTAAATTAATCTCCTGAGCAAAAGCGCCTTTGGCGTCAACCATTGTTTGAGCATTATTAATCAAAACTTCTGTTTCTGGATCAGTCTGTCCATTAACCAAAATTACACTGTCCAAGGTGACTAAATCAGGCTTGGGACTATAGACCGTCAAATGTGGGGGCAAAAAAATACCACGTAGCAACCAAGCTAAATAGAACAAACAGCCTAGAGTAGCTAGGGCTACTAAACCGCCTTTAATCATTCTAGGCACCGCCCAAAAATAGCGGCCACTAACTATTTGCCTGGCGAAGAGCTTGTTCTGCTTGCCTGATCGGTAGACTTCCTTTTCCTCTAGGAACTTACTACGTAATTTTTCATAATCCAAATCTAAAAAATCAGCATAGGTCCGTAAAAAATTAAGACCATAGACACCAGCTGGCAAATCTTCATAGCGATTACCTTCCAAGGCCTGTAGATAATGAACCGATATTTTTAATTCTTTGGCTACAGCAGACAATTTCCAATCCTTGGCTTGGCGTGTAGTGCGTAACTGTTCGGCCACGGTTTCTTTATCTAAATAAATGGCGCTGTTGTTAAATTGGGGCATGGGATTAATAAAACCCCGCCAAACTGGACTCTCCTCCTAGGCAGGGTTGTAAATAACAAATTATAAAGTTTGCTTGATCTTACCGGCAGCAATTCTGGCTTCTAGTTCTAAACGTTCTGGACTGGCGGCAATGCCATCTAACATTTCTTTCATCACTTGTTCGGCAACTGAATAGTTTTTACCATTATACCAGCTTGTGGCTGTTAATAATTGGCTAGCGAAAACACCGATATTATTATCATCAAGCTCCTCATCGACTAAGCTTCTGAGAGCGGTGGGCTTCTGAGTCTGCTTCAAATATAGCTTAGCATTATCTGGCACCGAGGTGGCAAACTGTACAAAGTCCCACGCTTCAGGAATATATTTACTTTTGAGAGAGACGGTCTCTACCCAATAATCAGCCATGTTAACAACCTGCTCTCGACTTTCAATCTGAGGTAGAGCCTTAACTGAAAAATTCAACTTAGGTGCTTGGGCCTTAATGGTCGGCAAATGGTAGGCATAGCCGAACATGACAGCCAATTTACCGTCAATGAACATGTTTAAAGAATTATCCAAATCACTATTCCAGCTGTAAACATCACGGGCCGGATTAGCAAAATCAGCATAGAAACGAATAGCGTCTAAACCAGGATTATAATCCTGATCAGGTAAATATTCAGTAAAGGTGACGCTGTTACGATCATTGATAATAGCGGCACCGTTTTGCATCATGAGCACAGCTAACAAATCAGCTGATCGGTCTATATTACTGCCTGTGCCCATAGCCACGCCAGCCTGAATAATATTACCTCGGGAGTCTTGTTTAGTTAACTTCTTGATCTGACGTTGAAATTCATTGCTCCAAAAACTAGCCAAATCAGTAATACCGGCATTATTGAGTAAATCTTTATTGTAGTACATAGCTAGAGTGTCAACTGACAAAGGTAAACCATAAATCTTTTTCTGAGTAGTTCTGGTTTCTGTATTATAATAATCCAAAACTACATCTTTGTAGACTGTATCCAAGAAACCATCTTTTAATTGCCCCAGGGTGATGCTTTTTTTCACTCTGATTTCTGGGATGACTTCTTTTTTCAAAGTACCCTTAACTACTGGATAGGCCATGGCAATTTCTTCTGGCAAAGGAGCAATCTTAGTTTGATATTTACCTACCCAAGTGGCATTAATGGAAAAAATATCAGGGCCCCTATCTTCGGCCCAAGCCTCTAACAAAGCTTGTTCATATTCTTCGTAACGCAATTTACGATACTTAATCTGAATATTAGGATGCAACTTATTATACTCAGCAATAATGTCAGTAAAGGCATCGGGACCATCCCAGACTCGCCAATAATTTAAAACAATGGGTTGCATTTTTTCCTGAACCTCATCAGAAGTTAATTTGCAACCAAAACCAGAGGTCATGAAAAAAGTAGAGATAATGAATAAAATGCCTATTTTCTTAAACATAAGCTTAGAAGTTATTTGCTCTTATTATACCAAATATTTTGTCTCTTCACAATTGCCTTGACAAATAGAAAAAATATAGTAATATTTATAAATTAATGGCTCTTTTCATTAAGTAAATTATTATTCTACTATTCATTCAACTATCAGAAAGGATTCCTATGTTAGGTTCATTATTGAATCAATTGTTCCATATTAACGGGCGACAAGTTTGTTTATCATTTAAGCTCCTTTATTATATGGGTTTACTAAAACGAGTGATTGTCAAACAAACTATCACCTATGAAGAACTAGGTACTACAGCTGAAGCTTACAAAAATTTTGAAAAATGTATTCGCGAGAAGCTAAGAAGTTTAGGCCAAGAATTGCGCTTGCATCACTGCGAAAGTATTGACCGCATTAATCAGATTGCTGATTTGCTCAAAGCGGCTGTTGACAATGAATTATTCAGCTCGGCTCAATTAGGTTTTAATGGCGATGCTACTTCTATCTATGACTACGCCATAGAAAATCAAGAGAAGTTAGAACACGATTTTACAAAAGACTTTAAACTGGCCTGTCAAAGACAGAAAAAGAAGGGTGTCTTTAAATTCGTTGATAATCAATTAATCAATGATCTTTTACCGGGTTTTGAAATTCCTAATAACGACCAAACGGTTGAGATCCTTGATGAAGAGATGTACCATAACAAAAAAGTAAAAGATTGCCTCAATGGAGAAATAATAATTTTACAACCAGAAACTATTATTGCCCAAACTCCTATTTATAGCAACACCAAAAATACTATTACTAAAACAGTGGACCAAGTAAATTTAGGTGAAAAATCTCCTGACAGCTTAATAGGTTACTCACCTGAACAGATTTTGGACAATACTAATTAACAAATTACCAAAACAAAAGGATGGCTATTTCTAGTCATCCTTTTTCTTATCTCTATTTTTTATCTCCGATCTCTGCAATACACGGAATAATTATTCTTAACGTCTAAACGGTCGGCGAGAGCGATCGCCATTGCGATTGTCGCGTCGTTCGCGATCAAAACCATTACCAAAACCACCAACATTACCTTCCTGCTTACCTTTACTGTCCTTCCAGAGAGGTTCGTTTTCAGGCAAACCCTTCATGGTTAGATTGACTCTGTTCTGTTCGTCTATGGCAATAATCTTAACATAAACCTCATCACCAATGCTCAAAAAGTCTTCTGGCTTACTGACACGATAGGGGGCCAACTCACTAACGTGGGCCATGCCATCGCGTCCTGGAGTTAGTTCAATAAAGGCACCAAAGTCCAACATGCGAACTACCTTGCCCTTAAAGACTTCACCAGCTACAAAATCACGAGTCAAATTTTTCACAAAGGTAACAGCGGCTAATGTCTTCTCTGCATCAGTACCACAGACCATGACTAAACCATCATCTTCAATATCAATAGTTACATCATAGGCGTCAGTAATACTATGAATCATCTTACCACCCTGGCCAATAACCTCGCGAATCTTTTCTGGATCAATATGAAAACTAGTAATACGTGGAGCATAAGGAGAAAGATCTTTTCTTGGTTCAGGAATAGCCTTGGTAATAGTCTCTAATATTTGCGCGATGGCCTTTTTACCTTGAGCCAAGGTCTGTTTAACAATGTCAGCAGACAAACCAATGGTCTTAGTATCCAATTGAATAGCCGTAATGCCATCTTTGGTACCAGTAATCTTGAAATCCATACCACCTTCACCATCTTCTAAATCCTGAATATCAGTGAGAACCTTCCACTGGCTCATATCAGCGTTGGAAGCCAAACCAATGGCAATACCAGCTACTGGTTTTTTAATTGGTACACCGGCATCCATGAGGGCCAGGGTGGAACCACAGGTTGAGCCCATGGAAGAAGAACCATTAGAACTCAAAGTTTCACTGACCACGCGAATAGTGTAGGGGAAATCTTCCTTACTAGGGATTACTGGTAGTAAGGCCTTTTCAGCTAAGGCGCCATGACCAATTTCACGGCGACCCAAACCACGATTAGGTTTAGCTTCGCCAACACAATAGCCAGGGAAATTATAGTGATGCATATAGCGCTTGGTTGACTGACCTTCCATACCTTCTAGAGTCTGCTCATCACTGGAGGGGCCCAGGGTGACAATAGACATAACTTGAGTCTCACCGCGACTGAATAAGCCAGCGCCATGATTACGTGGCAAAATACCCACCTCAGATGTTAGCTCCCTAATTTCATCTAACTTACGACCATCAACACGCTGGCCTTTAGTTAAGATAGCTTGAGTCACTTCAGCTTCAATCATAGTTTCAGCTAATTTATTAATAGCCATTTTAACTAAATCAGCACTCAAACCTTGAGCTAAGAGGTGTTCAGTACATTGTTCTTTAATAGCTTTGACAGCTAGCTTACGTTGACCCTTGGTGTAATAGGTTTGGTCAAACAAAATCTTTTTAATATTATCATTCAACCAAGCTTCAGCCATGGTCAAAGCTGACTGGGTTTCTTCACTGACTACGGCGACTTGTACTTTGGCCTGGGCTTTAATATCAGCACTCACTTCTTTCTGCATCTTCTTGATTAAATCAATGGCTGGCTTTAATTGATCCAAGGCTTTGATAATGGCCTCTTCCATTTTAGCTTCAGGTATCTCGTTAGCGCCAGCTTCAATCATTAAAACGCGCTCACTAGTACCGGCAACGATTAAATCCAAGCTACTAAGAGCCTGTTGTTCATAGGTGGGGTTGTAAACAAACTCATCGTTGATCAAACCAACTCGCACGCCACCGATGGGGCCACGCCAATCAACACCGGAGATAGCCAAGGCAGCTGAAGCAGCTATTAAGGAAACAATATCATAATCATTTTCCTTATCAACCGACAGCACAGTTAAAACAACTTGCACATCGCTACGCAGTTCTTGATTGAACAAGGGCCTGATGGAACGATCAATCATACGACCAGTCAAAACTGAGTCGTCAGTTGGTCGACCTTCGCGTTTAATCCAACGAGAGCCTTTAATAATGCCCGCGGCATACAAGCGCTCTTCAAACTCCACCATCAAAGGGAAGAAATCTAAGCCCTCGCGCGCTTCTTTAGACTGAACAACAGTACCTAAAACCACAGTTTCACCATACTGGACAGTCACGGCGGCATCAGCCTGTCTGGCTAATTTGCCAGTTTTAATAGTTAGTGGACGGCCTAGCCAGTCACACTCAAAGACATGTTCTTTTGACATATTTTACTTACTGGCTTGACCACTAAATTACAGGACTATAAGCAAAGACTTACAGTTCTATCTATTTAATGACCAAGCACTGATTAATTATTAAATAACTTAATAACCAAATAAGAATATTATAACAAAAACCGCTTGCTGTCTGACAGATTAACAAAATCGTCAGCCTTTTCCTGCAATTTAGCTGAAGCGGTCTTTTTAAAAGCCATGACTTCTACTAAACAGCCGGTAGTGGTTTGTAAATATTCAATCAATGGCAAATAATCGCCATCGCCGGTTACTAAAATTAAAACATCTAATTTGGGTGCCATCTTAATGGCATCAACAGAAATGCCCACATCCCAATCAGCCTTTTTCATGCCACTAGCAAAAATCTGTAGATCCTTCATTTTTACTTCAAAACCCTGCTGATGCAAAGCTTCAAAGAAATTAATACCTTCATCGGTTTCGGTTTTAATGACATAGGCGGTCGCTCTAATTAATTTGCGTCCGGCCACAGCTGTTTTCAAAACTTCTTTGTAATTAACTCTCTTGCCGTATAAATTTTTAGCGCTATGGTACATATTGGAGGCATCCACCAAGACGCCCACGCGCTGCTCCTTATGTTTGATCATATTGTTTTAAAAAATTCTCCTTTTATTAAAATACTTAGCGATTAAAATTAATTAATTAAAATTTTTTTAATCTTTCCTTTAATCTCTTTATATAAACAGGGGCCTTAAATCAGGCCCCTGAAATAATTATTCTTCTTCATCTTTAGCTACTACTGGTGTCACTTCTTCCTCCTCTTCCTCTAAGGTGTCCTCAGCTAACAAAGCTTCTTCTTCACGGCGTTTCTGCTCTTCATCATCAATCATTTTCTTGGCAATTTTAAGTTTCAGCTTAGTAGCCAAATCAATGAAAGAGGCTTCATTGTCTTTTTGTAAGTACTTCAGTAAACGACGACGTTCACCAACCTTGCGCAACAGACCGCGACGGGAAGAATGGTCATGTTTGTGCTGTTTCAAGTGCTCAGTAAGTTCTTTGATCTCTTCGGTTAAGATAGCGATCTGGACTTGAGGTGAGCCTGTATCAGTCTCATGGGTTTTAAAGCGATTAATAATTCGCTGTTTGTTTTTTTTGTCTAGCATAGTGCTTGGGCCTACAGTCCCAGAAATGGTAACAACTCCATTACCGAGGCTAAGGTTAACTTAATAATAACAAGCTTAGTCTAACATAAATTGCTAAATATTGCAAGGTGTCGTAAAATAAAGATATGACCAACCCAATCAACAAAAAAATAATCGATTTTTTAGAGTACTTAGAGGTGGATAAGGGGCTGTCCCAAGCCACTATTACCAATTACGCCTTCTATCTCAGACGTTTTGCTAATTTCATGCAGAAACGGGGCATTTCCAGCATCGAAAGGCTGGATAAACAATTGGTGCATAAATATCGCGTTTGGCTTAATTCTCTAAAGGATAAACACGGTGAAAGTTTGCAAAGAAATACTCAAAACTATCATTTAATTGCCTTGCGTAGTTGGTTAAAATACCTAATTGTTAATGATTACAAAACTTTAGAACCCCATAGGATAGAATTAGCCAAACAGGAGCAACGCCAAGTCTCTTTTCTAGAAGGTCTAGATTTAGAGGCTATTCTAAAAATGCCTTTACACACCAAGGATGAACCAATTATTAAAAAACGCGACAAAGCTATTTTAGAAACCTTTTTTGCCACTGGTTTGCGCGTCAGTGAATTAGCTAGATTAAAAATAAAAGACATTAATCTGAGCAAAGATGAATTCACAGTCAGGGGTAAGGGTAAAAAAGTCAGGCTGGTTTTTATATCTAAAAATGCTAGACATTGGTTGCAAGAATATCTACAAATTAGAAAAGATACTAACTCCTACCTTTTTATCAGTTATGACCGGGCCAACAAAAATAGCGAAGCAGGTCTCACAGCGCGCAGTATTGAAAGGATAGTCCAAAAATATGCTAGACTGGCCGGTATTACCAAGAAAGTTACACCCCACACTCTACGACATAGTTATGCTACTGATTTACTGATGAACGGGGCTGATATCCGTTCTGTCCAAACCATGCTCGGCCACTCCTCTATTACCACCACCCAAGTCTATACCCATATTACTGACAAGCAATCTAGGGAGGCCTATCATGCCTTTCATGGTAAGCAAAGAAAAAAGAGGTAAACAAAACATAAACAAGACAATACTTTACAAAACAAGCATTATCTTGTAGATTAGGAACATGCTCCCGTAGTTCAATGGATAGAACAGGGCCCTTCTAAGGCCACAATGAGGGTTCGATTCCCCCCGGGAGCACTAAGTTATATACTCTATATCAAGGTATTAAGTCGCACAAAATCATTAAGTTGGTGGTTGTTGAGGCAAAACAATGGGGATAAAGATTAAATCAATAATACGAACACAAATTTATTAGCATTCTTAAGTAGTTAAGATCTATTGATTCTTTCCGGGATTGTTAATGGAATTATCAATTTGTCTATCACGTTGCTTATTAGGAGGAGCGGACGATGGTTGCAAATTTTTCGATGGCTTTAACTGTTCTATTACCGTACCAGTATTTTCTACCTCTGGAGAATAGTCAGTATTTGCATTGTTCGGTTGCTTATTTTTTTGACTGTTCTCATCTAATATTACCTGATATTGCTCAATATTTTGTTTGATTTCATCAACCTTAATTATCACCTCCTGATCATGATTAATTTGAGCCTGATCCTCAATTTGCTTAAGATAATCGTTGGCAGGGGTTGTTTTTTCTTTAAATTTGGTCGCGATGATATTGTGGCTATTCTGGTTAGCAATCGACTGAACTTGATTAGCCATTGAGTCAATATTAGTCGTAGCTTCATTTAAGCCCTCCTGAATTTGCTGATTAAGATTATGTCGATCGGTTGCATTGCTTGGCATATCCTGCTGGCTTAAAACTAAAACCTCCTGTAAACGTCGTTCAGAAAATTTAGCATAAGTATCAAGTTTGGCATCAGTAGAAAAAGATATTTTTTCTTCCAATTTTTCTACAACTCTCTTTAGTTGGTACAGCGGACTGGCTGGTAGGACTGCGTCAGAAGCATAGGCATAAACAGCGGTCAACATCAAGGTTACTATCATTAATCCGGTGACCAAGACTGTTCTGCCCAAAGCTTTATGGTTGAAAAAATTAAAGCTCCAAATAACTGAAATTTTTTCAGAAATTATTAAGCTATAAAGCTTAATTATTATTTTTAAATCCGCCTGCCGGCTTAATTTGACTTTAGGTAAAGACGTAAGTTTTTTTTCCAAATAGTCCATATTATTTTGATAATAGCCCTCTTAATTTGGCCAAGCTACGACTAAGGTGTGTACGCACTGCACCTTCTTTTTTGTCCAGCAGTGTGGCGATCTCAGTATTGGTTAAGTCATCCACAAATTTTAAAAGCAAAATTTCTCGGTCTCCAGCTTCCAGGGTATTAATTTGTGCGATGACCCGTTCAATCTCTAATTTTTCTTCAATATCCTGATTATTGGGTGAAACAAGATGTATCTGATCTTCCAGGGGTAATTCTCGATGGTTCATTTTATAATAATTAATTAGATGATTATGAGCAATCGCAAAAATCCACGGTCCAAACGGTCGCGTGTCATCAAAATCAGCAATTTTTTTTAAGGCTTTCAAAAAAACTTCTGAGGTCAAATCTTCTGCTGTTTTTTGATCAAAACCAATACGATACCAAAAATAATTATAGATTTTGTCTTTAAACTGGTTATAGTGAACAATAAAGCCATTGTGATTAGAGGCCATATAATATTATACAAAAAATTCGCATCAAAGTTACAATGCGTTTTTATTTTTTAAATTTTAGCCAAATTATCAGCAGATGTATTAATTATAATATTTTTAACGCAAAAAAACAACACACAAAAAATAAATACCAGGCGTAACAAACAGCACGCTATTTTGTATTAATTAACGAAAGCTTGCAAGCACTTTCACTTTAATAATTAATTGGATATAGTTTAAAAATTCAGATATGGATTTTAAACTAGTCCTTACAACCATATGAAAAAAATTATTGTTTATCTGGTTGCTCCATTGTTAGTATTTGGCTTATTGTTATCACCGGTTTTGGCGTCAACCGATAATATAACCCCCAGTGTACCAGCCAGTCTAACCGCCACCGTGGTTTCTTCCAGTCAAATTAACTTGGACTGGATTGCCTCCACTGACAACGTAGCTATAGCCGGTTACATAGTTTTCCGTAATGACTTCCCAGTAGCTTTCAGAACGGCTGATGCCTTCGTTGATACAGGTTTGTCTGCCAATACCCAGTACACCTATACAGTTAAGGCGGTTGACACCTCTTTTAACCTGTCTGATGCCTCCTTGGCAGTGGATGCCACCACTTTGGCTAAAGATGAAGTTATGCCCAGCGCACCTCTCAACCTCACCATCACAGTGATTTCCAGCCGACAGATTGACTTAAATTGGACCGCCGCCACTGACAACATCGGTGTGGTGGGATATCAGATCTTCCGCAATGGTGTACTTATCGACACTTCTGACGATTTGATGTTCAGCAGTACTCATTTAGCCGCCACTACCAAATATTCTTTCGCAGTTAAAGCCTTTGATGCAGCGGGCAATATATCAGCTGAATCCAATCTGGTCGTAGCCACCACTTTACCGCCTAACTACAAGAATCGCGGAGAGGGTCGAGATGACTGGGATGAACAAGAAGCTAGACTAGAAAGTGAAGTTCAAGCAGATGCCAATGTACAAATAGAGGAAGATGACACGGCAGAAAATGCAGATGAAGATGAAAGTGAAGCTCAAGCGGATGTTAATGCGGGAATAGGTGCAAGTATCAGTAGCTATATTTCCGGCTTCTTTGATCGCGATGACGATTAACCGGACAGCTGGTAAAACAAAACACTCCTTGGCGTAGGGATCCCGCTGAGGGGTGTTTTTATAATGATTTAGCAACTAAGCCCATAGGTCGCACAAGGTCCTTTTTATGCGACACTAGTGTGTAGGAGCCTGTCTTTATTAGGTTTTTAATCATGCATTATTTTTGATGTGGCAATCTGCACTAATTCAAAATCATCTGTTTCCAACAAATTATCTTCTAACCAAGAACCAAAATTCGCTCCAATATAACACGATTGGCATATTTTGACATAAAAAAACATACTCCCCGCAAATCGCTTCGCTAATTGCGGGGTTTCCTTGATATTTAAAAACACCGACCCTTGGCCGGTGTTTTTGTTATATATCCTTATATTTTATTCTACTTCATCGCCTCCACCACCCTCTGCACAGCATGGGCATAGCAACCCAGACGCATGGTAGTATTGTATTTCTCTTTAGCAGTCCAACAATCAGTAAAGGCCTGATCCATGGTAGTTTTTAATTTGTCCAGAACTTCTTGCTCTGTCCAATACTTGTCATCTTTGTTTTGCACCATTTCAAAATAGCTCACTGCTACACCACCGGCATTAGACAGAATATCAGGC
>Ga0209212_1002883_pt1 | contig 23599 bp, 18 predicted proteins | sample RifGroC2_FD_183996 | JGI IMG/M metagenome (GOLD analysis project Ga0209212, IMG submission 183996) | Groundwater microbial communities from Rifle, Colorado, USA - Groundwater C2 (SPAdes) (version 2) | ecosystem: Environmental > Aquatic > Deep subsurface > Groundwater | place: Rifle, Colorado... | reverse complement strand
TCTTCAAAAAAAGTTCGGCTTATATTAATAATAACAAAAATTATATCGCAGCCATTGCCGACGCACTGCTGGAAAATTATAGATTATAACATAATTCATCCCGAATTATGGCGCATGCGCGTAATCTGCAAATTTTCCAGCAACTGCGTTATATATAACTCACTCGGGGCCGTCAGAAGCGTTGCGAAAGGCGGCCCTTTTTTTTTTGTTCTTTCTTATTTTATGTTGTAAAACCCGTTTTAATAAAGTGGAGAGTTAAGAGTGGAGAGTGGAGAGTGGAGAACTAAAGGTTTTTTGACAATTAAACAGCCACTGCAGTGTTTTATGGCTCTGCCTCAAAAATAGAGGTTTTATTAAACCGCTCCCATGGCCCGCAGATCATCCATCAGCTCATTTTCGCGAAAAACTTTGCCTTCGCGCCATTTTCCTTTAAATTCCAGCGTCGGAACGACCCAGTCGCCGCCGCCGTTTGCGTCTATGACCATCTGCACGACCTCGTCCGGCTGATCCTCTATTTCAAAATATTCAAATTTAATATTACGCGACCTTAAAAATTCGACCGTTCTCACGCAGTACGGGCACCAGCTTGCGGCATAAACTTTAAGCATAATAACTTCCTTTCTTCGCTTCAATGTTTTAATAAATATTGGTGCGATGGGTCCGCCGTTAAATATATAGAAATGATGATCGAAATAATAATAAAATCAGGCGTATTTGTCAAGCGCCGGCGAAGAATTTTTTTTGCTTTTGTCAGCCGGCTTATTCTGAACGCATAAAATAGAACCATACAAACATACAAAAAAATATTGACAAAACAGCCAATAAAATATAGAATTAACGTTAACAATATAGGAATATTAGGCATATACGATAAATATTGCAATTTAAACTATACGGAGATATAAATAATGGATAAACCATCGAATTCAAACGATCTGGCTGCGGCTTCTAAAAAAGACCCTTTCAACAGGGCGGGCAAACAGGACGAAACCGGCGGAAGCGCTACAGGCGGCGGCGAAACGGGATGCGGCGCCACTGATAATTCAATGAGCGGCAAAGGCCCGGAACCGCAAAATAACAGCGCGGCAGGCGCAATATTGATCGAAAGAAAAGATATCGACGACGCGGCGGAAGAAGGCCTTGTGATAAAGGAATTCGCGCCCGGCCTGTGGAATTTTCTGCTCGAGCGCGACAAATCTAAAATTTCAGGCTATAAAACCCCGGCAGGCGGCCGGATCATTGAAAACGGAAACGAAAATTCCAGAACGGCATCCAACGGCGGGCCCGGCAGCTCGCAGACCGCGTTCGTTTCAAATTCAGGCGGACAGATGCCATCCGGTGAAAGCGGCGGCGGAAGATCGACCAAATCAAGTTTCACGGTCGAAAATGTTATATATTTCTTCGGCGCGCTCATAATAATAGCCGCCATGACATTTTTTATCGGAGTAACTTTCGAAAAACTCGGCGGGCCCGGAATAGCCGTGGTATCGGCTCTTTATATAACCGCATTCGTGATCGCCGGCCGCACGCTATATTTCGACCACGGCCATGAAACGCCGGGCGGGCTTTTGATCACCATAGCTGTATGCATCGTGCCTCTTTTCATTTACGGCGTAGAGGTCACGTTCAATTTCTGGCCGGAAAATAACACCCCCGGAAGTTATCATCAATACCATATCTGGGTAAAGTCCAGCTGGATATTTATGGAGATCGGCACCATAGCGGCCGGCGCATTAGCGCTGAAATATTTCAAAATTCCGTTTTTGACCATGCCAATAGCTGTTTCGGCCTGGTATCTTTCGATGGACCTGACCCCGCTGCTTTTCGGTTCGGATTCTTTCGCGTGGGAAGAAAGGCTCCTGGTATCCTGCATCAGCGGCATAATAATGATGTTTGTCGCGTATCATTACGACAGGCGCACTGAAAAAGATTATTCATTCTGGCTGTATATGTTCGGCGTTATCGCCTTCTGGGGCAGCCTTTCATTTATGAAAGGAAGCGGCGGCGAATTCGGCAAATTCCTCTACTGCCTTATAAACATAACAATGATATTTATTTCCGTCATAATACAGAGAAAGGTTTTCATAGTTTTCGGCGGCCTCGGGGTATTCGGATATCTGGGATATCTGTCGTCCAGCGTCTTCCGCGATTTTATCGGCTTCACTTTCGCGCTAACGATTCTCGGCCTCGCCATAATCGGCGCGGGATTATTTTACAGCAAGAACCGCGAATATTTCGAATCGATACCCGAAAGGATCCCCGACTACTTAAAACGGTATCTACCTCAATACAGGGACATAATCAAATAAGTCTTTATTATTTTTTATAGGCGGATCGTATGTTAGTGTATAGTTTATAGTGCATAGTGCATAGTTATTTCGAGTGATCAGAACACCATTATTTATCGTAATTTAAGAAATTTTTAAAAAAATCTTTAATAAAATAAAGGAGTATAATTCATGAAAAAACATCTCATCAGGTTTTTATTTCTGGTAATATTGACGTCGGCGGCCCTTTCTTTTACGGGTTACGACGCCTGCGCGCTTTCGGAACGCAACATTCCGAACCTGTCTAAGATAAAAAAGATGGTCATCGAGTATAAGGAATCCGGCGACTGGGCCCGCGAAATGGAAGAATGCGCACAAAAAGCCATAGCCATAATAGAAGAGCACCACAATAAATATTCAAAACAGGCCATAGTATTCGATATAGATGAAACTTCGCTCGATAATTTCGAATATTACAAAAAATACGACTTCGGATACAATTCCGACGCGTGGCACAAATGGATGCATGAAAATATGGCGCCCGCAGTGGAAGCCAATCTTAAAATTTATAAAAAAGCGATAGAAAAAGGCATGACAGTGTTTTTCATCACCGGCCGCGGCGAACTTAAACGCGAAGCGACCGAGAAAAATTTAAAACACGCCGGCTACCTCGTCTATAAGCAGCTCATACTGCGCGAAAAGCACGAACTCGGCGTTCCCGCCGTAAAATATAAAAGCGACCGCCGCAAAATGATCGAAAAAGAAGGTTTTGAGATCTTACTGAACGTAGGCGACCAGTACAGCGACCTCGACGGCGGATATTCGAGATTCACGATAAAATATCCCAATCCTATTTATTTCCTGAAATAATAACTATATTCATTTTTTCATATATATTATATTAAAAATACCGCGGCATATAGTAAAACAATTACTTGAAACCGGCCGCGGTATTTTTTTATTTTTATTCGTAATAATCGCGGTATTCTTCTATTTTCAAGGCAAGGCGAGCCGCCAGGAACTCATTGGCGTAACCCAGGTTTTCAAGTATTTTATACGCCTCTTCGCGGTATTTCTTCATTTTATCGGCGCTCCAGGCCGCGGGCGGCTTTTGCAGATTCGTTATGCGGTCGGCGAGTTTAACGACGGCCGCCTCTCTGATGCCGCATTTTTTTATTCGCTCGATCGAATCCTGAAGTTTTTTTTCTTTCGGAAGGGTTTTGTCCTTTGAAAGAGCGGCCACCATAGAAGCCGCCCGCGCGCCCGCGAATTTTTCGAGTTCTTCAAAACTCACCGCGGTATCTTCGAGCGTATCGTGCAGAAGGGCGCCGCGGACGGCCGTTTCGAGGTCAAAAGTTTCCAGCGGAGAGGCCCCGGCTTTATGCGCCATAATAACTTCCATCGCCACATTCGAAAGATGCACGACGTAAGTTATATCGCTCGACGGCAGGCACTGGCCCTTATGCGCGGCCGCCGCGAATAATATAGTGCTCTGATATGTATCCCACACACTCATTTTATGATCCCTTCCTTTTCTGGATTTAAAATTTTATTTCATTTTTATTTTTTATGGGTAACGACAGCGTGCGCAGGAAAATTTTTAATTTATTATATTGAAAGTCAACTTCTTCCATGGAACGCTGTATCATAATTTATTATATCACAAAAACAAGAGCGTGGCTCATATAAATAGAGTTATTTTCATCAAATTTCCGTCAAATTTTCTTGATTTATTCAAAATTTTTATATACAATAGCGGCAAAGTTATTGCCTTATTACGGCATAAAAATATTGACGCGGCATTTAAAATTCAATGCGGGCGAAAGGAAGAATTAATTTGAAAATAGCGTTCCTGGACGCAAAAACGCTCGGTAAAGACGCCGATCTGAGCGTGCTCGATAAATTCGGAAAAGCCTATATATATGAAACCACGAAAAATGAGGATGTCGTCGCGCGCTCCGCGGGCTGCGACATCGTTATAACCAATAAAACCGCCATCGACAGGGCGGCCGTTAATTCCCTCGACAAACTTAAACTGATCTGCGTCGCCGCGACCGGGACCAATATCGTCGATATTGACGCCTGCCGCGAAAAGGGCGTGGCCGTGACCAACGTCGCCGGATATTCGACGGCGAGCGTCGCCCAGATCACTTTTGGACTGCTCTTTTATCTGCTCGAAAGTCTTGCTTATCACGATAATTTCGTTAAATCAGGCCTTTACGCTGAAAGCGACACTTTCAACCACCTCGGACGGCCTTTCCGCGAGCTATGCTCGATGCGTTTTGGAGTAATAGGCCTGGGCGCGATAGGAGCTAAAGTCGCAGCTATCGCCGAAAGTTTCGGCAGCGAAGTTGTTTATTATTCCACCAGCGGCAAAAATAAAAACTCAACGTTTAAAGGCGTTTCACTCGAAGAACTTCTCAGCTCATCCGATATAGTTTCGATTCACTGCCCGCTGAACGAAAAAACCAAAAACCTCATCGATTATGAAAAATTAAAAATGATGAAAAGAACCGCCATATTATTGAACACCGCCCGAGGCGGAATCGTCTGCGAAGCGTCGCTCGCCCGCGCCATTGATGAAAATCTTATAGCCGCCGCCGGTATCGACGTTTATACAAAAGAGCCAATATCAGCCGATAATCCGTTATTAACAGTCAAAAACCGGGAAAAGATCATTTTAACGCCGCATATAGCCTTTACCTCGGTCGAAGCCAGAAAGCGTCTGGCAGCGGAGATCGCGGAAAATATATCGGCATTTATAAGGGGCGAGAAAAGAAACCGGGTCGATTGAACATCGATCCGGCAGGCACAAAACCGTCGAAAATCCTCCATACTAAATAAACGAATTTTTATTCCGATACTAATCATAATATTATATAAAAATTATAATTTATAATTTATAATTTTATATAATAAAAAAACTTAAAAACCGTCAAGGGGGAATAATAGTGGAACAGATATTGACCGGCCTGCACGAATTCATTAATTTCATGAACGGATATTTATGGGGCCCTCCCATGCTCATAATGCTTTTCGGCACTCATTTATTTTTGACTTATAAACTTCGCTTCATACAAAGATATACGCCCGAGGCGGTTAAATTATCGCTCAGCAAAAAAACCGAAGGGGCCGGCGACGTCAGCCAGTTCGGCGCGCTTATGACCGCGCTCGCGGCGACCATCGGCACCGGAAATATAGTCGGCGTGGCTACGGCCGTTACGCTCGGCGGCCCGGGAGCGGTCCTTTGGATGTGGCTTACCGGCGTTTTCGGCATCGCGACCAAATATTCCGAAGCTCTTCTATCGGTCAAATACAGGGTCAAAACTGAAGACGGCACCATGCTCGGCGGCCCTATGTACGCCATCGAAAAAGGCATGGGAATGAAATGGCTCGCCGTTTTATTCTGCGTATTCACCGCTATCGCCGCTTTCGGCATTGGCAATATGGTTCAGGCAAATTCGATCTCGACGCTTTTAAATGAAACTTTTCAGATCAGCCCGTACATTTCAGGTCTGGTAATGACCGTTATAACCGCATTCGTAATTCTCGGCGGCATCACTTCCATCGCCAGGGTCTGCGGATTTCTGGTTCCTTTCATGGCTTTTTTCTACGTGGCCGGCTGCGCTTTTATACTCGCGCTGAATTTTAATCTTATAGTTCCGGCAATAATTCTTATCTGTAAATCGGCTTTCACGGCCCAGGCGGCCGGCGGCGGCTTTATCGGCGCGTCCATAATGATGGCAGCCCGTTTCGGCGTCGCACGCGGCCTTTTTTCGAACGAATCCGGCCTCGGCTCGGCGCCCATAGTCGCCGCAGCCGCCCAGACCAAAAACCCCGTAAGGCAGGCGCTTGTTTCATCGACCGGCACATTCTGGGATACGGTCGTCGTTTGCGCCATGACCGGCCTTGTTATCGTAACCAGCATCATGAAGGACCCGACCGGCCTCGCCCAGCTTAAAGGCGCCTCTCTCACCAAGGCCGCCTTCGCCCAGATACCGTTCATAGGACCGGCAATTCTGACCGTCGGCCTTTTGACGTTCGTATTTTCAACGATCCTCGGCTGGTCGTATTACGGCGAGCGCGCTATTGAATACCTTTTCGGAAAAAGATCGATAGCTCCCTACCGCTGGGCGTGGGTTGGAGCGGTTATGGCCGGCTCGGTCATTTCTCTTCCCATGGTATGGGATTTCGCCGACATGATGAACGCGCTGATGGCGATACCCAATCTTATCGTGCTTCTCGCGCTGAACGGCGTCATAGTGGCCGAAACTAAAAAATACCTGTGGGACGGAAATCTCGACGCTGAAGAAACTCCCGCCAGAAGCGCTAAAGACGCCGCTTACGAGATAGCCGAAGCGGAATTCGAAAAACTGACGACTATGAATAAAACCGACCCTGAAAAAGACTCTGAATAAACGTAAAAAACATCCATAAAACAAAATAATCGTACATAATAAAAACAGGGGCTCTAAAGCGGCCCCTGTTTTTTTATATGCCATTACATAAAATAGGCAATTATTCATTTCATGCGGGCAATATTAGTTAAGAGTCGACAACGGTGAGTGTAGAGTTAAGTAAACTTTTTTTACATCTTTACGAAATTGACGTTTTCCGCTTTGCGCTGAACGCCGCGGGCGTATTTGACCGCCGGCCGGCCGAACAGCATGAAATAACCCAGAACACTGTCTTCGCCAATGCCGAGATTCTTTTTTAATTCGGGCAGAAGACCGCTTACAAGCCACTTCGCCATGCCGCACCATAAGGTGCCGATCCCCATGCTCTGCGCGTACAGTTCAAAATAAGAAAGTGCGATGATACAGTCGACATCGGGCGTCGGACAGGTCTTCGAAGCATAAGTAACTATCATGTGCGGCGCGTTCCTGAATATTATATCTATCTTTTTTTCATTCCATTTCTGCGCGAAATCGGCGAAAAAAGCCATTTCTTCAGGTACTTTACCGGCGGCAGAAAGTTCGGTGAGCCGTTTCATGGCTTCGGTTTTGAATTTAAGCATTACTTCGCGGCTGTCTATAACGCTGAATTTCACTCCGCGGCTGTTAACGCCAGTCGGCGCGTTAGCGGCGGCGTCGAGCATTTTTTTAATGACGGCGGCGTCTACATTTTCATCGAGATAACTGCGGTAAGAACGCCTGCAGCGGATCAGCGCATCCATTTTTTCGGGATCGGCAAGCGCGCTTTTCGGCTCCACGCTTTTTAAAGGATCGACGCCGGCTATGGATATCGCGGCGGGAGGGCAGACCGCCAGGCAGTGCTGGCAAAGTATGCACGATTCTTCCTTATCGGCGGGTATGAACGGTATCTTCGAGTCGGAAAGTTTGATGATCCTTCCCGGACAATCGTTAACGCATTTAGCGCACTTCACGCATTTTTTTTCATCTACTTTAAAATTAAGCATTTAATAATTCCTTCCTTCTTCAAAATAACTCTTTTACGAAACTTGAAATTCATTTTTAATTCATTTATTTTGAATATTGTATATTCGAATATTCTGAAATTACTCATATTTTTTATTTTCATCTTTTTATTGATTTCCCGATCAGTTCGGTTTTTTAAATTATACCACAGCGTGAAATTAATGTCAAAACAACGGATTCGATGATTTGTTCAATATCGATTCAATAAATACAAAAATCAGCAATTCCGCTATTCCCATAGATATTGCCGGCGATTGACTTTAAATTCAATTAATAGTAAAATTACCCTAAAACTACCTCTGCTCTAAATTAATAATTATGGACGACATTTATGTTTTTAAGGCTGCCATCGTTCTTACACACTCTTACGGACAATCGCACGGCGCTGCTCATTTTTTTCATGTCGGCCGTTATATATTCGCCTTCGCTTTTAACCGGAATGTTTCTGGACGACGCCGTCAACTATGAAAACGCTAATCTCGCCAGAATGAGCTTTGGCAGCCTCGCCGATTCGTTCGAGCTGGGGATAAAATTCGTTCAGGACGGCATAATACCCGCCTGCCTCGACGCGCCGGCTAAATTTTTCAGGCCGCTTACGGTGCTTTCTTTTAAACTCGATATAGCGCTGTTTTCACATAAATTCAATTTTTATCATATTCAAAATATATTATATGCTTCGGCGGTCAATGCGCTTGTTTTCCTGATTGCGCGCTTTTTTTTAAAAAGTTTTACCGCGGCCGTCATAGCCGTATTTTTCATGGCGTTCTGCCCTGTTAATTTCTACACTGTTTTCTGGCTGTCGTCGAGGACCGACCTGCTCTGCACGGCGCTATTCGCCGTTTCACTGGTCCTTTTCATACGCACGGCAGAATATTTCAGCGGAAGCGGCCGTATCAAAAAGGATCTTAAATTTTACGCGTTGTACCTGTCTTCGATTATCTTCCACTGGCTTTCGCTGGCCGCGAAGGAGCAGTCGCTCATAATGCCGGCCGTAATATTCATAACGGCGGCGGTGATATTAAAAGAAGGAGAAGTCCGCCATCCGGATAAAAGCGCCTTCAAAACCGCAGTAATATTATCTTTTCCTTATATACTCCTTACCGCAGCCCATTTTTACGTGAGGTCTCTTTATTTAGGGGGCCTAGCGCTTCCAATGATCAAATTTTATATGTTTGATCTCGCAGACCCTCTTACCATAGTTCTTATATTTCAGAAAATTATATTTAAAATCCTCACGCTGAGCGTATTTCTGCCGCCGGTCCCGATCAAGATGCTTTACTATAAACCGAAATATATTATATTTTTCGGAGCGGCGCTTGTTTTATTTCTTTATCTTCTTAAAAAATTCGCAGCCGGCGCGCCGCTGAGAAATAAACGATTCGCTTCTGCAGCAGTCATTTTTTTTATAACGCTCATCCCGACGCTTCCTATGCTTCCGGGCCCGCACTATCACTATATGCCTTCGATATTCTTTTCCATGGCGCTCGCCGGCCTTTTCGCGGGAACGGGCGAATCGGCTATAAAGCCTTTCTTTAAATTCTACGCCACGCTATATCTGACGGCGGGCGCGGCATCGGCCTGCATTATAATATATTTTTTCGGCGCCCTCGGCGATTATACTAAAATGCTCTGCGTAATTTTTGAAAATCGTTATAAACAATATACGACCGGCGATCATTATAAAAAAACAGGCGACATACCTGAATTTTACCTGTTCGACATAGAATTTCCCGCGGCGGTCGCGGCGGCTGAATTCAGGCTTAGAAGAGGCCTTACGCGTTCGTCGTTCAAAAACTATATAATCAGCGCGGCTAATCCGTTTTCCGGCCGCTCCAATATTACTTTCCGAACGGACGAAATACTTATAGAATCACGAAAGCCTTTATTTTGCGGTATATGGGATGAATTTGCGAACGCCGCGCCGATCAGCTTCGCCGCCGGCGACGCCGCGTCATGCGATAAATACGATATGAAAACGCTTAAAACCGGCGTCAACCGAGTGACTAAAAATACCGGACCGACCGAATTCAGCGTTAAATTCAGGGACGGAAAAAAGGTCCTGAATGAAAACAGGATATTTATAAACGCCGATTATTTTTCCGTATTTAAAGAATTTAAGAAATATCAGGCTTTAATGCCGTAGACCTCGATCTTTTCGGTTTCGGGCGGCCGGGTTTCAGCCTGATAAAAATTTCAACCGGCCAGCGGCAGGGTAAAATAAAAAGTGGTGCCTTGGTTTACGACGCTTTCGGCCCATATTTTTCCACTATGGCTCTCTATTATTTTTTTACATATCGCCAGGCCAAGACCGGTGTTCGTTTCGCCGGCCGTGCTTTGAGTGCTGGTACGCGAAAACGGCTGGAATAATTTATGCAATTCGGCTTCAACTATTCCCAGACCGCTGTCTTTAACGCATATCAAAGCCGCACCGTCTTTTAATCCGGCGGTAACTTCCACCGCGCTTGCCGGAAATGAAAATTTAACGGCGTTCGATATCAGATTATCGAGGACCTGCCTTAATTTATGGATATCTATATTCACAGGTATTTGCTGAAGACCTTTTTCGAAATTCAATTCGATATTTTTTCTGGCCGCGATTATTTTATTGACTTTGATCGAATCTTTTATAATTTCATTCAAATCCTGCTTTGACAGCTTTAATTCGACTTTTCCAGACTCTATTTTTGATATGTCGAGAATATCGTTCACCAGTTCAAGCATAAATTTGCTCGAATCGTTTATCATGGCCGCGAACTCCATCTGTTCCTCGTTAAGATTCATCGATTCCATCATGCACTGGCTCAAGCCGAAGATCACTCCGAGAGGATTGCGCAGGTCGTGGGCCGCCATGCCTATGAACCTGTTTTTCTGCTCATTGAGCGCTTCCAGTTCGGCATTTTTTTTAAAAAGTTCGCGCTGTATATTTGCAAGCTCATTATTGAGCCTGGTGAGCTCGTCGTAAAAATAATTATCTTTGTCTGACATTTTATTATTCCATCACATCAATATTTTAAGAAATTCAGTTTTCAGTGCAGGAGCCTGCCTACTTCCATTGCCACGTTCGTCATATCGCCGGCGTAACCGTCGGCTTTTATGGTTTTCCACAGATTCTCATCCACATTGAAAGGATAACCGCCCACCATTACCTTTACGTTTCGGCATTTATCAGATCTTTTTATTTCAGTGATAATATCGGCCACGTTTCTCACATGAAATGTAATAGTGGCCGAAAGCGCCAGAACGTCGGCTTTTCTTTCTAAAATGGTTTTTACTATGCTTTCTTTAGGGACGTTCGCGCCCAGATAATGAGTGTTATAGCCTTCCAACTCAAGAAAGTCGGCTATCATTCTCAATCCTATCTCGTGCAGCTCGTTAGCGGCGCAGGCGGCGATCACGGTAAAATCTTTGTTTTCAGGGTTTTTATCCTTCAAAAAAATTTGGGGGTAAAGCTGCGAAATGATCAGCTGCGTGGCGGCCGTGCAGAAATGTTCGCAGGCTACCGATATTTTATTTTCATGCCACAGCCTGCCTATCTCGCGCTGAGTATTTTGAAATACATGCAGATAAAGATCTTTTACGCTGACGTTATTTTTGACCGCGTCCATTATCAGTTTAAGCGCCGAATTTCTGTCGGCGTTGATAAGATAATTTATATATTTAGACGCCAGATCGTAATAAGGCGAATCTTTTTTTATATAGCCGAGCGGCGTTTCGTCTTTGACCCTGAGCCTTTCCAGGGCCGAATCGATATATCTGGCAAGCACCGGCTCAAAGGATTTCCCGGCCTCATCGATCAGAACTTCCTTCACGCATTCCAGATTGACCAGCAGGTCTTCAGGCGGCAGTTTCAGGTTCGTCAGAAGCCCGTCGACCCATTTTACGTAATCAATAAAAATGCTTACGCTGTCGACTTCCATGGCTTCCGACAGATATGAAATATGGTATTTGACGTCCCTCATGCAAAGCGCCCTGCCGCGGGCGTCATATCTTTTTGCGATGCCGTCCTGACGGGAGTATTGAACATTCAATATCTTTTCCGCCAGTGAGTCTATATTCGAATTAATGAATACGCATAGATCGTCGTTCATGTTTCTCCGTTTTATTTTTATGCTGTCAGCCTGATTAAATAAATCGAGTTGAACCGGTTTTTATACTACCATAAAACATAATGTATTTCAATCAATTTGACATAAATATTTTATTTGCCGGTCCCGTCAAAAAGCGCTTTGTGCGCATCTTTCAACCGGGCGGGAATATCTATTTTCTGCGGGCATTTCGCTACGCATTCTCCGCAGTTGGTGCACGCCGAGGCTCTTTTCTGCGGCGGCGTAAATACGTTATAACTCATTTTAGCCGAATTTGCTTTTTCGTACATGTAAAGGCCGTTATATAAAATAAAATTGTTAGGTATATCGACCCCGCTCTTGCATGGAAGGCAGTAGCCGCAGTTAGTGCATGGCACTTTGACGAGTTTTAAAAATTCGCATCTGACCTTTTCGATCGCCGCCATGCCGGCTTCGCCGAGCGATCCAGCGTACGGTGAAGAAGCGAGTTTTATATTCTCTTCGAGCTGCTCATCGCTGTTCATTCCGCTCAGAAGTATTGAAACTTCGGGTCGGTTCCACACGAAATTGAGCGCCATGTCGGCGGGCGAGCGTCGCGGTTTCAGCGAATCAAAAATTCCGGCGACGCTCGCCGGAAGGTTTTTAGCCAGACTGCCGCCGCGCAGCGGCTCCATCACTATGACGCTTATGCCTTTTTTAGCGGCATATTCCATGCCTTTTCCGCCGGCCTGGAAATCCTCGTCCATGTAGTTATACTGGATCTGGCAGAATTCCCAGTCGAATGCGTCCGTTATTTCAACGAAACTTTCAAAGCGGTCGTGGAATGAAAAGCCTATGTGGCCGATCCTGCCGTCTTTTTTAGCCTTCTGCATATATGAAAGTATTTGCAGATCGCGCGCTTTATTCCACGGATCGCGGCCCAGGGCGTGCACCATATAAAAATCGATATGGCCGCAGTCTAGTTTTTTCAGCTGCTCGTTAAGGTATTTATCGAAATCGGCCTTTTCATTGCAGAGCCACAATGGAAGTTTGGTGGCTATTTTCACTTTATCGCGGTATTGCTTCAACAGCGCCTTTCCGACGATCGTCTCGCTTTCGCCGCCGTGGTAAACGTAAGCGGTGTCTATGTAATTAACGCCCATATCGACCGCTTTTCTTATCAAAGAAATTGAAGCGGCCTCGTCAACGGCGCCTTTAGCGTTAAGAGGAAGGCGCATGGCGCCGAATCCCAATATCGAGACTTTTTCTCCGGCGAGAAGTCTGTAATTCATATATTCACTCAGCCTTTCAAAACGATCTATCATAATTATTTTTTTTCAGCCGTTATTGCGTCGCGGACGATAATGTCGCTTATTTCCATTTTAAGACTTTATTAACTTTAAACCTTTGATCCGTTCATTACGCACCTTGTAATCTATTACATACGTCTTAAAATCCATTTTTTAATTTCAATACTTATAGACTAAAAATAATATTAACTGACTAAATTATCAGCACTTCATTATATAATACTTTGTATATATTTTCAATAAAAAGGCCCGGATAAATTGAAAAAACTGCCAAAAAATGATATAATATATGAAATAATTTTAAAATACATTTAAAAAGGCAGGATGATTTATGAAAATAAAGCGATCAACGCACAATAAAATTAATTTTACTTATATTAAATATACAGTCCTGGCTATAGTTTTAGCTATATCTGCGGCGTCCGGTTTCCCGGCGTATGCTGCGAACGCGGCGGGCGGCGATTCAGCGCTTAATCAGGCGTATTCTGAAAAATTAAAAGCCTATGAAAACTTCATACAGGCCGTTAACGCTGGAAGCGGCGATAAACAAATCGAAAAACTTTCAGAGGCTTATAAAACAGCGGCGGATAATTACAATAAACTTTTATCCGGTTCCGCTGCCGAACCCGCCGGCACAGATGATAATTTCCGCAAAACAGCGGCGGACGACCTGCAAAATGGCAGCGAAGTTAAAGCGGCAGCCGAAACAGGCGGCCTGCTTAAAAGCATTATAGATCAGATCCACACCTATAAAGCCAAAAATAATCCCGATGAAATTATCCGCAAACTCAAAAGCATTATCGAAACTTCAGTCGACGCCGACGAGGCCGTTCTTGCCAGAATCGAGATGGCTAACCTATATTCAAAATTCAAAAACGATTTTCAAAAAGCCGTCGAAATATTAAAGCCCATCGCGGACGGCGCCAAATCCGGAAAATATTATGCCGAAGCCGTTACCGCGCTTAAAAGAGCTCAATTTCACTTAAAATCATCGGAAATGATATCTTTGATAGATAAACACCGCGCCGACGCCAAAAACTTCAGGGAAAAATATCAGAAAACTCCCATATACAATCCCATTTCTAAAGCAGCATCCCTGGCTAAATATTATGTATCGCTTTTCAAATACAGAAAGACGATAGCCGAATACCGCTCCTATAAAGAAAAATTTGATAAAAGCGACAACTACTCCGGCTACGATTTCATAGCCGACATATTCGGATCGCGCCCGCCGTTCGGCGTAGAAGACGCTTTCAGCAATACAAGCCTTTCATCGCGCGATATATCCGCGCCGGTAAAACATCTCGCCGATAACGTCGAGGCTTTTTACGCCCGCTGGAAAATGCTTAACGACGCGAAACAGACCATAGATATGAGTTATTTCATCTTCGACAAAGACCCCATCGGAAACGCCGTGCTCGGAATGCTCCTTAAAAAAGCCAGAGAAGGCGTCAGAGTGCGCCTTATTCTCGACGCCCACGGCTGCGGCGATTTCGCCAAGAAAATGAAATCGCAGGATTACCTCCAGGAACTGGCCGCCGAACCGTCCGCCAGCGTTAAAATATTCAATCCGGTCCATAAAGCCGCCTCCATGGCCGTATCCGATCTGAGAAACCTGGTCAGCTCGAACCACCAGAAGATCATAATAATCGACGGCGAAACGCTTATGACCGGCGGACGCAATATATCGGCGCATTATCTGGCCGACCCCCGCGACTATAAAGAGGCGTACCGCGACACCGACGTCATGGTCAAAAGCTCCGAACTGTCAGAACAGCTCAAGATGACCTTCGAAGAAGAATTCGACGCGCTTGAAAATTTCGACGTTAAAAAAGATATGTTCGTTAATCTCGTAAAGCGCGACGGCGAACTTTTAGACAGCGTCCGCTCGATCGACTCGTGGATAAAAGGAAACGGCGTATATCATTCCAAAAAGATCGAAAAAATGAACGAAGAGATCGAAACTTTCAAACATATGACCGGATATAACGAATATGAACACTTCAAGGGCGCACACTACGCACCGGTAAAATTATTCGGCAAGAACAGCATACTTCAGGAAAGAAACGACATAACCGACAATATAATATCGTTCATCAACGCGGCAAGCGATGAAATAATCATCCAGAATCCTTACGTTATCTTCACCGATAAAGCTAAAACCGCCCTCAAAAAAGCCAGCGCTCGCGGCGTTAAAATAATCATCAACACAAACAGCCCGACCTGTTTCCCCGCCGCCAACGGCGATCTGATGACCCTCGCGTTCTTCATGGACGAATGGATGCCATTTTTAAAGGAAAACCCGACCGCTAAAATTTATGGCGTCGCCATAGCGCTCAAACTGCACGCGAAGGTGTTTATATTCGACCGCACCGTCACCGTCATCGGCACATACAACATGGACCCGATGAGTGAAAACATCAACGCCGAAAACGTATGCGCCGTCAACTCAAAAGCATTCGCTGAAGAATGCCGCGCTAAAATATTCGAAGATCTCAGTTATTCGAAAGAATATAAAATCGGTATCGACGCCAACGGCAACGCCTTTGAAATATTCGGCCCCGGCTCGCTCGGCGACGAAAAAACCCTCAATAAACTCAGGCTGATCAAAAAATTGAAATTTTTAAGGCCGCTTATATAAAAGGTTAACGACTCTATTTCATTTCATGCTGGCAATTTTTAGTTAAGAGTTGAGAACGGAGAGTGGAGAGTTAAGGCCGGGGCTATCAATTATTAAGCCTTCAAAACTCAGCCGCATATTTTAATTGTCAAAATACCTTAGTTCTCAACTCTCCACTCTTAACTCTCCACTTTTAAATAAACTTATATTAAATAATAAAAGGCTGATAAATATGATCCATAAGTATTTTAAATATTTTCCAAAAGCACATCTGAAAATTCTCGTTTTTATTTTTCTGATATTTTTATGCAGCTCGGCATCACCGGTCGGCGCCACCTCACGCGATCTTGAACTGATGATGGACGCCGTGAAAATCAATAACATCGGCGCGATGAAAACGCTTGTTGGCACAGTTAACGACCTGAATATGACCGGCGCCGACGGCCGGACCGTCCTGATGCATGCCGCCGCGAACGGGCTCGATGAGATCGTCCGCATATTAATTAAAAGCGGGGCAAACGTCAATATAAAAACACCCGACGGCTGGACCGCTTTAATGTTCGCCGCAGCCAGGGGACGCGAAGTTATCGTCGGAGAACTCCTGGCGGCAAAGGCTGATCCTAATTCAAAAGACGGCATGGGCCGCACCGCACTTTTACTCGCCGTCCTCGATAATTATCAGAACATAGCGGCCATGCTCGTAGAAAACGGGGCCGACGTTAACGTTAAAAATTACGACGGATACAGCGCTTTTTACTACGCCTGTGAAAAAGGCATGTCGGAGGCCGTTAAAAGTTTTCTTAAAAAAGGCGTCAATTTAGACGCTAAAAGCCCGAGCGGCATGAGCGGACTCGAAGCCGCCGAGGCCGCCGGCCACGCCGAAACAGTGAATATTATACGCAGAAACATCGCCAACGCCAGCGATGACGGAGTGATAACCGCGCTGATGAGCAAATCAGAAGCCGGCGAGACCAGAACCGCCAAAACTTTAGTGGCCTGGGGCGCCAATATCGAAGACAAAGACGCCGAAGGCCAGAACGCCCTTTTCCTGGCCGTTTCGAACGGTTTTGCCGATACCGCGCGAATGCTTCTCAACAGGGGGCTCGAAGTAAATATGCGCAACCGCGGCGGCCTCACCCCGCTTATGACCGCGGCCGGCAAGAACAAGACCGATGTTTTGAAACTTCTGATCGATCGCGGCGCCGAGGTGAACGCTAAAGACAACAGGGGCCGCACGGCGCTCATGATAGCCGTTTACAGGGAATCCGAAGAGGACGCGCAATTGCTCATATCCCGCGGAGCGAAGGTCAACGCCGTCGATAACGACGGAATAACGGCTCTGATGCTGGCGACCATGAAGGGAAATTACCGCGTCGTAAGGCTTCTTATCTTATCCGGCGCCGACGAAACGATGCTTTCGAAGAAAGGCGTGAACGCCGCTATGATAGCCGCCGGAGAAGAATTCGCCGATATAACCGCACTTTATAAAGAACTCGAACGCGCCCGAATCTTATTGACCATATTTTTCGGATTTCCCGGAAAAGACCCTAAAATCAGCCGCGACAAATACAACAACCAAAACGATAAACTGTTCAGATCATTATTTCCGGTCGTGGCGCCTTATTAGACTTTATTAAATTATTAATAATTCGTTTATCTTTTTATTTTAATTTTTGCCCGGGCGGTTCCTGGTGCTTCATTACTTTTAATTTCCGGAGTATATTCAAATATTATGATATTCTTTATAATTATTATATTATCCGCGATCCTCATTATTCTATTATTTCCGGCGGCCGCCCGCGCCGGCCAGTTTTCGCGATGGCCCATAAACGAGCTCGAAATAATATCGAAGTTCGGGCTTAACTCGGCAGTAACCAATCTATCCGACCTCGAAAAAAAATATACGGCCGAAAAATTAAAGAAAAACAATATACACTCCAAAACTTCCTGGTGCCATCCGATATCTTCGAATATAACCTATAAAAGCCGCTACGAAGAATACGACAAAAACGGAATGCTTATCAAAACCGCTGTATTCGACAGGGACGGGCGCATATTAAACGTCAGCGAGTACGCTTACGACGGTGACGGATATCCGGGCGAATGCACCGAATATAACCCCACCGGCTCCGTTTCATCAAAACTTACACGCATCTACGATAAAGATCACAATTTACTGGAATCTAAATATTTCGAAGACGGCGACGAGCTTGTTTACATATACACTTACCATTATTCCGCCGGCATGGTGGAAGAGATCCGCCATTCGGCCCGTGAAAATACCGAAGAAAAAATCGCGTTTAAATACGAAGGCGAAAGGCTGATACAAAGATCATATCCTAATAAAGAAGACGGTTCTATTATCACCGAAACTTATTATTACGACGAAAAAAGCCTTACCGGAGTTACGGGCCGAGACGGCGCCGGTATCGAAATATTCAAATGGAACTATATTTGCGATACTCAAAAATATCCGCTGATCGAAGAATATATTGATTATATCAAAAATATCTGGATCTCGAGGACATTCGAGTACGATCAGAACCATAGTTTACTAAAATATATACATTCGCTCGAAACCGATTCAGACAAAACCATCACCATCACCATATTCACATATAGCCGCGAAGGCGATTTAATAAAAAGCATATATGACGGCCACAAAAAAAACAAACTGGTCGAAACCGTCATATTTGATAAAGAGTCGCTGCCGGTCAAAAGCATTGAATACGACGATAATGGCCGGCCTCTAAAGCATTATAAATACGAATTCAGGCAGTTTTATTCGGAAAAAATCGTAATAGACAGTAAAATTATGATGACCGAAGAAAATATTAAAATGGAATGCACACGTAATATGAGGCTGATCGAAGGAAATATAGACCTTTATTCCATTGAAAAAGGAAAAAGTCCTGAAAATCTCGATACGCTGGTCAAATCGGGGCATCTATCTAAATTGCCGAAATGCCCCAGGGACGGCAGATACTCATTTTCATTGACTGAAGACGGGCTGCTTAACCTAAACTGCTCGTTTCACGGAAACCTTTACTGATATTATCTTTTATTAAATTTTCCTTATTAAAAAAATGAAAGCGGCGCTGGTAGATATAAAAACCAGCAGGCCGGCTATGATAAAGCCGTATAAAAGCGTGTTGAGACGGGCTGTTATGTTGGGTATGGATATGTCGGCGCCGACTATGTAATCTTTGCCGTTCTTAGACTTCATAGGAACTATCGCGGAACGAAAATAACCGTATTCGTCCTCGTACTCTTCGAAAGAGATCACTGTGCTGCCGAAGCCTTTTATAGTAAGTTCGCTCGGCTTTTTATAAACCGTATAAAACTTATCAAAATTCTTCTTTTCGAATTCTTCCTTCGTCACGCTCAGCGCTGTAAAGACCACTTCGCCGCTGGTAGTTTTCATCAGGGTATATACGTAGTCGACGCCGCATTTTTCGGCTACTTCGCTCAGATTTAATATGTTTTCATAATGTTCCTGCTCGCCGATCGATGAGGCGTTTTCTATCCTGTCGTGAAATTCCCTGCCGAGCGCGAAAGTGACGCCATAGGCGCCCGCTAAAATCTTGTCGTCGGTGTCTTTTAATACTAATATTTTGGAAACGTTATAAGAGTAATAAATTATGGTGAGTATGGAAATAAGATTGAATATTACAAATACAACAGCGGCCTTTCCGCTGAAACTGCTTCCAGGCCGGCCTGATTCGATTATAAGGTTGTCTTTATTTTCAATATTGGCGTTGTTGTGATCCATAATAAAATCATTATATCATTTTTTAAGAACAATTAAAAGATAATTAAAGAAATATTTTAGAATTACAATCTTGAATAAAATCGTCGTGATTCGTCGTGTATTTTTTCTACATCGCTATAAAAAAACATTAAATTCCTTTATTACAAAGGTATTTTGGCAAATTTAAATTGTTATTCACAACTTATCCACAAGTTATCCACGATATTAACGGGTTATCAAAAAGTTATCAACCGAGTTATCCACATTATTAACATATCATTTTGATATTTTTTAATTTTATCAACAAAGTTATCCATGTTATCAACATTTTATTTTGATAATAATTTATTTATTATATTTTCGAGGTCGCTTTGTGAATTGCATAAAATCTCGATCTTGGAATTTTTATTTTTCATCTTGATATTGACCTTCATGCCCAGAAATTTTTCGAGCATGCTTTCGATATCGCAGATGTGTTCGTCCTTAACGGTACGGTGAGCTGTTTCACGTGAAACACCGGCGACGATCTTATGTATCAATTTCTCGGTCTCTCTGACCGATAGATCGCAATCGACTATCTTTTTGCAAAGTTCAGTCTGGATCTCCGGCGTTTTGACCGCCAGAAGCGCGCGCGCGTGGCCCTCGGTGATCCTGCCTTGATTGACGTATGATTTGATCGAATCCGGCAGCTTTATCAGCCTGAGCGTGTTAGCTATGGCGACGCGGCTTTTGCCAACCATTTTAGACAGTTCGTCCTGCGTTACCTGGAACTTGATCAGTAACGAGTGATAAGCGTCGGCTGTTTCGAGCGGATTGAGGTCGTCGCGCTGAAGGTTTTCAATAAGCGCTATCAGAAGGCCGTGTTTGTCGTCGACGTCCTCGCGTATTATGGCGGGTATCTTCGCATAGCCAAGCTGCAGCGCCGCCCTGTAACGGCGTTCGCCGAATACTATCTCGAAACGGTTCTCCTTGCGGCGCACCACTATCGGCTGCAGTATGCCGTTTTTCTCGATCGATTTCATCAACTCTTCCAGCTTTTCCTTGCCGAAATTCTTGCGGGGCTGGTCCGGGTTCTGTATGATCCTGTCGATGTCGATCTCCTCGATCTTAAGATGAGGCGCGCCCGCCTCGTTTTTTTTGATGCTGGAGAATAAAATAAGGTTCTCGTCAGGGTTTTTGTCGATCTTTATCTTCCTTGCGGCCATATACGCTCCATTAGTAAAATTAGCAGGACCATACCCGCCCGGTTAATATATCGTATTTATAATATAAAATATTATACGGTTATTTGCAATAATTGCAATTTGAGAATAATTAATTATTTTCGTTTTCGTTGACAATTGCTCCCGATTCATTTAAAATATATTGATTAGCGGTTGTTTTGTTTAATTCGACAAATTAAAACATAGAAAAAGAGGCTGATAACCATTTTGACTGTAAGATGTCTTAAAAAAACTTACGGCAATTTCAACGCTCTTTCCGGAGTCAGTTTTAATATCGGCCGTGGAGAAGTCTTCGGATATCTGGGGCCTAACGGCGCGGGAAAATCGACGACGCTGAAAATACTCACATTCGCTTCCGGCCCGACATCGGGGGATGTCGAATATATGCAAAAATCGATCTTTTCTTCAGCCGAAGGCGCAGGGCGCTATAAGAGCTCTCTCGGCTACGTGCCCGAGCAGCCTTTTCTTTACGATATGCTTACCGGCAGGGAATTTCTTAATTTCATCTGCGATCTTCGCAGAATACCCGTCGACAAACGGGACCACGTGGACCGGTATCTGGAAAATTTTGAAATATCCGCGCAGGCGGATAATCTTATATCCGGATATTGCGGAGGAATGAAGAAGAAATTATCTATAATATCCGCGATCGTTCATTTTCCGGATATAGTTCTTTTAGACGAACCCACCAACTCGCTCGACGCCGTCAGCGTAAAAAATTTTAAATCGATAATAACCGACCTTAAAAAATGCGGCGCCGCGATACTTTTAACTACGCATGTGCTCGAAGTCGCCGAAAAACTCTGCGATCGCATCGCCATAATAAACCATGGAAACGTCGTCGCCGAAGGCGATATGAAAAAATTACGCGAAATATCCAATCGCCAGGGAAGCGAACTCGAAGATGTGTTTTTGTCCCTCACAAATAAAGCCGGAACGGAACTATAATATGCTTTATCTGCTCTTAAAATCAAGATTTTCGATGCTTAAAAACCGCTTCGGCATGGCATCATCCGAAGAAAAATACTTTTACGCCGCGTTAGGCGCCTTTATCGCTTTTTTCTTTTTCATTATGACGAAACTTGTTTTCAAATATTTTCCGGAAATAAACGGTATCATAACAAAATCCGGACTCGAAAATTTTAATTTTTTGATTTCGGCTATAATACACGCGGTTTTTTTGCCTTCCATCGCCATAGAAGCTTTCGGCGACGCCACCGCGCTGTATCGCAACGGCGAAACGCCTTTTCTGCTGCAGTTTCCGATAGGCAATTTCCGCTTTTTCGTCTTCAGATTTTTTTTAAAGTGCGCCAGGCTTTCTCTCGTGTTTTTTCTTCTGTATCCTTTTTTAATAATATATTTCTTTTATTTTTCACAAACCGGCGCATATAAGTGCGCGGCCGTTTTTCCGATTCTGTTTTTTACCGTAATTTTTTCTCTCTTATTTTTTTCGTCGCTGCTAATCCTGTTTTCGTCTGTTATCACAAGGGCGCTTTCGCGCTTCAAGCACGACATTCTTTTGGCCGCGGTTTTTTTAATAATTACCGCATCGATGATATTTTCTTACGGACAGCTAAAAGGCGGCGTCAAAGATAATGACGGCGTTGGCATAGATTATTCCGTAAATACCTCTGCAGTGGTCGTCTGCATTAAAAATTCCCCCGTTACGGCTCTGCTGAATCTTACCGCGATAAAAGATTCAAACGCGGCGCCCCTTTTATATTCCGCGGCCGTTTCTTTATTTATAATATTTTTAACGTTCCTGGCATCGTTTCTGGTTTCAAATTCACTGGTTATAAACGATATAGGTCAGCTTAACGATAATGTACACCTTCGCCAGTCGTCTTCTAAATCGCTCGGATATTTCTATCCAATCCGCGACCTGCCGCATCTTTTCAGGGCCGTTATTTACGAGCAGGTTTGTTACATAAGAAGAAGGCTTTCGGCTTTTTTTATCGCGGTATCGATCCCATTTTGTGCCGTCATGCCGTTTTTTGTGCCGGATAAATTTTTGAATAAGCTTCTGGAAGGAGATTTCAGGCCACCACTTTTTTTAATTGCCGGAGTGCTTCTTTTAAGCATGCTCGAATATAGCGCTTCGAATATATTCGAAAAACCGTGCTTTTTGGATATCATAAAGCCTATGCCTATAAGAGTCCGGACTTTTCTTTCCGTCAAATCCCTTTTTTATTCGATATTGTTCGCGGCGGCCATGCTGATAATTTCACCCGCATGGCTTTTTAAAAGGGCCGAAACGGGCGATATATTAGAAGTTATTGTAACTTTCGCGCTCTGGGGAACGGGCTTTTCTTTTTTTTCGATAGGCTTCACATGTTTTTTCCGTTCGATGATCAACAGTTCTTCTTTCAGCGACCGTTCCGTAGGCTCGGATATCAACGACAGCGTGAGCGGGATCGTTGTCGGCATTTTTACTTTAATGCCTTTTATGGCGGCGGTCATAGGACTCCGCGGCGCGGCCTTCTTGTTTTTTATGGCCGTATGGTTCCTGATTTCCGCGGCGATGTTCAACAAAGGCTGCGAAAATCTTGAAAAGCTCGAACTATAGGTCAGTATATAAAACACTGAATATTATATCGAATTTCTTCCGTTTATGATATTAATTAAAAAGAAATTATACGATAGGCGTTTTTTTGGCCATGCCGGGGTTTCTCGGATATTTTCTGGACAGGACGTTCATTTTATCTATTATAAGAACGCGTCTTTTGTATTGCATGGTTTCTATTTCGTAGACGAAGTCTTTCTTTAATTTCAGTTTGAGTTCAAAAAGGGCTTTTTCCGCCAATTTTTTCTCCGCTTCGATATCTTCGCCTTTCATCAGAAGGCAGGTGCCGCCGACCCTGACGAGCGGCGACGCGTATTCGAGCAGCGTTGGAAGCGCGGCCAGGGCGCGCGCGGTGACGATGTCGAATCTTTCGCGGTATTTACG
>Ga0209212_1002872_pt1 | contig 23695 bp, 20 predicted proteins | sample RifGroC2_FD_183996 | JGI IMG/M metagenome (GOLD analysis project Ga0209212, IMG submission 183996) | Groundwater microbial communities from Rifle, Colorado, USA - Groundwater C2 (SPAdes) (version 2) | ecosystem: Environmental > Aquatic > Deep subsurface > Groundwater | place: Rifle, Colorado... | reverse complement strand
GAAAACGCTGGGGAGCTCTATCACTTTCCCGGCGCCCGCAAGCCTGAACGGCACGCCGTTCCCGGGCAGGTTCCCCTGCCCGGGGTATTTCCCGCCGAAAGTGTCGCGGTAAAAGCGGCGCAGCGAGCAGTCGGTTTCAAAACCCTTGTCGGCGAGCAGGCCGGCCACCGTCGAGTTCATGAACCACCAGCCGGCGGAATAGGCTTTGGGCGGATATAAATTGGAGGAGAGGTAGTTATATTCCGCCAGGAACTGGCTTTTCAGGGCTTCCGGCTCGTCCAGGGTCAGGGCGAAGCCGGACCGCTCTATCTCGGTTTTTGCCAGCGGGCTTGGCGGCGTTCCGGAGGGCCTGCAGTAGTGCCCGTGGTAGCCTATTTCGAACAGTCCGGCCATTTCCTTCAGGTGGTCCAGGAACTCCTTGCCGCTTACCCCGCCGTGCTCCATGTCCGCTTTTACGCGGGGGTTGGCGGGGGTCATAACGCAGGCGGAGGGCTTAAAGGGAAGGGCGCGCCCGAGTTCCAGCATCCTGCCGAAGGTCTCCGCGTCCTGTATCTTTTCGGTATGCACGCAGACGGAGAGATAAAGCGGCTTGCCCGGCTTAAAGAGACAGGCCGAGACGGCGCGCCTGACCGGTGTAAGAGACAGCAGCTTTCGGAAGAGAAGATTCATGCCTGGTTTTTCTGAAAACAAGCCTGACGACGGAGGATTTCCCAGTTCCATTATAACACAATAACCGGCCGCTTTTTAACGCTTAATAAGGGCGTTTAATCCGGATAGTAATAAATTTGTTATTATATGTAAATAATATATAGGCCCCGTTCCCGGCCGGTCCGCCGGTATTTTATGAAAAAGATCCTGGCGTTCGAAAAGCTCGCGGAAGTCCTGAAAGCGCTGAAGAAAAAAGGCAAAAAGGTGGTCCTGTGCCACGGCTGTTTCGACCTTATGCATCCCGGGCACATCAGGCATTTCAAGGCGGCGAAGGAGCTGGGAGATATCCTTGTGGTAACGATAACCCCGGACAGGTTCGTCAATAAGGGCCCGGGGCGACCCGTGTTCAAGGCGGCCCTGAGGGCGGAGAGCGTGGCGGCGCTGGAATGCGTGAATTTCGCCGCTGTGAACAAATGGCCTGACCCTGTCGAAACGATAAAGCGGCTGCGCCCCGATATTTACGTCAAGGGGCAGGAGTACGAAAGGGACGCGAAGAAGAAAAAAGAGCTGGAGAAGGACCTGGCCGCTGTCGAAGAGGCCGGCGGCAGGATGGCGTTCACCCACGAGAAGGTCTATTCGTCCACGAAACTGCTGAACGGGTATTTTAAAAAACCATGAACTTTGAGAAAAAGCTGAAAACATTCGACGAAGCGACGGAACTTGTGGCCGCTCTCAAAAAGGCCGAAAAAAGGACCGTGATGAGCTACGGCGTCTTCGATATTCTCCACCCGGGGATCATCAGGCACCTGCAAATGGCGAAAAGGCAGGGTGACATGCTGCTCGTGTGCGTCGTCGCGAACAAGCAGGTGCGGCGCGGGCCCGAAAGGCCCATTTTCGACGAGGCGCTGCGCCTTGAGAACGCCGCCGCCATAGAGTTCGTGGATTATGTCTGCCTTGTCGACGAGGGCGATCCGTACGAATGCGTGAAAAAAATAAAGCCGGATGTTTTCGCGAAAGGCGAAAGTTTCGAGGACCGCGATAAAAAAACGCTGAAAAAGCTGGAACGGGAGGAAAAGTCGGTCAGGGATATCGGCTGCCATATCTATGTAACGGAAAACGTAGGCAGCTCGACGAGCATCATCAACCAGTTCCTGGACCTGTACTCCGAGCGGACAAAAAAATATCTGAAAATAATACGGGAAAAATACGGGGCGGAGTCCATAATAGAGCAGCTTAAGGGCCTGAAAGACATGAAGGTTCTCGTTATCGGAGACGGGATAATCGACGAGTACCATTATTGCGAGTCCATGGGCAGGTCGTCTAAAGTTCCGCTGGTGGTCGAGAGGTTTTTAAGCAGGGAAGTCTTTGCCGGAGGCGTTTTCGCCGCCGCCAATCATATCGCCGGGCTTTGCGGCGAGGTCAGGATGGTATCGGTGCTGGGGGACAGGAACAGCGAAAAGAATTTTATTTTAAGCCGGCTTGCCCCGAATATCAAGCCCGAATTTTTCACCAGGGCGAACTCCGGGACGATAGTCAAGAAAAGGTTCGTCGAAGAGTATAGCGGCAGCAAGCTTTTTGAGATCTGCTCCCTGGACAAAGGCTACATCTCCCAAAAAGAAGAGGCGGGGATATTAAAATACCTGAACTCCGAGGTCCATAAATACGACCTGGTCCTGGCCCTTGATTTCGGGCACGGGCTGTTCACGGAGAAAATAATCGCCTGCCTGGGGCGGAAAGCGAAGTTCCTCTCGGTTAACGCCCAGACGAACAGCGCCAATTCCGGCTTTAACATGATCACGAAATACGGGAAAGTGGATTTCGGCTGCCTGACGGAAACGGAGGCCAGGCTCGCGTGCCATGACGAGTACGGGCAGATAGAAGGCGTTATTGAAACCCTGGCGCACCGGATAAAGGCCCGGAGCCTTATCATGACCAGAGGAAACAGGGGGTCTATCGGCTATAGCCGCAGCGAAAAGGGCTTTGATCATACGCCCGCTCTTTCTTCCAAAGTCGTGGACAGGGTCGGGGCCGGCGACGCCTTCTTTTCTTTTGCCGCCCCCTGCGCGGCGAAAAAAATGCCGTTGGACCTGGTCTCCTTTGTCGGGAACGCTGCCGGCGCCATAGCCGTCCAGATCGTATGCAACAGGGAATCGGTCAAGACGAAGGCTCTGTACCAGTTCATTCACTCGTTGTTGTCGTGAAATATTTAATAGCTTTGTGAAACTAAACATCACCCTTATTTCTCTTCCCAAAGCGACGGCGTCGTATTCTTTGCTGACGCTGGCGTCCTATGTCAACGGAAAAACGGAGCACAGGGTCAGGATCCTCGACCTGAGCGGAGTCGAAGGCGCGGATAGCGTTATCCTGGCCTCTCTGAAGGGCGAAAAGCCGGATATCGTGGGCTTCAGCTGCTTTACGCGCGATTACCCCGAGGTCATGAGATTGTCGGGACTGATCAAGGAGCAGCTGGGCTGCCGCATCGTTGTGGGCAATGTGCACGCTTCTTTGTACCCCGAGGACTTTATTTTCAGCGGCAGCCCCGTGGATTTCGCCGTTGTAGGGGAGGGGGAGATAACGTTCTCCGAGCTGCTGGCTAAAATAGGCGGCAAGGAGAACCCCTGCGGCATCGCGGGGGTCGCTTCGCTGGATCCCGCCGGGAAAATGGCGGTCGGGGCCAGGCGGCCGTTGATCAGCGACCTCTCGGTGCTGCCGCAAATAGATTATCGCTTGGTCCCGGTGGAACCGTACTTCAAGCCCGCCAACAGGATAATAAGGGGCGCCGCGCTCCGTACCGCCGTGGTTTATGCTTCCCGCGGCTGTCCCTCGGCGTGCGAATTCTGCGCCGCGAATACGGTGTGGCAATGCAATACCGGGCCTTCCGTCCGGTTCCGGCCGGTAGAAGACGTAATAGCGGAGATCCGGAACCTGAAGAGTAAATACGGAATTCAGGGGATAATGTTCGGGGACGATTCCTTCGTCATTAAAAGGGAACGGGTGCTTCAGTTTTGCGATGAACTTGAGAAATTGGATATCTTCTGGTCGGTCCAGGGAAGGGTGACGCAGGTCGACGAAGAAATGGTTTCAGCGATGAAAAAGTCCGGATGCGTAATGCTGTGTTTTGGCGTTGAATCGGGTTCGGACACCGTGCTTAAGCGGATAAATAAAGGGATCACTGTCGAACAGATCAGGCGCGCGTTTTCTATCTGTAAAAAGGCCGGCGTCAGATGCCTGGCGGACATTATGTGCAACCATCCCGGGGAAACGGAGGAGGACGTTAAATTAACCGCCGAATTGCTGCGGGAGATAGCGCCCGCTGAATTAAGCCAGGCGGCCATGACCCCGTACCCGGGAACAAAGATATACGAGAAATATGTAAAAACAAAACCCAGGGATTACTACGTCTTCTCGAATATCGGGCACGAGATCGAGAAGCATTTCAAATTGTGCGAACACGACATCCCCCTGAAAAAGATACTGGATTCTTATTTCAGGATCGTATACCACTGCAGGCTCCCGGGAAGTTTCACCCTCCTTTTCCGGAACTTCAAGTATGTCCGGGAGGTCGTTTTAAGCCGGCATTGCGTGCCGATCTTAACGGTGATCCTGGAAGATCTGGCGAGTCAGCTGCGATATTGCGCCGCTGAACACCTCCGGGATCCCCTTCGCAAGATTTTGGGCGTGGTCAAAACATGGTCTTTTAAGGAGCGCCGGTGAAAAATTTCGCGAGAAGTTATTATGAGAGAGTGAAGGAATTGATCGGGCTTATCGAGGTAAGCGGCGAGGGGCCCGGAAGCCTCGCTTTTTATGACGGGGTCTATGAGGCGGCGAAGCTGATAAAAGAGCAAACTTCATCCGCTAAAAAACTGATCTTTATCGGAAACGGCGCCAGCTCCGCCATTTCGAGCCACCAGGCCGCGGATTTCTGGAAAAACGGCCGGATGAGGGCGATCGCTTTTAACGACGCGGTTTTGCTGACCTGCGTTTCCAACGATATCGGGTACAAGCATGTTTTTGAGAAGTCGATCGAGATGTTCGCGGACGAGGGCGACGTCCTTGTGGCCATCAGCAGTTCGGGAAGATCTGAAAATATTATCCGGGGCGCTAAGGCCGCCGGCCGGAAGGGCTGCAAAATAATCACGCTCTCCGGGTTCAGTCCCGAAAACACTTTAAGAAGCATGGGGAAGATAAATTTTTACGTCCCGTGCGATTCCTACGGCCATATCGAGATCCTGCACCATTCCATATGCCATTGCATCCTGGAATATATAATGGAGAGCGAAAAAAAATGAGTAAACATCTCAATGTTCTGGTAACCGGCGGCGCGGGTTTCATCGGCGGACATCTGGTGGAAAGGCTGATAAAAGAAGGCCATAGGGTAACCGTAATTGATAATTTTGCTACTGGCCGGCCTGAAAATTTATCGGCGGTCAGGAACAGCAGGCTTTTATCGGTGCGCAAGGCCGATGTATCGTGTTTCTCCGAAATAAAGCCGTACTTCAAGGGGGTAGACCGCGTTTTCCATCTGGCCGCCCTGGCCGACATCGTGCCTTCTATCCAGCGGCCGCTCGATTATCACCGGGCGAACGTCGACGGCACAATCTCGGTCCTTGAGGCCGCGCGGCTCGCGGGAGTTTCGAAATTCGTTTACACCGCGTCCTCCTCGTGCTACGGGCTCCCGGATAAAACGCCTACGCCCGAGACGGCGCCGATCAGGCCGATGTACCCTTATGCGCTGACGAAATATTTAGGCGAGCAGTACGCTTTGCACTGGAATAAGATCTATAAGATGCCGGTGACCTCCCTGAGGCTCTTCAATGTTTACGGCCCAAGAGCGAGGACCACGGGAACTTATGGGGCGGTATTCGGCGTTTTCCTGGCGCAAAAGCTCGCCGGGAAGCCATATACGGTCGTCGGGGACGGTTCCCAGACCAGGGACTTCACCTTTGTCAGCGATGTCGTGGACGCTTTTATAAAAGCGTCCGGATCCAAAATTGACGGCGAGGTCTTTAATGTCGGGTCCGGCGGGACCTACAGCGTGAACCGCCTGGTCGGGCTGCTCGGCGGAGAAGCCCTGCATATTAAAAAACGGCCCGGAGAGCCGGACTGCACCTTCGCCGACATTAGAAAGATCGCGAAAAAACTGAAGTGGAAGCCGGCCGTCAGGTTCGCCGACGGCGTTAAAATAATGCTGGATAATATCAGCCAATGGAAGGACGCTCCCGTCTGGGACAGGGGCTCTATCTCAAAGGAAACGGCTGACTGGTTCAAATATTTGGGAAGCCCCGCGGCGGATAAATAAGCACAGAGGCCAGATATGGACAAATACAGCATAGACAGCCACAAGCTCATGTATCACGTAAAGCGGGTCAACGACTGGCTGGACGGGAAAACGATCTATCCCATATACATGGAGATAAGCCCTTCGGGGGCGTGTAATCACCGCTGCGTTTATTGCGGCCTCGATTTTATGGGCTACAAGCCCAAATACCTGGATCCGGTGATATTGAGGGAAAGGCTGACGGAGCATATCCGGCTGGGTTTAAAGAGCGTTATGTACGCGGGCGAGGGGGAACCTTTTCTGCACCCGGATATGCCCGGGATCATCCGCCATACCGCTAAAGCCGGGATAGACGTCGGCATCACCACGAACGGGGTCCTGCTGGATAAAAAGATCGCGGACAAGATACTCGGCTCTACCACCTGGATCAAGGTAAGCATCAACGGCGCGACCCCGGAGACCCATGCGAAGATACACGGCTGCGGCCTGGCGGATTTCGGCAAGGTTATAGAGAATATGTCGTACGCCGCCGAAGCGAGGAAAAAGAACAATTACGCCTGTACGCTGGGCATGCAGCTCGTGCTGCTGCCGGAGAATGCCCGCGAGGTGACGGCCCTCGCTAAATTAGCCAGGGACATCGGGATGGATTACCTGGTAGTGAAGCCGTATTCCCAGCACCCGCAAAGCAGGACTACCCGTTACGCGGCGATCAAATACTCCGATTACGACCGGCTCGCGGATAAATTGGTAAAATTCAATACGGACAGCTTCGAGGTCATATTCCGGAAGCTGGCGATGAAAAAATGGGACGACGGGGTTAAAAGCTGCGACCGCTGCCTCGCGCTTCCTTTCTGGTCCTATATCGACGCGGGGGGGAACGTCTGGGGGTGCAGCATCTATCTCGGCGACAAGCGTTTCCTGTACGGCAATATTTATAAGCAGACTTTCAGGCAGATATGGGAAGGCGGGAAGCGCAGAAGATCGCTTCTGTACGCCGAGAAAAAACTGGATACGTCCAAGTGCCGGGTGAATTGCCGGATGGACGAAATAAATAAATATCTCTGGAAATTGAAACAGCCGCACGGGCACGTTAATTTTATATAACAGAAGCAGGGGGCGGGCATTACGGACCGGGACATTGGAATAAAATGAACAACAGAGAGCGCTTAAACCTGTATTTCCAGGCTCTGCGCATAAGGAAAATAGAAGAAGCTATCGCGGCGCATTACCCGGAGCGGGAGATGCGGTGCCCCGTGCATTTAAGCATCGGGCAGGAGGCCTCCGCGGTTGCGGTCTGTGAAAATTTAAAACTATCGGACTATGTTTTCAGCAATCACCGCTGCCACGCCCATTACCTCGCGAAGGGCGGGAGTCTGAACGCCATGATGGCGGAGATCTACGGCAAAGCTTCGGGGTGTTCGCACGGATTCGGGGGCTCGATGCATCTGACCGGCACGGCGGCCGGTTTTATGGGGGCGGTGCCTATCGTGGCCGCCACGATCCCCCTCGCGGTCGGGGCGGCGCTCAAATTTAAAATAAAAAAAGAGAACAGGGTCTCGGTGGTCTTTTTCGGCGACGCGGCCGTGGAGGAGGGCATCTTTTACGAATCCGCGAATTTCGCGTCCCTTCATAAATTGCCGGTCCTGTTCGTCTGCGAGAACAACCTGTATTCCGTGTATACGCCGTTAAGGGAGCGGCAGCCGGAAAGGGAAATTTACAGATTGGCGGAGTCCCATAATATCGAAAGCGTGCAGCTGCGGGAGAAGGACCTCTTCTATTTGTACGGGATGATGGGCGGGCTGGTGAGAAAAGTTAGGGCCGGCGGAGGCCCCCTGTTCGTCGAGGTGCTGACCTACCGGTGGCTGGAGCATTGCGGGCCCAATCTCGACAACAAGCTCGGCTACCGGTGCGAGGAAGAGTTCCTGAAATGGAAAAAGAAAGACCCCCTGGCAAGATCCGCGGAACTACTGCGCGGCGCGGGGGTCCTTGATAAGAACACCGCGGAGAAATTGAATAAAAAAATAGACCTTGAGATCGAACAGGCGCTGGAGTTCGCCAGGAAGTCCCCGTTCCCGGTTAAAAAGGACCTGAGCAAAAGGGTATATGCCTGACTTGAACAGAAAGATCAAATACTCGGAGGCGGTAGGCGAGGCGATCTCCCAATGCATGGAGAAAGACCCGGCGGTCTTCATTATAGGCGAGGGGGTAACGGACCCTAAAGGCACGTTCGGCACCACGCTGGGGCTTAGAAAGAAATTCGGGAAAGAAAGGGTTATGGATATGCCCGTCGCGGAAAATGCCGTCACCGGCATAATAATAGGCGCGGCCATCGCGGGTATGAGGCCCATAATGACCCACCAGCGAATGGATTTCATGCTTTATTCGATGGACCCCATCGTTAACACCGCCGCTAAATGGAAGTTTATCTTCGGCGACAGGCCTGTTCCGATCGTGATCAGGGCGATGATCGGCCGCGGCTGGGGGCAGGGCGCCCAGCACTCGCAGAACCTGCAGGCCCTTTTCGCGCATGTTCCCGGGCTGAAAGTCGTAATGCCCGCTACCGCTTATGACGCGAAAGGTCTTTTGGTCTCAAGCATCGAAGACGATGGGCCGGTAATATTCCTGGAACACCGGTGGCTCCATAGTATGGTGGATTATGTCCCGAAAAAACTCTATAGAGTGCCGCTCGGAAAATGCCGGAAGGTCAGAACGGGGACGGATCTTACGATCGTAAGCCATTCGTATATGACCGTCGAAGCGGTAAAGGCCGCGGCGATCCTTGAAAAGGAAGGCATTTCTGCGGAGATCGTGGACCTGCGGACCATAAAGCCCATCGACTGGCCCGCCATCAACAGGTCGGTAAACAAAACCGGGAAGCTGCTGGTCCTGGATTCGGCCTGGAAGACGGCCGGTATCGCGGCGGAGATAATCGCTTCCGTGGTCGAAAATAAGGGGACGAAAATAAAGAAGTTCCCCCAAAGGATCACGTTCCCCGACATGCCGGCGCCTACCACCAGGGCGCTCACCAAATTCTTTTATCCCGGCGTCAGGGAGATAGTCGGAAAAGCCGCGGAACTTGCGGGCGCAGGCGGGGAAAAAAAGAAAAGGCTGCTGTCGCGGATAAAGACGGAAATTTTCTGCGATGTGCCGGATAACTCGTTCACGGGGCCTTTTTAAGGATAACTGATCATGGAAAAAATCATTCTTGACGGACATAAGCTCGCCTGGCATAAAGACCGCGTCGACGCGTGGCTGCGGGGCGAAAGGATCGCCCCGATAACGATCGACTGCTCTTTGACCAGGGCGTGCAACTATAAATGCGTATATTGCTACGGCGCGCTTCAGGCGAACGATATCAAGCCGATGACAAAAGACGTTATCTTCAGGTTCCTTGACGACGCCGCCGAGATCGGGGTCAAGGCCGTAAGCTTTATCAGCGACGGCGAATCGACATGCAGCCCGCACCTGTATGACGCCGTATTGAGGGGAAAAGCCAACGGCCTGGATATGGCGATCGCCACCAACGGGTACCTGCTTCGGGATGACCGCCTGGAAGAGATCCTGCCGGCGCTTACCTATCTCAGATTCAACATCTCCGCCGCGGACCCGGACAGGTACCGGCAGATACATGGGTGCGCTGAAGACGCTTACGGCAAGGTGATAAACACGATAAGGCGGAGCGTAAGCATAAAAAAGAAAAACAAGCTGGACGTTACGATAGGCCTGCAGATGGTGCTGCTGCCCCAGTTCGCCGACCAGGTGCTCCCGCTGTCGAAACTGGGTAAAGAATTGAACGCCGACTACCTCGTGATAAAGCATTGCAGCGACGACGAACTGGGAAGCCTCGGGGTCGACTACTCGAAATATAATGAATTGGTCGAAGTGCTGAAAGAGGCCGAGACCCACTCTGATGAGGAGTATCAGGTGAAGGCGAAATGGTCGAAGATCTTGAGCGGCGGGATGCGCAGATACTCCAGGTGCTACGGCCCGCCCTTCATCCTGCAGCTCTCGGGTTCGGGGCTGGTGGCGCCGTGCGGCATGCTGTTCAACGAAAGATATAAAAAATACCACATAGGCAACATCGTGGACACCTCGTTCAAGGAACTGTGGAAAGGCGAAAGGTATTGGGAGGTAATGGACCTCATCGCGTCCGAAAAATTCGACGCGAAAACCATGTGCGGCTCGCTTTGCCATCAGCATAAGGTGAACGAATACCTCTGGGACCTTAAGCAGCATGGCGCGAACGCGGAGGCCTCGAACGCTCCCCGGCCCATGCATGTGAACTTTATCTAGAGCCCGGCGGCGTTCCGCGGCGGGAACGGGAATAAAATGAAAAAGGTGCTGGTAATAGGAAGCAATTCTTTTTCAGGGAGCGATTTTATCGATCTGCTCCTTGAAAAGGGGGGGTACGCGGTCACGGGGATAAGCCGCTCGCCCGAAAAAAGCGGGATATTCCTGCCGTATAAAAAACGCCGGAGCCCGGATTTCCGGTTCCATCAGCTGGACCTGAACAGCGACAGGGAAAAGATCTTCGGGTTGCTGGGCAGGCTAAAGCCCGGCTATATCGTGAATTTCGCGGCCCAGGGCGAAGTGGCTCCCAGCTGGGATAATCCCGGGCAGTGGTTCGAAACCAATGCCGTCGCCGTGGCGAACCTCGGAAACTTCTTAAGGAAGCAGGGCTGGCTGAAAAAATATATCCATATCTCGACCCCCGAGGTCTATGGCACCTGCAGCGGAACGGTGAAAGAAGATTTTCCCGTCAATCCCAGCACGCCCTATGCCGCTTCAAAGGCGGCCGGCGACCTGTTCCTGTTCACGCTCGTTAAAAATTACGGCTTTCCCCTCGTGATGATCCGTTCCACGAACGTTTACGGCGCGCACCAGCAGCTTTTTAAGATCATTCCGCGCTCGATCATTTACGCCAGATCGAATAAGGTCATCGAGCTTCACGGCGGCGGGAAGGCGGTCAAGTCGTACATCCAGATAAGGGACGTTTCAAGGGGGGAACTCCTGGCGATGGAAAAAGGGCGCGGGGGGGAGATCTATCATCTTTCTCCGGACGCGGGGATCCCGGTGAGAGCCCTTGTTAAAATAATCTGCAAAAAAATGCGCGTGGATTTTAAAACGGCGTCCAGGGACGTCGGCGAGCGCCTTGGCCAGGATGCCGCCTATGTCATCGATTCAGGCAAAGCGAGGGCGGAACTAGGCTGGGCGCCCGCCATTTCCCTTGAGGACGGGTTAACGGGGACGATCGATTGGATAGAAAAGAATTGGGAAGCGATAAGAAAGCTGCCGCTCGCGTATTCGCATAAAAAATAGCGGGAAAGACAGGGAAGGCGCGAGGCGCTCCCCGCCCCGCTCCGGAAAAATGAGGTAAAGGATGAAGCGAAGAATAACTTTAATTATCCCGAATAGCCGGTGGTTCGAAAAAAGGCCGTGGCTGAGCTTTCCGTATTCGGCTTTGATCCTCTCCGCTATTCTCAAAGATAAGTACGAATTTTCCATCCTCGACGCAAATGGCCAGAACCTTGACGAAGAAGGGTGCCGGAAGCGGCTATCGGCGCTGTCCCCGCATGTCGTTATGGTCACAGGCGGGTCGGTGGAGTACCACCGCCCCGCCCACCTTGCGCTGGCCGTCGCTAAACAAGCGTGCCCTGAAGCTATAACCATCATGGGCGGGGTATACCCCACGACCCTCCCCGAGAACGCGGTCAAGGATGTTAACGCGGACTGGATCTTCATGTATCACGCGGAAGAGCGGATTGTCCCTTTCCTTGAGCTGCTGTTCGCCGGGGACATGAAAAAAGCCGGGGAATTCCCCGGTATCGCTTTCCTGGGCGCGAACGGCGCGCTTGTGGAGAATCCTGTTCTTCACTACATCGCCGATGTGGGGAAAATGGTCAAGCCGGACTATGAGCTGGTCGACCTTAACCCGTATTTAAAGCAAACCTCGCTTGATTATCAATTTAATTCCGACAAGCCGTCGTCTTTTATTATTTCCTCCTATGGCTGCCCGTATAACTGCTCCTTCTGCGCCTCGCGCACCATCAGCGGCAGAAAGATCGCGTACCGGCCGGCGGAGGACGTGCTGGAGGAGATAGGCTACCTGAGGGATAAGTACGGCGTACGGAACCTGGTTTTCCTTGATGACTCGCTCCTTTCGGACCGCGGACGCATCGCGGCGATCCTTAACGGCCTTATAAAGCGCAAGTACGGCCTTACGTGGAAGTCCGCGGCTGTCAACGCGGGGCATTTAAACGAGGAGCTGCTTCAACTGATGAAAAGATCGGGCTGTATCCAGCTGACGATCTCCGTAGAGTCCGGCAGCCAGAGGGTCCTGGAGGAGGTCATCCACAAGCCGTTCCGGCTTAATATCGTGCCCGGCATAGTGAAAAAATGCCGGGAGCTCGGCATCGCGCTGGGGGCCAACTTCGTCATCGGTTCGCCGGGGGAAACATGGGACGAAATACGCCAGACCTTTAAATTCGCGGAAGAGTGTGATTTCGATGTGGCTCATTTTCATATAGCCACCCCGCTTCCCCGCACTAATCTTTACCGCGTATGCGTGGATAAGGGGTATCTGCCCAAAGATTTCTCTTTCACCGATCCGAAGTTCTTCGGTTTTGGCTACGGCTTCATAACCACGGACGAGTTTACTCCCGTTGAACTGTCCGTGCTCAGGACATTCGAATGGGACAGGATCAACTTCAGTACGCCTGAAAAGGTGAAGCGGGTCGCCAAACTATATAATACGACGATAGAAAGGCTGAAAGAGCACCGCAGAAGTACGCGGCGGAAATTCGGTATTCATTTCTCCAGCTGACCGAAGGTTTCGCGGCGGAGATTTTTACGCCCCCGCCTTTCACGGGGGGCAACACAAAAGTCTTCAACAGGGTCAAAGCAGGCAGCCAGTCAACATGAGCAATCCCCCGCTTTCCGTTTGTGTGGTAAATTACAACCATGCGCGATATATCAGCGAAGCGCTTGAGTCCGTATTGTCCCAGTCCTACGAACCGGCGGAAGTGATCGTGGTGGATGACGGCTCCACGGACAGCAGCGTCGAGATCATAGAGAGCTTCGCGAAGAAACATCCCGTTGTCAGGCTGATCCGGAATAAAAAGAACATGGGGCTGTTTTATTCGCTCGATCTGGCTCTTAAGAACGTTTCCTGCGAGTATACCATCACGCTGGCGTCCGATGATATCTTCCTGCCGGAGCTGTTTGAAAAACAGATGGGCATTCTTGAAAAATACCCCGAAGCCTGCATGTGCTGCTGCGACAGTTTAACCCGGTTCGAGCGTACAGGGGCGGAAATTATCAATAAAAGAGGCCTGAGCGGCAAGGCGTGTTATCTTACGGCTGAAGAATTGACCGGGATAATGCGGCGAAAGATCGTATATCTTTCCGGTTTCGGGACTATTTTTAAAAAGCGTGAACTATCGGGAACGGGTTTTTTCCCGGAACTTAAATGGAGCGGGGACCGGATATACGCCACCATGATCGCTTTGAGATCCGGGCTGTGCTACGTTCCCGAGCCGCTGGCGGTTTATCGCTGTGTCGAGGGGTCCTATTCCGTAAAAGGCGTGAAGGACAGGGAAAAACACGATGAGGTCCTGAAAAATATATTTGAATTGCTCAAAACCCCCCGGTATAGCGATGTCCTTCCGGAATTTAAGCGGTCATGCGCGCTCGCAAGCCTGCATCTGGGGGGGCTTAGGGTTCTGGCGGCAAACGTGAAATATTGGGACTACCTGTCGCCGAACCTGGTCCGGCTTGTTCTGTGGGACGAATTTAAGAACGCCGTCAGCGATTATACTCCGGCCGCCGTAAAAAAGATATACAGGGCTTTGCGGGCGCAGGCCGCGGGCCAATGAGCGGATTATCCGCCTTTTAAGCCCGCGGCCTGTCCTTGCCGGGCTGTCGCGGGCGTAGGAGGAGAATGCGAATGAAGACCATCAAGTCTTTTCTGAAAAAGATACTTCCCAGAGCGCTTAAGGACAGGCTTTGGGATGCCTATTACTTTTACCTGGCTTTTTCCTTGAAGTACATTGAGAAAATTAACGCTGTTACGCTGGAGCTCGCCAGCGCCTGCGACCTCCACTGCGAAGTTTGTTCCGTGCCGACGCTTGAAAGGGCGAAAGGGCTGATGACGCTGGAGCATTTCCGGGTGATCCTGGACAAGCTGCCGCTTTCCGTAAAGGTCATGAGGCTGAATTACGCCGGCGAGCCGCTGCTGAACAGGGACGCCTTCAAGATCATAAAATACGCCAAGGAAAAACGCCCCGACATCCGCATCAGGGTCTCCACTAACGGGACGCAGCTCGACAGGTTCGCCCCGCAGGAGATAATTGACTCCCGGCTGGACGAGCTTGATATCTGTCTGGACGGCATCACCAAGGAGATCCATGAAGGTTACAGGCGGGGGAGCGATTTCGGGAGGATCTGCGCCGCGGCGGAAAACTTGTGCCGGTTTAAAGCGCAGGCCGGCGCGAAAGCCCCTAAAATAATCCAGATGACGCTGTTGAGCAGGCAGAACTCGGGGATGGTCCCGCAGATAGTTGAATTCGCTAAAAAGATTGGTTTCGACGAGCTGCAGCTCCGTTACATGGCGGTTACGGGCATCACCTGCTCTCCGGAGAGGCTCCGCGGGATGGTCAAATTCTATTCTGAACTTCAGCCGGAGGATTTTAACAGGCTTGCCGAAAAATATATTCCCGCGGAGGAATACTCGATGTACACGCGGAAAGGGAGCAGGTACGTCGTAAGGCAGGAGCTGAAAAAGTGCTACACTTTCCTCTGCCCTCTTATTTATTTCAACGGGGATGTCGGCGCCTGCTGTCATGACAGCGAAGGCGCGTCCGTTTTCGGCAACCTGCTCAAGGAAGATTTCAAGACCGTGATGTCCCGGATGCCCGCTAAGGACATATACTTTAAAAAGCTTCCTATCTGCGACTCCTGCGAACTTTCAGGCGTCGGGGGCAACTGGAAAGAGATAAAACTGCGGTAATATCCCGGGTTGCGCGGACCGTCCGAACCGCCGGAATTAAAAATGTCGGTAACACGAAAAATAGCCAAAGGCAGCGCCATCCTCATCGCCGGTAGCGCCCTGGGGTACCTGCTGGCCCTGTCCAAAGAGGTGCTGGTGGCGGCGAGGTACGGGGTTGGCCCCCAGATGGACGCGTACTACGCGGCCGTCACGGTGCCCAGTCTTATCACCAACGTCCTGATAGCCGCTTTTACCGCCATCTTTATCCCGGTGTTCGCCGGCTACCAGGCCCGCACTCCGGAGAGCGCGCGCAAGGTCTCCAACGTTTTCATCACTTACCTGCTCGTGTTCCTCTCCGTCTCTACGGCCGCGCTGTTCCTGGCGTCGGGGCCGCTGATACGGGTGTGTTTCCCGGGCTTCAGCCCCGCCACGGCCGGCATAGCCGCGAAGCTGCTGGGTCAGTTGAGCTGGCTGGTGCTGCTTTCCGGGGGGGTCGGGATCTCGATGGGGATCCTGTCCGTACACAAGGATTTTACCTCGCAGGCCTTCGCGCCCCTTTTCGTTACGCTGGCTATAATGATCTTCGTGATATTCTTCGGCGCGCAGCTTGAAGTTTTCGCGCTGTCCTGGGGCCTGGTGGCGGGCGTGCTGGCAGAGTTCCTGTTCCTGCTGGCGTTCGTATATCGCAAGGGCTTCCGGTTCAGTCCGGACTTCGATTACAGGAGCCCGGAGATGCAGCAGGTGCTGGTCCTTATCCTGCCTTTCCTGATAGGCTCCGCGATAGGCCAGCTGAACCTGGTGGTGGACCGTTTTATGGCCTCGGGCCTGGACTCCGGAAGCATCGCTGCGCTGGGTTACGCGGACAAGCTGGTGCATGTGCCAACGCAGGTGTTCAATGCTTCTCTCACTACCGCCGCTTTCCCGTTCTTCGCCGCTCTTGTGGCTGAGAATAACATCGATGAGCTTAAGACCACGCTGGCTTCCCTGGTGCGGATAGCCGCTTTTGTGCTCATCCCTGTCACGGTTATGCTGATGCTGATGAGCGGCAGCATAATACGCCTCCTGTTCGAGCGCGGCGCTTTCACGCCGGCCGCTACCACCCTTACCAGCCTTACCTTTATGATGTTCGCGCTGCAGTTGTTTTTCACCGCCGCGGAGGTGCTTCTGATCCGTATATTTCTGGCCCTCAAAGAAATGAAGGTGATAGTCGTACTGACCGCGTTCAGCGTAGTGCTGAACGTGGTTTTTAACCTGCTCCTGGTCCGCGTGGTGACGCCGCCTGTCGCCGGCATCGCGCTCAGCACCTCTCTTGTCGAGGCGATCTCCATGTTCGCGCTTTTTTATTTTCTCAGGCGGAAGATAGGTCCGCTGCATACCTTGCGGATGCTGGAAGGGGTGAAGAAGATCTCGTTTGCCAGCCTGCTGACGGCGGCGGCGGCGGTCCCTTTCTATAAACTGGCGATAGGGGCCTGCGCCGCGCAGGGCTTCGCGGTCAGGGCGGCCGTGCTGACGGGCTTCGCGCTCGCCTGGACGGCGGTTTTTTTCTGGGTATGCCACCTGCTGAAGCTGGAAGAGACGGACAAAATAAACAAGCTGGTCCTGTCAAAGTTCAGCGTTCAGAAGTCGCCTGCCACTTCGCTTTAAGGGTGTTTTTGCGGGGGTTGAACTCAAAACTGAAATTTCCAAGCTTGGGCGGCAGGGTTTCGGCCCTGGCGTCCTTCATTTTTTCCAGGAAAGGCCCGGAGCAGACCTCTTCCAGGTCCGCCAGGCCTTCGGTGAGCCAGGGATGGGTGCGGGCGATAAGTCGTTTCGGATAGCTGCCCAGCGCCAGCGTCTCGCTAATGGACATGCTGCCGCTTCTCTCAGGCAAATTCAGGGTGGAACCCTTGTAGCCGAGGTAGTGCCCGTCCGAGCAGAGCACGGTGGCCCAGGAGATGACCGGGGCAGGGGTTTCACGCAGTATCTTCACAAAAAGATGGGCCTTGTCCCCGGGCGCATGGTCGCCGAAGTCCACCTTCGGGAAAGTGACCGTCATTTCGCCTTTTTCCTTATCCATCTTCAATTTAATGGCGGAGGTGATCTGTATGTAGCTGGCTTTGGAGACCTCCGGGACGGGCAGGGAAGTCATGAGCGGCGCTCCGGAAATTCCGGCGGCGCGCGTGGCGTTAAGATCGAAATCGGGCAGGGCTTGAGCGAAAGACGGCGAGGCGGCGAGAACCAATATGAGCGCGCTTTTTAGCATGAGTATAGTTTATCAGGATAGCGGCGGGCGCGGCAGGGCCGATGTTCCTTATATTTTATAGGTCTAAAGGGAAGGGGATCGAAAATCGAAGATCGAGAATCGAGAATCGAGAATCGAGAATCGAGAATCGAGAATCGGGAGTCGGGAGTCAAGAGTCGGGAATCGAGAATCGAAAATCAGGATCGGGGGCGGGGATTTTAGAAACTGTATTTTGTCGAAAGGCCGATGGAGGGGCCGGCGCCGACAGCGGGAGTAAAAAGCACAAGGCCGCGGCTAAGCGTATTCTCACCGCATTCCCCACGGCTCTCTTCCGAGCTCTATCGGTTCGCGGTTTTTAGCGTCGCGCCCTATCAGGTAGAAGCTGTAAAAGATGACGGCGGAGCCGCAGAGAAAAATAAATTTCTCCACGCCTTCGGTATGCGCTATCAGGCCCGTTTCGGTTAAAAGATAGGTCCAGTCGTGCCCGCCCCCGCCGACCAGGGGCAGTACCTGTTTTATGGCGTCCCCGGCGTAGATGCTGATGTTGAGCAGGTTCTCGCCGATCCAGAACAGGCAGAGCTGCCAGCCCAGGTTCGCGCCGCGCCGCCACAGGTGCACAAGGCAGACTGCCGGTATCAGCAGCTGGAAAATAGTGCCGCCCAGCGTCATGATGAAGGTGCCGAAAAAACCCAGGAAAACATGGCCGGCCTCATGGAAAGGCAGGTTGACGAGATCCAGGAAGGAAAAATAATTTTCATTTCTCAGCCATTGCGTATAAAAAATGAAAAGGCCGGAAATTATGACGACCCTGGCCCAGAGCCGGCCGGCGGGGCGCGGTTCCCCGGCTTCCGGCGCGTCCGCCCGGACCGCGGCTGAGGCGGCCGCGAGGAGTTTCCGGGCTTTAAAGTCCGCGCGCACTTCACCGGGGATATGCAGGTTCTTGTAGCAGGCGCCGCAGAATTCGCTGTCGGGCGCGTTCGCCGCCCCGCAGTAGGGGCAGGGGATATTGTCGGGTATCTCCGTCTGGTCTTCCATTGTCGGAGGATAATTATATTAAAAAGGCGGGTCTTCATGGCCCGGCCTTCATATAACGGAGAAAATATGGTGTTTAGGTTGAATATCCGGAACAACGGAATTCTCCCGATTATATTAAGATAATAATGAAGTGATTGATATTTGTACACGCCTTGAATGTAACGGGTATTTCGGGTATAAACTAACCGGGAACTTAATTTGGGTTACACATCACCGTGCAGCACCTCGTACCACAACTTCTTAAGGGAGTCTTTATGACTAAGTTCATTATTGCTTTTACCATTCTCCTCACGGCTTCAAGCGCATACGCGCAATCCCGCCGAAGCCTTAAAGATATAGACCAAGAATTAAAGCAAACCAAGAGCACAGCAACAGCCATGGTGCTGATTGAAAGCATAGCCGAAACCGTCCCGCAGACAGACGAGGATGTGGCCATCCTCGGCCGGTTGATGGATAAATATCCCCCCAGGGGCAGAAGGCGCTAGCTTATTCATACAAAAGCCGGGTACTGAGGCGCGGGAAAGGTCAAAAGTAAAGACCTGACCCCTTCCCGTGCTAGAAATCCCGCAACTTTACAACACTGCCTTCCACCAGGAACAGGGCGGTGGTATCGCTCCTCTTTGCCACGGCATAGGAAGCCGCGGCGTTCATATGCGCGTCTACCATCTGGAAAAAGTTGCTGAATTCCTTTCCATCCGCGCGAACCACCACTTTGCGCGGGTATGCCACCTCTCCGCTTTCGACCAGTTTCGCGTTGTTTTCCCGTATCTTGTTCTTCAGGTCCTGCGGCATGGTGTTGTAGTTGGGATATCTCTGGCACGTGCGGCCGAAGGCGTTCTGGTAGGCGTTGCCGCGCGCCTTTTTCACCAGCTTCGCCGCCAGCAGCGTGTTCATCACATTTTTTACAACCGGCTCCGGCAGCTTGATGCGCCCGGAGAGTTCCTTTGTGGTCCAGGCGTCGCTATCGGTGGTAATAGCGAAAAAGCACAGGTGATGCTCCGGGGTGGTGTGAATGGCGCGTACCTGTTCTATGGTCAGGTAGACGGTTTTGGCGGCGACCACTCTCTTCATGGCCTCCTGCATAGGGGAAAGACCGGGGGGCGCCGGCTTCGGGGTCAGCATGGGTGCCACGTAGTCCTTGAAATTATCTTCACCTACCATGCTCTGCATCCAGGCGGCCACCAGCGCGTTGGCCTTGGCGCTGCCGTGTTCTATACGCAGCGCCCAAAGCAGCGGGCCCAGCTTGTCCAGCGGCGGCAGCGATTTGCCGTGCTCGATATTCAGATAGTTACGGTAGCCCATCTTAAGCACACCTGCACCGCCGTTCTTATGATAGAACCGGTAGACCGTTGTAAAACCGGCCTCCTTACGGTACTGCAGCAGCATCCTTGAAAAAACGTTTTCCATAAGCGGCTCCCTGTATCGGACTTCCTGTATTTTAACGATATATCCCATCGCCGGTCAAACCCTCTTGCGCCGCCTCCCGGGGCATAGTGAAGTCTTAATGCACTATTACGCCCTGTTTAAGGCAGCAGGCATACATAAGCCATACGGGCAAATAAGGTGGGAATTAAAACCGCCAGCAGGGGGGCCCTGCGCCTCAGGCCTTCTCCGGCCGCAACTGGTAACCTATATCCAGGAAGCGGAGACCAGGTTCGCATAGGAGGAGAGAAAAATGAAAACTTCACTTATATTGGCGGTAATGCTTAGCGCAAGCGCGGTGCACGCTGCGGAGTTCAACGATCTGGCGGGTTTCAGGGCCTCGGATATCGCCAGGATGACCGTTATCGCTCCGGCGCCGCAACCCCGCCAGGCCGCCCCGGCTGCGGCGGCTGCTGCCGGCCCGGACAAGGTTTATTCCCGCTACCAGGCTGATTTTAAAGCGGTCTTTGTCGTCCAAAACGACCAGAACAATCCGCGGTATTCCCAGGCGCAGCTCAACAACGCGCTGTTCTACGCCGCTTTCCAGCTGGACATCGCGGCGGCCGACCGCTTGATGCGGCTGGGCGCCTCTTCCAGTGCGGTAGACACCAATGGCCGCACGGCCCTTATGACGGCGGTTATGCGCGGCGCCGGCCCGCAGTTGATAAGCGTTCTGGGCAACGGCAACCTGGAGGTAATGGACCCGGAAGGCAAGACCGTGCTGGCTTATGCCGCCGGAAGCGGCAGCGCCCTCACAGTAAGGACCCTGCTATCGCTGGGCGCCGACGCTTATGCCTGCGCGGGAGATGACTGTGTTCCTCCGATAGCTTATGCCACTACGGCCGCAGCCGTAAAGGAATTCCTGAAGGTAGGGGTAGATGTAAACAGAATATATGGCAAAAATAAGCTGACCGCCCTGGCCATTGCGACCTATAAGCGGACCCCCACCGAGATAAAGGCCCTGGTGGGCGCCGGCGCGCAGGTAAACTACAACGGACTAGAGGCATCCCGCACAGCTATGTTCGCCATAGCAGAACCGCAGGTTAAGCTTGAGAACATCAAAGCTTTGCTGGCCGCCGGGGCGGACGTCAATGCCAGGAACAGGTTCGGCTGGACCCCGCTGATGGAGGTTCTCGATAAATCTCTCGGGCAGGACAGGGTAAGGTTCCTGCTGGAGGCCGGTGCGGACGCGAATCTCGCGGTCAAGAACACCGGCTACACGCCTCTGATGATAGCCTCATACAAGGAATTACCTGCCTCGCACGAAGGGAACATCGAAGACGTTAAGTTGCTGTTGGCCGCCGGCGCCGATGTGAACGCGATCACGCTCCCCAACGCCGACGTGGAGATCGACGGCACCGCGCTGACCTGCGCAGTTTATCAGGACCACATGGAGATCGCCCAGATGCTGATAGCCGCCGGCGCCGATGTTAACAAGGCCGGCAACAGCGGTTCCCCGCTGGGCTGGGCGTGCCGCCATGGCTCCGTCAGGATGGTAAAATTGCTGATAGCGGCGCATGTTGATGTCAACCAGACGTCGCCCCGCAAGACCCCGCTGGCTATAGCCCTGGAGGTAGGCAACCAGGAGATAATAAACATGCTCACGGCCGCCGGCGCTCATTGAACGGTAGTTGCTTCAAAACAGACCTGCTGCCAAAGCGTTGTTTTAATGCGCTATTCCAGCCTGTTCAGGGCCTTCATCGGGAGCGATGAGGGCCCTGTTCTTTGTACCGGACCCGCGCACCAGCATTTTCAGTAGACCCGCCCTCTCCCGAAGACTGACCTGCCAACACACGATCAAGCAACCGGCGCACGGACGGGGGCTGTTTTGGGGGGAAGGGGTCAGGTCTTTACTTTTGACCTTTTAGAACACGACAAGCCCTTGTCGGGTTGATAACTTAGACTATATCTGGCGTTATATTGCGGGCAGGGGGATATATGGCCAGACCTCTTCGCATAGAATATGCAGGTGCTGTTTATCACGTAACATCGCGGGGTAATAGGCGTAGCGGGATCTTTATGGATGAGGAAGACCGCAAGGCTTTCCTGTTAATTCTGGAGGAAACCCTTAGGCGCTTCAATGTCTCATGCCACGCCTATTGCCAGATGGGAAACCATTACCATCTGGTCTTGGAAACCGCCGAGGCCAACCTGTCACGCGCGATGCGTTACCTTAACGGTGTATATACGCAGATATTCAACAGGAAGCACCGCAAATGCGGGCACCTCTACCAAGGGCGGTATACGGCAATACTGATACAAAAATCCTCGCACCTGCTTGAAGTAAGCCGGTACGTGGTCTTAAACCCTGTCAGGGCCGGGCTTGAGGCCGCGCCAGGTGATTGGAAGTGGAGCAGTTACAGGGCTACGGTGGGGCTGACGGAGAAGCCTGAATGGCTTACCGTCGCCTGGCTGCTTGAACAATTCGGAGAGGACATAACTGCGGCCCGCAGCAGGTATATGGAGTTTGTCGCAGACGGGAGCGGCAGTAAACTTTGGAGAGACCTCGTGCACGGCATAGCGCTGGGCGGCGAGACTTTCGCGGGGCGCTGCCGTCTGCTGGCGCATGGTGAGGGGGACATGGCAGAAATCCCTAAAGAGCAGCGGTATTGCGACAGGCCGGAGTTAAGATCCATCCTTGACGGTCCCGGCCGCAATGGCGAGAAGTGGATGAGCGCAGTGGATTGCTACGGGTACACGCAGAAAGCCGTTGCTGCGGGAATGGGAATGCATTATTCATACGTGAGCCGGGTACTGGCGCGGGAAAGGTCAAAAGTAAAGACCTGACCCCTTCCCCACTTCACCGGGTATATGCAGGCTCTTGTAGCAGGCGCCGCAGAATTCGCTGTCGGGCGAATTCGCGGCCCCGCAGTACGGGCAGGGGATATTGTCCGGGATCTCCGGCTGGTCTTCCATCGGAGAATAATTATATTAAAAAGGCGGGATATAAGGCCGCGCAGGGCCTGAAATACGGGGAAGCCATTTATAAACGCGTTTAAAAGTTGTTTAATATGATTACTATGCTCAAAAGACTCCTTGAATCCATTATCGGCTCGAAAAGCGAGCGCTCCCTGAAGACCGTGCAGCCCGTGGTCGACCAGATAAACGCGCTCGAAGAAGAAATTTCAAAACTCTCCGACGAAGAGCTCAAGGCCAAAACCCCCGAGTTCAAAGAGCGCCTCGCCAAGGGCGAGACCCTCGACGACCTGCTGCCCGAGGCCTTCGCCTGCGTGCGCGAGGCCTCGAAGCGCGTGCTGAAAATGCGCCACTACGACGTGCAGCTGATCGGCGGCATAACCCTGCACCGCGGCAAGATAGCCGAGATGCGCACCGGCGAAGGCAAGACCCTCGTCGCCACGCTGCCCTGCTACCTCAACGCCCTCACCGGCAAAGGCGTGCACGTGGTCACCGTCAACGACTACCTGGCCAAGCGCGACAGCCAGTGGATGGGCCCGGTGCACGAGTTCCTCGGCCTCACCGTCGGCTCGGTGCAGCACGACATGAAGAACGAGGAACGCCGCGAGATGTACAACCGCGACATCACCTACATCACCAATAACGAGGTCGGCTTCGACTACCTGCGCGACAACATGGTGATGGACAAGGAAGAGCGCGTTATGCGCAGCCGCAATTTCGCCGTGGTGGACGAGGTGGACTCGATCCTGGTGGACGAGGCCCGCACCCCGCTCATCATCTCCGGGCCCGCCGAGGAATCCACGGACAAGTATTATATCGTGAACCGCATCGTGCCGCTGCTGACCCCCCGCTTCATCACCGAGAAAGAGGAGATAGAGGCCAAGCGCGACGGCGTGGACCTGGGCGTGGGCTTCGACGCCGTGGTGGACGAAAAAAGCCATACCGCCACCCTGACCGAGGAAGGCGTGCACAAGGCGGAGAAGATCCTGGGCGTGGGCAACATCTACGACGACGTCAATTCGGAATGGTCCCACCACATAACGCAGGCCCTGCGCGCCCACCACCTGTTCCGCAAGGACGTGGAATACGTGGTCAAGGAAGGCGAGATAATGATCGTCGACGAGTTCACCGGCCGCCTGATGCCGGGCCGCCGCTGGTCCGACGGCCTGCACCAGGCCATCGAGGCCAA
>Ga0209212_1002867_pt1 | contig 23714 bp, 18 predicted proteins | sample RifGroC2_FD_183996 | JGI IMG/M metagenome (GOLD analysis project Ga0209212, IMG submission 183996) | Groundwater microbial communities from Rifle, Colorado, USA - Groundwater C2 (SPAdes) (version 2) | ecosystem: Environmental > Aquatic > Deep subsurface > Groundwater | place: Rifle, Colorado... | reverse complement strand
GATCAATGTGGTCACAAAAATGGCCGTAACCAGTGTAAACCAGCGATACCCTTTTGGTTGGTCAGTCTCAATCGTCATGGGATTAACTCAGTTCAACTTTCTGGCGAGTATCCAGCGCCTGTTGCAGCCACTGAGACCGCGCTTCTGGCGTCTTGGTCTTTTCCGCCTCCACCTTGATGCCAATTCCGCCCCTGATATTAAAAACGCCGGCTACACGAATCCAATGGGGATCGAGCACTTTGGCCAGTTCATCCATGATTTGGTTCACCACATGTTCGTGGAAAGCGCCTTCATTGCGATATGACCAGAGGTACAGTTTAAGAGATTTCGATTCGACTACCTTTTGGTCCGGAATATAGCTGATCTGGATGGTGGCAAAATCGGGTTGGCCGGTTATAGGGCACAAACAGGTGAATTCGCTGGTTTCGAGGGTCACCAGGTAATACCGGTCAGGCGCGCGGTTGGGGAACGCCTCGAGGTTTTTGCTGGGTTGAGTCGGGTGCCCCAAAATCGTCAGTCCATCTGTTTCAGATGATTTGGAAGACATAAAAACTCCTTCTGGAAAACAATTCATTTATCGCAGACATTTTAACCTAATAGAGGCGCACTTTGAATGATAAAAATTTAATCTTCCAGAACGAAGTAACGCAAAAAGCTTTCTGCTGCAGCATTCGCAGCAAAACCCTGGCATACCAGGATACACCCTGTACATAGTAAACTTGTCCGAGAAAACAACAGGAAATAGTTGAGGTACCATGCCTGCGTATACAGCCACCGCTCTCGCCCACCCCAACATCGCCTTGGCGATATAACCACAAGGGACAGCCGGTAACGATCACCAGCAGGTTACTGATTGACCCCGATTTATTTCTGTCTGTTCCTGACTAACGGCCTCGAGCTGAGCTGCCCGGACATACTCGGGAAGGGCAGCTCCAGTATACGCCAACTTGGAGGCCAGATCCAGCTTCCATTTTCGGCCGTGGTCCGGGTCGACTCCAGCGAGTTGTTTGACGGCATAGCCCGCTCAATTTGACGGTATAAGATTGTCATTCAATTTTGGATATGGGGAGATACGCTTCACTTATGCTTGCTCTCTTTCAGGTCTGTGATCCAGCCCGCACGTAGGTCTTAATCTTGAAACACGTCGCAAAACCGAGCCTCAAGTACACGTTGTAACCCATTTCCGATGATTGCAGCACACCTACACGGTAGCCTCTTTCGCGTGCATCAAGTAACGCTTGTAAGGTTATCGCCGAGCCGATTCCCTGCCGGCGCGCTTCGGACAGCGTGCCGACCGCATAAATTCCGGCAACCCCCGTAGCGTAAAATACCGATGCCCAGGCTACAGGCTTCCCATGGAGAACACCGATGTAATGTTGCCAGTCCGAATCCGGATGAAAACCAGAAGCTGTGAACAAATCCAATACCAGTGTACCGAGTGACTTGCCGACCCCAAACTGGCGGATCCAACCATGCTTCTCTTTCATAGTAGCTGCATCAGTCACGCGCTCCACGATAAATTCATCCGGCATTTGGATGTTCTGATTCAACTTCTGCAAATCGACAGCCATCGCCGGTTGTTCTTCTACTAAAGAGAGACCTTTATTTACCAGACGATCCCCAAGATCTGACGGTAAATCACCAGGGCAGAGCCGCCAGTAGGGTAACACACCCCTTGAGTAAAAATATTCATTGGTCTCGTCGATCACTGTATCTGCATTGTCAGCAGAGAGGCGACAACGGAGAACGGTATTTGTCAGCCAATTGGGGATGCCGGGGGATACGACCCGGATCATATCTTCACCCTCATAAACTTCTACATCAGGTACAACGGAATAGCATGTGAACGAATCGAAGTAGTGATCTGTGCTCACTCTGCTCAGTGCATCTGCTGAGAGGTCGACAAAAATATTGGCCATCGTGAATCCTTTCTTCTGGATTTTCACAGAGGAATCCCTACACTTGCACTTAGGATGCCTAACCATCGGCGATCTCGACTAGGATTTATGCCGCCTAACAATTGATTCTACGGACTCCTGCTAAACTGCAAATGTGCAGTATAGCAGGGTTATTCGGGTATAATATACTGCATATTAGCAAGGTTATTGCTTTCTATTCTGCAAGAGAATACCTGATGCTCGATAACATTTTAGCATATAGTTCGAAAATCCGAGCAGCCTATGAGTGAACCATCTTCCCCTAAGCCCAAGAAGCTATTGGATCAACTGCGTGACGCCATCCGCATTAAACATTATGCTTATAGCACCGAAAAAACCTATATCCATTGGGCAAAGCGCTACATTCTATTCCATAACAAGCGCCACCCGGCAGAAATGGGCGTTCCAGATATCGAAGCCTTTCTCACCCATCTGGCCCAAGACGAAAACGTCGCGGCCTCTACTCAAAATCAGGCTTTCAATGCCTTGTTATTCCTCTACCGTAATGTGCTGCACGTTGAACTGGATGCTCCCATCCAGGCTCTGCGCGCCAAACGCGCCCAGCACTTTCCAATCGTTCTCTCGAAAGACGAAGCCACCCGCGTGTTGGCGGGCTTGCAGGGATTGCACCAACTGATGGCCAGGCTGCTCTATGGCAGCGGCTTGCGCTTGATGGAATGCCTGCGCTTGCGGGTCAAAGATATTGACTTTGAGCAATCCCAAATTGTGGTGCGCCAAGGAAAGGGCGAAAAAGACCGCCTGACGATACTGCCTACGAGCCTGGTAGCGCCGTTGAAAGCCCAGATTGCTTTTGTGCGGCAGCAGCATGCGCGTGACCTGGCAGATGGGGTAGGCTCGGTGGAGCTGCCTTTTGCGTTGGCGCGCAAGTATCCTAACGCAGATAAAGAACTGGCCTGGCAGTATGTTTTTCCATCCGATCGTCTTTCGACAGACCCGCGCAGTGGGGTCGTGCGCCGCCACCATCTTGACCCCAGCGGGCTACAGCGGGCAGTCAAAGCGGCTGCAACACTGGCAAAAATTAATAAGCCAGTCAGCCCCCACACCTTCCGTCACTGCTTTGCTACTCATTTACTTGAGGCTGGCTACGATATCCGCACGGTGCAGGAACTGCTCGGCCATAAGGATGTCAAAACAACAATGATATACACTCATGTCCTTAATCGAGGGCCAAAAGCAGTACGCAGCCCGTTGGAGGGATAAAAAATGGTTACACTCACCGCCACCGCCCTCGCCCACCCCAACATCGCATTCGCAAAGTAACCCCAATCGACAACCGATTTATATCACTGCCAGACTAGAGATCCCTGAGCCAAAGGCTAGAAAACGTAAATAAAATTCTTGGGCAGTCTAATCAGCTGCCCAAGTTCTGTTTACAATGATCCTGTAATTCAAATCCTTTGGGTACATATTTATAAGTTACATCAATCCTGGCATGCCCTAACAATTCAGACACTCGCCAGCGTGCCTCACGATCATCCATTCCTTGGGTAAGAAAATTCTGATATTTATTTTGAGCAAAATTTGCCCGCAAACGGTGTACTCCGCTGATCTCAATCCCAAGCGCCTTGGTCGCTTCGCGCACTGTTCGCCGAAAGCCAGCTCGCCAGGAAGCACTGGGAGTAAAAAGGAATTGTTTGGAACGATTCAGCCGCCTTAGCAAGTCCTCCGGAATTGGCACAGGCCGATAGCGGCCGCCCTTCCCGGTGATATGCAGCAAGTTATGCTCTACATCGATATTTTCCCCTTCTAGTCCAGCGATCTCATCCTCCCGCAGACCACAGCGCAAAGCCAGCTCCGCCGGCAGCGCATAGGCCGATTTTTTCTCCTTCAGGAATAAAACAACCTTTTCTGAATCTTCTGTTCGATAGCCAAACCTTGGCGCCCGTACATCGCTATCATCACGAAAGGATTTCACCCATTCGCGCAGTTCTGGTGTGATCGGTGTTGGATCTTTTGTCCAGCCGAGTTTGGTGCAGCCCAGGTGGACTTTTTCCAGCGCGGCCAACAGCTTGTTCACCGTGCCAGGTGCGGATTCGGTGTAATGTTCTTCAAAAGTGGTCATGAGGTTATCTGGATCCAGCAGCGTGGTGAGCAAACCTTCGTCGGTAATTTCCTCGGCGCGTTTGAAGAATAAAGCGGCCGCCTGAAAATACGTCCGGCGAGTGCTAATGCCCAGAATGACGGGCAATGGTTGAGTGGGATCTCCAGATGGTCGTAACGATTTCTTGGCGGATGTCACCCCCTGCTCAGCCTGGTACTTTTCAATTTGCTCTTTATCCCAGGTGACTTTGGCAAGCGCATGATTAACCTGGTTGGAAATGGATGCCAATGACAATTTACACCGCCTTCGACGGCTTTGGATCTCGTTTCCAGCCGTTTCTAGTATTAAGGATGACTTTTTTTGATGTGCCGTTAAGCCTTTCGTCGAGATAAACTCGGCGTACAACAGGGTTTTGCACTTCGCGATGCCGGCGACCTTGAGCGCCTTGCTTGGCATCTGCGGACTGGTTTTCGCCTGTCAGTTCGTGAACAGGCCGGCAAGCGCAGGTCTTGCCTTACGCCCCATAAATATCTAACGTTGAAATTAATCTTACGATAGGGGGAACCAGCCAACGTTGAGAAAAGCGGTTTTGTCTACAATGAGACAAGATGTACTTTTACTTAACCATAAAACAAGCATTTATTGCAAGTACCCTCTTTTTAGGAAATAGCTATTTGAAAAAGTAATACATTTGTATTACAACAATAACAACCTTATCAAGGAGTTCAAAATGCCCAAGAAAAACTCACCCACAAAACCTGTTCATTCTTTCCGCCTCAGCCTTGAGTGTGTTCGCCAATTGAAAGATCTTTCCGGGATTATGGGGCGCAGTGAAGGCGATGTAGTCGAGGTCTCTATCGACCGGATGTATCGGGGAGAACTGAGATTTGGGAATTTGATGATCGGTGATGCGGGGAGCGACATAGGGGCCAGCACCGCCCGGAGTGGCAAAACTGTTTCAATCCACGCTCCCCATGCGGGGAGCGACTTCAGCGTGATCGGCGTGCGCAGCTCGCCCGGGTTGTTTCAATCCACGCTCAAGTTCTCGCGCGGTTTCCACCGCTTTATTGTTTCAATCCATGCTCCCCGCACGGGGAGCGACGATCCAGATCGTATCCACCCGATTGATGGAGTTGTTTCCAATGCAAACGAGTGAGACCGGGGCGTGGGCATGGGTGTCACCCTGCCCGCACTCGCAGAGCACCCTTCGGGTGGGGCACTCTGTGAGTGTGCGTAGTGGCGCGATCGAACGTGACTCACCAGGGACTCGAATATCATCCCCCCTGTGGGGACCCTGAACCCAAGGCTCTTTTATTAGGTGACTCACCAGGGACTCGAACCCTGAACCCATTGATTAAGAGTTGTATTAGGTTGTGTACAACCTGCACATATAGTGGTAATGTTTCTATACTGTCAGCATATCTAGTGCATTGTGTCCATGTTTTCTATATGGTTTTAGCGCAATTGCACCCGATTTACACCTGCTCAGGGAGGGATTAGCGAGCTTCTGTCCAGAAGGTGCTAAGCAGCTTTGCGCTTGCAATTCGGTCACGAAAAAATTGTTCCGTGATATCGATGATCCTTACGATCTGCACCAAACTGCACAAGCCGGAAGGCGGCTCGCGCGAAGAGATTCTTTAACATTGGGCGTTGAACATGGAATTCTTATGTCAAGCCACTTGCTCCCATATTGTTGCCCAAATTAATGGCTTATTTTACTTGGAGCCTTTCTCTCCGCATGCGTCCAAATACCCTGCCACCACTTCTGCGATGCGACTCCAAATCAACTCGGTTGGGTGATTCTTGATCTCCCCATTTGTCACCCGTTCATGCTCGCATGGCATATATTGGCTTAACAATGTCAGCGGCAACGGACTTTTTTCCAAGTTTGAGATCAGATGTTGTAATGATTCGTCAACCCGGTTGTCGCTCCAGTAATATCTGATTCGGTCACTTAAGCTATAAACGCGGGAGAAGGATGCTTCGTCAGCATTTTCACCGTAGTGTTTTTTCCAGTGCGCTGGATTCTCTATCATGACACGCTCAATGGTTTCGATGATTCTAGATAGTTGTACACTCTTACGCCTACCTAACCAGTCATGTTCTATATGTGCCAGGGAAAATATTGCCTCTCGGAAGGCGAAAGTCAGAGCGGGTCCGACCTTGAGGATTGCAAAATGATCCTCAACCAATTGTTTCAGGAGATATTGTTTTTGATAATCGGTGGAATGAGCCTCAAACACCATTCCAGGGATAGGCTCTATAAATTGTGAGAGTGACCGCGCCTTGTCCCGATCGTAATAAACGATTTCGTCATCCCCGAACTCGACACCGGGTTGAACGACCAGCGCAATTACTTGCCGCCAGGCATTTTGCAAACCATTAGAATTAAAGACTCGCTGAAATATTTCGATAGTTTCAGCTGCTTCCGCTGGGCTCGTTACCTTTAATCTCCCATCACCTACCTGCGCACCACCAGGGGTTGGAACCTCCGTGCCAATTACATAAACGGGTTGCCCAAAATTACTTCGTTGAAGTGTCTCTTCAGCCGCTTGTATCATTTGCGCAGCTCGTGCAGCTATGATTTCAGTTGACAAGGGGTGGTTGTGATCGTCGTCAGCGCAGTGCATGCTGGTATCGATATGGATTTTTTGATAGCCCGCTTGGACATAAGCTTGTACCAGTTCAATTGATTTTTGCATGGCTTGTCCAACAGGTTCATCTTTCCATGGAAAGGGACCAAGGTGGTCACCTCCCAATAGAATTCGACCTTGCGGAAAATCCAATTCATCAGCGATACTCGAGATGTAAGCAGTGAATTCTACTGGAGTCAAACCAGTGTAACCCCCGAACTGGTTGACCTGGTTGCAGGTAGATTCAATTAACAGTGGTTGGTGTAGGCTTAGATACTGGTTCATACAGGCTTGTACTACGAAGCGGTTGGCTGAACAGATCGAAGGGATCCCCAGTGCCATACCAGATTTATGTTGAGCGATAAGATCAATCAGAGGTTTAGAGGATGCAAAGGAAATCATAGCCAAAGATTTATTTATGAATAGAGATTATGAAATGATTTAATGCAAAAGTGAGAAGGCTTCTGCTAATGTGGGTTGACCAGCCGTACCACCCGCTTTTAGTGTCGACAACGATCCGCAAATACAGGCAAATTGCAAACTTTGCTGAAGGTCCCAATGAGAGAGAAAACCGTAGATAAAACCGGCATCGAATGTATCGCCGGCGCCAGTCGTATCTACAACTTGAACCGGGATAGTATCTGCCTTAACAGTAGCACCCGCATGGCATGCAATTCCGCCTTTTGGGCCTAGTTTTACCGCCACAATCCTTCTATCACCCGCAATTTTCGCCATCCCTTGATAATTGTCATCTCCACCAGCTATAGCCCTGAGCTCGGTTTCGTTTGGGAGGAATATGTCGGTTTCTTCCAAGGCAGCGTTCAATCCGCTATCCCACAATTCGTCGGGGTCGTAATTTGTATCTATTGAAGTTGATAATCCATTTGAATGAGCGGCTCTGAACAATTCGGGGACATAGGGCTGCAGCTTTCGGAGCATGAAATAGCTGCCAATGTGCAGGTGACGGGCGCGTACGAGCATTCCAAGGTCAATTTCCTGGTACTGTAGTTCTGGAATAGCGCCTGAATAGGTCAATATGGCTCGGTCATTACCTCGCGACAGGATAACGCTCAAACCAGTTTTAACCCGTTTATCAACAACGATCGCGCTGGTATCAATCCCATACGTCGCTAACTGGTCGCACATAAAACCGCCGAATTCATCAGCGCCGGTTTTCCCTACAAAGGCAACTTTCAGACCGAGGCGAGCAGCCGCACAAGCAAATATGCAAGAAGAACTGCCGATCGTTAGGACAGCGTCGTCAACGATTTTTTCCACCTGCCCAAAGGAGGGTTCGACGTTGCCCGATAAAATCAAATCGGGATTGATTTCTCCAACAACAATTAGATCAAATGGTCTTTCAGTTGCCATATTCTTGATAGTAGTGACCATTAGGGATTGGTGTCTGATAAAAATCTGTCCAAGGACGCGCCATCGCTTCACATAATGCAGTCGTTCGAGTCATCCTGCTGGATGCCAAAGACGATAAGAAATCATTACGCTGGTGGCCGGTAAATTGAGAAGCTTCCTTCCAGACCGCCCGTCCTACTGCCACACCTGAAGCACCGGATTGGCATGCCACCACTACCTGCCTTAAAAAGACTTCAAAATCAACTGCTGCAGAGAGTAGAATCCATGGAATAGGACAAGCAGCAGATAATTCTTCACAGGCATTGACCCAATTATTTTCATTTGGATCTTCCTGTATGGATAACGGGAATTCGACCTTAAGGGCGTCTACACCTGGTAAAGTCAGGGTCCGCGCTGTCTCGATTACGATTCGGCGGAGTTCTTTTGATGAAGGCTTCTTTTTGCCTGGATCCAGCGAATAGGATAGCGGTTCAACGAAAAGAAGAATATCCTGGCGAATGCATTCTTCTGCCACATTAGAAACAAAATCTTTTATCTTCGGAGCAGAGAGAGAGTCTGGGTGATAATAGACCAGTAGTTTTACTGCGCTAGCCCCGATCGAACGCGCTTTGGCAATGGTCCAGCCTTCGAGGATCCTGCTTTGTCGAGCTGTTGGGTCGCCCGTATAGCCAGTGGCTTCCACTGCCAAGACCAGACCATGGGTACCGGGTAGAGCTCCCGAGGCGATACATTGCATCGCACCCACCTCAGGATCCAATAGTACGGCTGTTGCAGAAGAACCTACTCTGGAAACAACCTCTTTTTTGAACATAATCATGTCATCGTCTGTGACTTGGTCGGGCGATCCTGGGTTGAGGGCATTACGCAGGTTATTACGGTGATCAACAGCCAGAATCGCTAATTTACCTGATTTTGTTGAACATTGCTGCAAGCCGCGCAATTTGCCAATAGATAGTGCTTTCGACATTTCTATCCCTCAAAGTGAAATATAAACTACTAGACCCTATTCAGAATCAATCGCTCCGCATTCAAGTGATACACTTTTTCCAACACGTCCTCGGGCAAATATAACCCATAAATACGCCAGCGTCCCTGCCGTGGGCTCAATTCGGTCCCGTAAGCGAAATACTCATCATCTGATTCCAACATCCGATAATAAATCTGATATTCATAGGGGTTCGCCGGCCGGTCTAAGCCAAATAATATTCGGTCCGCATACCTCAAGATAAATTTTCGTGCAGTGTAGGGCTGTCGCCCAAGTTCAGCAGCCCTTTCTGAAATATCCACATTGAAATTAGGGCAGAGATCTAAAGCATGTGAAACCCATTGAAGATTTTCTGCAAAGCAGCCGACGTGCGCACCAACAAAAGTTGTACCGGGATGGTTTGAGATCATCTCTAGCATACCTGAAACAATTTCCATAAAGGGGGGAAATGGCGGAGAAGGAAATTGCCAATCCGGGTGGGCATGAAGTTCCTCCCAGCGCTCGTTGGTCTCATCCAGTGGATCGAAAAACGCCATCGGATCAGCGACATGAATTGCGATCGGGAGGTTTAATTCCCCTGCTGCATGCCAGATCGGGTCAAGACGCCGGTCGTTGACCCGAACTAGTTTATTGTTATTGTCGCGGACTCTCAGACCGAGATTTTTCCAAATTTTCAAACCCTGGGCACCGCGATTGACCTGCTCGCGGAGGCGTTGGGCGGCCCAATCACCAAATCGGTCCCCTTGCTCCTCCCATGCACTCCAATCCACCCCACCATAAACCAGAAACCGCTCTGGAGCGGCATGCTTAAAATGATCCAAATGCGCATTTAGAATTTGTTCACCCCAGCCACCGTCTAAATCGACAAGGGTTTGCACACCGGACGCATCCAAGGTATCCAATAGCTTTTGTACCGGCAGTTTATCCCACCCTCCCCCGAAGGCAGATCCCAAATGATTGTGTGCATCGAAAACCGGGAAACGGGGATAAGTAATAGTGGTTTGCTTTGTTGTCATTCTGGAACGGGGTTGGAAATCAGATAAGTGCATGAAAATGCTCCTAGGATATATTACTGGGCGGCTATTTTATCCATTAGTTTTGTCAGCAACTACAATTTCGACTCCGATTTCTTCTACCTGTCGCAAGAGGGACTCATCTACTTCCCAGTCAGTAATTATTGTGTGAATTGCGGAAAATGGAGCAACAAAAGAAGTGGCCACTTTGCCAAACTTGGTATGATCAGCAACAACGATCACTTTTTGCGACATGTGCACGATGGCACGGTCGGTAACCGTCTCCGGCAGATAATCATTCGCCAGACCTATTCCTGGATATATGGCACGAATACCAATAAAAGCAACATCGGCGCGTAGTTCATTTATTCCTTGTTCGGTCAAGTGACCAATCATGGATAACTCGGCGTTTCGCAGAAGTCCACCCAAGACGATGACGGAAATATTCGGGTGGCTGGCAAAAAGATTAATGACAGGCAGCGAATTAGAAATGACGGTCAGATTTTGACGCTGATTCAATTGGTGGGCGATCGCGAGAACAGTGGATCCACTTCCCAGGAAAACTGTATCGCCGTCATGCACAAATTTGCTCGCGGCCCGCGCGATTGCCGCTTTTTGAGGAGCAAGTTCCGCAACCCGGAGATTCACATGAGGTTCTGGTACGCTGGGCGGCATAGCGCTTGCCCCGCCACGGGTCCGTAGAATAAACCCACGATCTGCAAGATCTTTCAAGCTGCGCCGAATAGTGGCTTCGCTGGAATTGAACTGGGCACACAAATCCTCGACAGATACATCACCTTTGGAGAGGATAAACCTTCGGATCTCTTCTTGGCGCCTTGACCGGTTAATATTCATATTCAACCTTTTGAATTGAAATGATGTGACAATCTCTGAATAGGAATTATCGCCACAAATGTTCAGAATATCAACAGAATTTTATCTGCCAATCAATTAATGAACATTATACCTCAAACGGTCACATTGATGTCGTTTAATTGACCATATTTCGCTATTATTGATTGAATATTGATTGAAATATGTTGACATTTTGTTCGGTATTGCTATAATTTATTTGTAAAATGTTTCCCATGATCCACAATTAATCAATAAGGCTGATCATCAAATAATCCTGATGAAAAGCATTGCAGCCAGACTGAACCCATCTCCATTATAGGAGATAGCATTCCATTCAAAAATGAGGCGATGTGGAAAATCTATTCATGAGCAAGCCTGTAACTTATCAAGAAATCATGACCCAGGATGTGGCCTGGCAGCAAGCTATTGAATTAATCGACCAGAACAGACTAGACCTTGAACATCTGAATCTTGAGCAGTTTGACCAGGTAATTTTCACTGGCTGTGGCTCCACTTATTATCTGGCACTTGCAGCAGCCTCATTATTCCAGGAACTGACCCAAATTCCTGCGAGAGGCCTGCCAGCAAGTGAATTATTGTTTTATCCATTATCGGTATTTCCGAAAAAGTTACGGACTTTGCTTGTTGCAATCAGCCGATCTGGTGAGTCAACCGAAACTGTTACGGCGGTTGAACAGTTTGTTCGCAATCAGCTCGGTGAGGTATTGATCATTACTAATTATGAGCAAAAACCGTTTGCGAAAATGGGGAAAATCAACTTTGCCATCCCTGCTGGCAAGGAACAAAGCATTGCCCAAACACGCGCCTTCTCATCAATGTACGTATGCATTGTCGGAATGGCCGCCTTGCTGGCTGGCAGGAAGGATCTCTTCGCAGCAATGCAACAGCTTCCGCTGGCTGGACGGGTGCTGATCCAAAAATATGAGGCCCTAGCAAAAAGTATTGGCAGTGACCTTTCTATAGATCGGTTCTATTTTCTTGGAAGCGGACCACGTTATGGGTTAGCATGCGAGGTTAGCCTAAAAATGAAAGAAATGTCTCTTTCTCACAGTGAACCTTTTCATTTCTTCGAGTTCCGGCACGGTCCAAAATCCATGGTAACGAATACTACTTTGCTGGGTGCTTTTCTGTCCACAAGTAATAGATCTATGGAAGAAGATGTTATCAAAGAGATGCGTGCCCTGGGGGCAAGGCCGATTACTTTTGCAAGTGATAATGCCGACGTTGTATTCCCAACATTGTTCCCAGAAGAAATTATCAATGTCCTTTATCTGCCCATCATGCAGTTGATCGCCTATTATCGGGCTCTGGCGAAAGGATTGGATCCAGATCGGCCGACTAACTTGGATGCAGTTGTACGACTAAACGGTTTGAATGGGCGATCTGGCTAAACCGAATAAATACAAAAAGCCGGATCACAACTTCAACACTGATTTATTTCAAATATAAGGAGAGCAGTATGAATAAAATTGGAACTGCAGTCGTCGGCGTGGGCCAGTTTGGCGATACTCACGCCAGGACCTTCAAGGAGAGCGAACTTTCTGATCTTCTCTGGGTTTGCGATGTTGATGAAAGCCGCGCCAAAAGCGCTGCAAAAAAGTACCAATGTAAATTTACGACCCACACCGAAGACATAGCCAACGATCCAGCTGTGCGGGTGGTCGGTATTGCCACTCCGGATTTTGCGCATCGGCAGTCCAGCCTGCTTATGATAGATGGGGGTAAAGACCTCATTATCGAAAAACCGTTAGCAACTTCGGTGGAAGATGCTGAAGCAATCACTAATGCTGCCAAACGCAAGGGCATCCGTATGATGACCGATTTTCAAAATCGGTGGAACCCTTCTATGGTTGAGGCGAAACAAGCTATCGAACGAGGAGACCTCGGCGACATCGTTAGCGGTTACGTCCGCTTAAGCAATCATAAAATGATTACTGAATGGCTTTCCTGGACAGCTCAATCAGGACCGGAATGGTTTTTAGGCCCCCATATTGTTGATTTGATCCGCTGGTTATTCGGGCAGGAGGTTAAGAAGGTATTTGCTACAGGAAAGCGCGGAATTTTAGCCAAAGAAAAAGGGGTCGAGACCTACGATTCAATCCAAGCACAATTAATTTTTGAAGATGCATTTGCGACGATGGACACGTCCTGGATCATCCCCCCTGCGTGGCCTGGGTTGGACTTTTACATGGATCTTCTTGGTTCCAAGGGAAAGATCCAGACAGAACCAACCAAGGCAGTAGCCGTTTGTTCAGAGCAATACAAGTGGCCGTTCATTGGTGGCCGGCAGGATGCATATGGAGTGATGTTCGGATTTTTCCGTGAGCCATTGATCCACTTCCTTGATTGCGTACGGAATGACAAACCTTGCCTGGTAGATATTGAGGATGGGTTGAAAATTACAAAAATTATCGTGGCGATCAAGAAATCTATGGAAACCGGCCAGGTGGTCGAATTATAGCAATTCAATCAGAAGGAGGAAAACAGGATCTCTAAGAGTCGTAATACTGGAAGAGCAAGTATCGCATTCTGAAATCCGACCAATCACACAAATGGAGGCTGAAGATGAAAAAAAGATTTTTCATGTTGATCTCTTTATTGGTTCTGGCAAGCATGCTTCTTGCTGCCTGCGGAACTCCAGAACCTACTACCGCCCCGGATTCCGGTGTACAACCAGAACCAACAAAGCCATCAGAAGTTCAGCCAGCTGAACCTACGGCGGCACCTGTTGAGAAGATTCAACTGACGGTTGAGATGTCGGTTTATGTGGAAGCACCCCATAAAAAGGCGTTTGATCTGATGAAAGAGGCTTATGAAAAAGAGAACCCGAACATTGAAATCGTTTATTCGGGAGCTCCATACGCTGAATTCTGGGACAAACTTACTACAGAGATTGTCGCTGGAACAGAGGCTGACATTGTCCAGCTCCAGGATGGTGCCACCCGATATGCAACGTATGCAGCCCTGCGCACTGGCGAGACCGGTTCCTTCCTGAACCTCGATCCCTATATTGCAGGCACGCATTGGGAACAGGATCTTCTCCAACAACCTGAATTGAAATACAATGGGCATTATGTCGGTATCGCCAACTATGCCTGGGGCGCCCGCGCGGTTTATTATCGCAAATCACTCTTTGAAAAAGCTGGCGTCAATGCTGACGATATTAAGACCACCGATGATTTTCTAGCGGCGGCAAAGAAGTTGACCATCAAGGGTGAAAACGGAGCTCCTGATCAATACGGTTTTGGGGCAGTTCTCTCAACCCACTCATTCGTCTGGGATGAGATGAAGACTTTCATATGCCGACCTATCGGCGCAATGTACTTTCCCGACAACCAACCACCCTACGACGCAGCGAACGTGGCTGTAAACAGCGAGGAAATGAAATGGTGCTGGAAGTGGTGGCAGGATATGATCTTCACAGAGCAAGTAGTTGCCCCGGGTTCGTATGATAAGGCGGACGAGCGTGACCTGTTCTGGAATGGAACAGTTGCGATGAACATCGACGGTCCCTGGTTCGTCGGTATGACTCGCGAAAAAGATGCCGCCCTCCTGGAGGACTTGGGTGTATTTGCTTCTCCAGACGTGGTTTACAACGGGAAAAGTTACCCCTTCCACGGTGAAATCTACGGCATAACACACGCGATCTCCAGCAATACCAAGCACCCGGATGAAGCCTGGAAGTTCCTGGAATGGATGGCTGGCCCCGAAGCCCAGGCAATCATTGCTGGTTCAGGGATGATCCCTTCGAATGTTACTTACTCCACCGGCGATGCTTACAACGCCATGGAGCCAGCAAATGCACTTCTGGCGGCAATGGTTACCGAACGTTACAAGATGCCAGCCTCAGTCGACCCAGGTATTCCTGAACTTGGTGAGATGAGCAACATCATGATTAATGCTGCCCAGGAAGCTTTTATTACTGGCGCAGATGTCAGCACGGTCCTCGATAGCGCGGCTGAACAAATCAAGGCGATTTTCAAATAAATATCGGGGTATATATATAACTATGTGGCTGTCTCTTACATAACCTGTTAGAGGCAGCCACAGTTCAAAATAAAGCTATTATTATCATTTGTAAATTGTTTGAAATTCTTATCTCGAGGAAGCGCGAGGATGAGGACCGGTGAAATGAAGGTAGGCTCCAAGAGAAATTTCCTGCGCCGGGTCAATTGGATCGGTTATGGCCTCGTCGCACCCATGGTGATTGTCACAATTCTGGTGATCATTGTCCCCATATTGCGAACCGTATGGATGAGCTTTTTTGATTACTACTTAGCGCGGCCTGACAGTCATCCATTTATCGGATTTGAAAATTATGGGAAATTGTTTGCCGATACTGTTTTTAAGGGATCCGTGCGTGTTACGATCATTTATATTCTTGTTACGGTTATTCTCCGATTTGTCTTGGGCATCGGAATTGCTTTACTCCTCAACGAAAATATCCCTGGGAAGGGGCTCGCACGTTCAATATTAGTTATCCCATGGGCGGTCCCGGAAGTCGTGGCTTGTTTAATTTTTATTCAGATGTTTGATTTTAATTACGGGATCTTTAATTATTGGCTGACCCAGATTGGAATCGTAGACCAACCATTAAAATGGCTTGCTGACATGCGCCTGGCTCTACCAGCAGCGATCATTGTGAATGTCTGGAAAGGGACTCCGTGGGCTGCGATCATGCTGCTGGCAGGCTTACAATCTATTCCACTGGAATTGTACGAAGCTGCGATGATAGATGGAGCTAATGCCTGGCAAAAATTCAAGAATGTGACGTTGCCCCTGCTTAAACCCATTTCCTCATCGGTGTTTTTGCTACTAGTCATTTGGACGATAAAGGATTTCGGTATCGTTTATGTTTTGAATAAGGGCGGCCCAGCCCGTGCCACTGAGGTTCTGACAATTTTTATTTACCATAAAGGGTTCGAGGGATTACGTATGGGCGTGGCTTCAGCGGCCGGTGTCATTCTACTGCTAGCTTCCATGCTTTTCACTATTTTTTATCTTAAAGCCTTGGAAGGAGAGGAATCTGTATGGTAATCGGAAAAACCAACGCGGAACGATTTAAAAAAATTGTTGTGGCTACCCTCCTAATCCTCGTCTGTGCAGCAGCAGCAATGCCGTTTCTCTGGATGATTTCAAGCTCTTTTAAGGAACGGGGGGAGATATTCACCTTTCCACCGGTGTGGATACCAAGAGAACCTACGATTTCGGGCTATTTAGGGTTACTTGAACAGAATATATTTGGCAGTGCAGGTTTTCGGGATTTTACTATCAACAGCGTTGTGGTCTCTCTCACGTCAGCTGTCATCAGTATTGTGATGGCTGCAATAGCCGGGTATTCAATGTCCCGGTTCCGGCTTAGGGGAAGCCCTTTTCTGAAATACACTATCCTCCTGAGTCAAATGATGCCAGGAGCATTACTATTAATTCCACTTTATCTTTTCGTGAGCAGTCTCGGGTTAATCGATAGTCACTGGTCGCTAATTCTAGCTTACACATCGTTCACACTCCCCTATTGCACATATATCCTTAAGAATTATTTCGACTCCATCCCGCCAGCGTTGGATGAAGCAGCCATGGTGGATGGCTGTGATCGCCTGGGTGCCCTATTTAAAGTCGTGTTTCCCCTCGCAGCTCCTGGGATTGTTGTTACCTTTACGTCCGCATTCATTATGGCCTGGAATGAATTCATGTTTGCAATGGTTTTCTTAAACTCTTATCCCCAATGGACACTGCCGGTAGCTTTAGGCAGCTTCCGCGGACAGTATCTGGTTGATTGGGGATATTTGTTCGCAGGTTCGACCCTTGTGACGCTGCCGGTCTTGGTTTTATTTTTATTACTCCAAAAATGGCTGGCGGCAGGTTTCGTCTCGGGTGCAATCAAAGCATAACGACACATTATTAACAAAAAGGATATTTCAAAATGACCGTATATATCGACCTGGTTCCAGAAGAAATGACCGAAGAGACTATGCAGCTGCTGGAAGACCGGGAGAAAATTATCCGGTTAATACCAAATAAATTTATCCAGGATCCAGGCCCCGACAACACTAAGGATAAAGTAATTTACGAATCTGCCGAGATCTACGGTCCGCACAAATTGATTGCTGTGACCGTCAACCGCTTCCGCTTCGGCGCCTTCGGGACCCATAATGACAACGAGGAATTTATTCTGGTCGGCGACCCGACAGCAAAACCGATGTATCTTGTGGTTGCCTGGTGCTCAAAAGATGAACTGGACAATAAGATCCAGAATAAAAAATTGCGAGCACAAGATTTCATCGCGCTACGAGTCAAATATAATGATCCGCAGGTCAGTTTTTTTGTAATGTTAAAAGATGTCCCACATGGTGAAGCTTCGATCGATGGATCGGGAAATCCGCCTTACTTTTACGTGACCGAGCCGCGGGATCAAACCATCTATTTCACCGATTTTGGTAATTATGACCTGAAAGTAATCTAAAATCAAAACTCAGGCCTTACTAAAGCACATCTTTGCCACGTGATGGATCGTCACTAAGGGACCAATTGTCTGGATAAACTAGTTATGGATTTCCCCGAACCCACTGATTTTCGATTATTAACTCATCGTCCAGATACCCCACGTGTGTGGGGAATACTTTCGCGCCCAGCGCCGAGCTTCGTCGCGTTGCGGTTCACCCCCACGTGCGTGGGGACAACTAGATAGGAGGATACCATGATTAGACGTCAAGCGGATCACCCCCACGTGCGTGGGGACAACACGCGGTATTGGCAGGCGGAGAAGTGGCCAAAGACATCACCCCCACGTGCGTGGGGACAACAGATAAAGCATTACTGATACCATCCCATATACCAGGATCACCCCCACGTGCGTGGGGACAACTCCACCAGTTCCCTGTTCCGATCGCTGGAGCGCGGATCACCCCCACGTGCGTGGGGACAACGCCGTGCTGCGAATATCCGCATAATCCAGCGTAGGATCACCCCCACGTGCGTGGGGACAACCATTACCGACGAACGATTGTGCATGCGGGGTAAAGGATCACCCCCACGTGCGTGGGGACAACCTTGATCAGAAGTTCCTGGGCGCCGCGTGACGAGGATCACCCCCACGTGCGTGGGGACAACGCCTGATCCCTCTCCTTGCGCATCCGGGGTGTAGGATCACCCCCACGTGCGTGGGGACAACTGTTTATATCCGCCGCAGCGTTCCCACATTGAGGATCACCCCCACGTGCGTGGGGACAACCCCTACGCATTGCATGGTTGGCGTTTGGGCGCAGGATCACCCCCACGTGCGTGGGGACAACCCAGCGGGTGTGCATAATCACCACCGCCGAACCGGATCACCCCCACGTGCGTGGGGACAACTCTTACTGCCCGTTCCGCCCGTAAGTTCTTGATCGGATCACCCCCACGTGCGTGGGGACAACTGTCCCGCCGTTCTCCGGTAACAGTCGGACTGAGGATCACCCCCACGTGCGTGGGGACAACCACCCATTTGGTCTGTGTGAGACCGGCCAGGAAGGATCACCCCCACGTGCGTGGGGACAACCTGGGATGCAGCCGACATTACGCTGAAGCAAAAGGATCACCCCCACGTCGTGGGGACAACATGCCCGCGCAGGCGTAAATCCGGTGATTTATCGGATCACCCCCACGTGCGTGGGGACAACCAATATTATGATGTTATAACTGATATAGGTACAGGATCACCCCCACGTGCGTGGGGACAACCAACTTTGAGGTCTGCCCAAAGTGTCGGGGGAAGGATCACCCCCACGTGCGTGGGGACAACCCATGGCGGAAACTGTGCGGGTTGTAATTGGCCGGATCACCCCCACGTGCGTGGGGACAACGCCAAAAATGGAACGCTATCACACCCATTCCACAGGATCACCCCCACGTGCGTGGGGACAACTGATGTACTGCGGTCTTTCGTCTTTCGGGCAAAGGATCACCCCCACGTGCGTGGGGACAACCCTTTGCGCCCGTTGATGCGCGATTGAGCAGCCGGATCACCCCCACGTGCGTGGGGACAACATCCCCCAGGGCGATTACATTTCGGTCGACAAAGGATCACCCCCACGTGCGTGGGGACAACTATCTAGGTATGCTGTAATAGCCCTGGTTGATAGGATCACCCCCACGTGCGTGGGGACAACTGTACTCGCGCTCCCGTTTACTGATCTCCAACGCGGATCACCCCCACGTGCGTGGGGACAACCCCCCATCAACTCTTCGCACAGATGCATGTCGTAGGATCACCCCCACGTGCGTGGGGACAACCCGCAGCAAGATGTCTGGCTGATCGCCCTGGAAGGATCACCCCCACGTGCGTGGGGACAACCCTGGCCGGGAACCACCATTACCAGGGCAATACGGATCACCCCCACGTGCGTGGGGACAACACAAAGGCGACCTGTATAAGGGCGAGAAATTTAGGATCACCCCCACGTGCGTGGGGACAACATAGGGTGCGAATTTTGGTATTATATATTCACAGGATCACCCCCACGTGCGTGGGGACAACGGATTGGCGGTACAGTCCGGCCACTCAGGCAAAAGGATCACCCCCACGTGCGTGGGGACAACGGAAGGCGAAGTTCTTTATTTGCGCCTGATCACCGGATCACCCCCACGTGCGTGGGGACAACCGTTAGCGTTGCATCGTTGACCAACCCCATGGAGGATCACCCCCACGTGCGTGGGGACAACAAATCCAAAAGCTGCTGCAAATCAACCCGGCGAGGATCACCCCCACGTGCGTGGGGACAACTTGGGCGCAGAGGTTATGCTGGATTATGCTTCAGGATCACCCCCACGTGCGTGGGGACAACTGTACCCCAGGGAATGCTCGTTGCACAACAGTAGGATCACCCCCACGTGCGTGGGGACAACCTCGCCCGCGCCACGCATCCCGGTTCGATCAACAGGATCACCCCCACGTGCGTGGGGACAACGTAGCGTGCAGGGTAGCTTGTTGCGGTCATCCAGGATCACCCCCACGTGCGTGGGGACAACCGGCGGGCGTGAACATTTATTCCGCCGGGGCAAGGATCACCCCCACGTGCGTGGGGACAACTTCTCGTCGTCCTGGCAGGAATCGCAGCGGCAAGGATCACCCCCACGTGCGTGGGGACAACATCCTTGCCCGGAAGGGGGATCGCTGCATAGCCGGATCACCCCCACGTGCGTGGGGACAACCCGCTGTCCGAGTCGTATGTGTGATCGATCATCGGATCACCCCCACGTGCGTGGGGACAACTGGATGCAAACTCAGCGCGTTCGGCCGGGTCCGGATCACCCCCACGTGCGTGGGGACAACCAACCCGAAGTGGAAGGCACCGGGCGTGGATGAGGATCACCCCCACGTGCGTGGGGACAACTGTCGAGCAGCAGCCGGTTCTAACTGATTACGAGGATCACCCCCACGTGCGTGGGGACAACGATGGTCCCTGCTGTTGATTGAACCAACGCGCCAGGATCACCCCCACGTGCGTGGGGACAACCTTGGATGCGCCTCGATTTGTGGTTGGGGATGAAGGATCACCCCCACGTGCGTGGGGACAACCAATCCGCGGATCATGTAGATACCGGTCCAGCAAGGATCACCCCCACGTGCGTGGGGACAACGAACTGGGTGGTGGTGGATTTATGGGCGGATCAAGGATCACCCCCACGTGCGTGGGGACAACTTTGGCATCACTGACACGTCCAAATAATGGTTAGGATCACCCCCACGTGCGTGGGGACAACGGGAAAAGCGATGGATGAAAAAGCGAAATTCGAGGATCACCCCCACGTGCGTGGGGACAACGACGCAGAGCAACAGAATGATATCCGCCAGACAGGATCACCCCCACGTGCGTGGGGACAACTCTACTCCTTATGAAATGCGGGCTTATCTCAGCAGGATCACCCCCACGTGCGTGGGGACAACCACCTATGGGGAAGCTAAAGGAGATCAGATGGAGGATCACCCCCACGTGCGTGGGGACAACACCTCCTGGATCGAACCGGCCAGCCCGATCAACTGGATCACCCCCACGTGCGTGGGGACAACCCAGTGACAGCCGAGCAGAGATAGAGCGCATCCGGATCACCCCCACGTGCGTGGGGACAACGCCGGGCGGCACAAAATCAGCGCCCAGCGCATAGGATCACCCCCACGTGCGTGGGGACAACTCGCGGCGAAATATGGGCAGCCATTCAGGATTAGGATCACCCCCACGTGCGTGGGGACAACCCCGTAACCGTCTCAGACACCACCACGGTTGACAGGATCACCCCCACGTGCGTGGGGACAACTAGGCCCAATACCATAATCCTCTCGCATCATTAGGATCACCCCCACGTGCGTGGGGACAACGGCACCACTCAGGTTGGCACCACTCAGGTTGGCGGATCACCCCCACGTGCGTGGGGACAACATCGGATGCGGCCCGTGACGCACTGTCCAAGAAGGATCACCCCCACGTGCGTGGGGACAACCCATGCTTCGCGGTGGAAGCGTCCAGGTCGGTAGGATCACCCCCACGTGCGTGGGGACAACGTTTGTCAGAACTTCGAGGTCGAAAATGAGTGAGGATCACCCCCACGTGCGTGGGGACAACTGTCGGTTACGGTCCCGATTGCCTTGATGTTGAGGATCACCCCCACGTGCGTGGGGACAACGACCACACCGGTCAGCCTGGATGCAGGCACGCAGGATCACCCCCACGTGCGTGGGGACAACGCATAGACGGCTATCTTTATACCGACGGCTGGAGGATCACCCCCACGTGCGTGGGGACAACTTGTCCTTGCCAGCCTTGAGCGCTGGTTACATCTGGATCACCCCCACGTGCGTGGGGACAACCGGTTGGCCATATCGTCCAGGCTGCGTTCCCGCGGATCACCCCCACGTGCGTGGGGACAACGATTGGAGGAGATTGAAAAGTTGCTAACTGATCAGGATCACCCCCACGTGCGTGGGGACAACTGGCGGGGGATTTGTTTTCCGGCCGCCCAAAACGGATCACCCCCACGTGCGTGGGGACAACCCGCGGCCCAGGCGGATGGTGCGGGTACCACGGAGGATCACCCCCACGTGCGTGGGGACAACCCCGTTGGCGGCATCCTCGTTGTAGCTGCCTGGAGGATCACCCCCACGTGCGTGGGGACAACGAACCGCTGGAGAAGGAGAACTCAATGACAAACTGGATCACCCCCACGTGCGTGGGGACAACCCGTCCCATGATTTTTTAAAAGATTGGCACAGAGGATCACCCCCACGTGCGTGGGGACAACCGGGCCGGCAAGCGGAGACGCGCACGTCTATAATGGATCACCCCCACGTGCGTGGGGACAACCTCTTGGCGTCCGTTTGCAGTAGCGCTTCGCGGGGATCACCCCCACGTGCGTGGGGACAACTTTTGGCGCGTGGTGCAAACAGGGAAACGGCTAGGATCACCCCCACGTGCGTGGGGACAACCAGTGGTCTTGGCCGCGGGTAAACCCGTATGGAGGATCACCCCCACGTGCGTGGGGACAACGCTTCCATGACATCCGACACACCGCGGCCAGTAGGATCACCCCCACGTGCGTGGGGACAACGCGCTCATCGTCGTACGGACCTGACATCCTAAAGGATCACCCCCACGTGCGTGGGGACAACGCATGAAGACGGCCCTAAAAATTGCGCGGCGAGGATCACCCCCACGTGCGTGGGGACAACGAATCGACCGCCATTTTGACGATCGCATCCACAGGATCACCCCCACGTGCGTGGGGACAACGACAACAGCGGAATCATGACCGGCGGCGTGGCAGGATCACCCCCACGTGCGTGGGGACAACCGGGGAACCGTCTATTTACCCGTTGGTGGGCCAGGATCACCCCCACGTGCGTGGGGACAACGACTCCCGGACCGTTGGGCGTTTGCACGTCCTGAGGATCACCCCCACGTGCGTGGGGACAACCCATTGCGCCCACCGGAAACAGCGCGTCGGTCAGGATCACCCCCACGTGCGTGGGGACAACTGACAGTTTGCGCGCTGGTGCGAGTTTCAAAAAGGATCACCCCCACGTGCGTGGGGACAACGAGTAATAACACTGGCTGAAGCGGTAAGTGGTCAGGATCACCCCCACGTGCGTGGGGACAACGCGCAGCGCGGAGCTGTGACGGTTGAGCAGGCAAGGATCACCCCCACGTGCGTGGGGACAACATTATCTTGGCCCCTCCCATACTGAGTATGCGAGGATCACCCCCACGTGCGTGGGGACAACGCTCTGACTTCCCAGTATAAACTGGTAAACGATCGGATCACCCCCACGTGCGTGGGGACAACTTGGTCGCCCGCCCGGGCGATAGCCTACGATGCGGATCACCCCCACGTGCGTGGGGACAACCGATCCCGGTCAACCCACCAACCGCCGTGATGAGGATCACCCCCACGTGCGTGGGGACAACGGCTTTGCAAACCTACCAGGCTCATTTCAGGAAGGATCACCCCCACGTGCGTGGGGACAACCTTCCACGACTCCCGGGGCAAGCGCGTCCAGCGAGGATCACCCCCACGTGCGTGGGGACAACCGTTTCAAGATGCAAAAAATATAACCGCTGCAAGGATCACCCCCACGTGCGTGGGGACAACGTATAAGCATCTGTTCTGACGGTCTAGGTATCAGGATCACCCCCACGTGCGTGGGGACAACGCGAGGCATTGATCCCGGAGCTGCACCCCCGTAGGATCACCCCCACGTGCGTGGGGACAACCTCGCAAATATGGGATGGGAGTGATAGCATTCCAGGATCACCCCCACGTGCGTGGGGACAACCTGATGGTGCGGGTAGTCAGGTAGTTGCTTTT
>Ga0209212_1002864_pt1 | contig 23718 bp, 21 predicted proteins | sample RifGroC2_FD_183996 | JGI IMG/M metagenome (GOLD analysis project Ga0209212, IMG submission 183996) | Groundwater microbial communities from Rifle, Colorado, USA - Groundwater C2 (SPAdes) (version 2) | ecosystem: Environmental > Aquatic > Deep subsurface > Groundwater | place: Rifle, Colorado... | reverse complement strand
AAAAACTTACTTTCAAATCAAATCAGGCTGCTTTTGAATATGCCTGTCAATATATGGATTGCGGTCTTAAAGTTGATAAAATTTTATCTGGAATTGTTCATGAAACTAAAACTGTTTTGAATGAATCAGGAACTTCTCAAAATGCCCTTTTTTATATTGCCAGTAATGCAGAGATAATGCTTTTTGCCTGTGATGTACTTAGTACAGTTCCACCACTTCAAAAGGGTGATTTAATAGCTTTTAAAATTACAGAATATTACCCTCTGCATAAGGACTCTACACTCTTAAAAAATATATTTCCTGGTTCTGGTGAAGTTATAGCAAAATTAAAACCTGTGTTAAATATAACGACTGGTATTTGGGAAGAATACAAACAATAATCCTGCAATCTGGCAGCATTTTTTAACAGTTTTTACAATAAAATATTACTGCAAATCTATGCAGCACTTACCTTTTTGCAGCTCCGGCATGTGAATATTGATTCATTTCAGCATAGAGCTTTTGGGTCTGTAGCCTGAGAACCTGTTAAATTAATACTTTGTAGCATAATTAGTCAAATAATATGACATAATCATAAAAATAATCTGTATCTTCCGGTTAGTTTGGTTAGTTTAAATTCGTAATTTTTTTGTTTTATATTTTTATTTTTTATATGAATTATAATTTTTTTATTTTTTTTAAAAAATAAACTAACCAAACTAACCATTTTAACCGTTTCACAGGATGGATTTGCCTGTTGTGTCAATGTTTTTAAGCTTATCATCAATTTTAAGCAGTAAAAACTCATAGATGTATTGATTTGCATGTCCTGCCCTCCTTGTGAAGGTTATCTCCTCCTTAATATTCTGCCTCAAATTATTTAAGCGCTTCATCATAGACCCGGTGGATTTGTAATAAAAACTTGGTACGAGTATATTTGCCAGCTCTTTAAGCTCTTTAAATAGCTGATTGCCTGTAATAGGCCTGCCTACATTTCTTTGATTGTCCGCATGTAGCCAGATAGTCAGAACTTCCATGAGGGGGGCATTTTCCATAGTGAAGTTTGACTGTACGTTTATGAGGGTTTTAAGTGTTTCTTCAAATTCGCCTTTTTTGTTTTTATAATCAGCTATACAGAGCCCAAATGCCGCAAAATCTGCTATTCTGAACTCTGTTTCATATTGTGTTTCTCTTTCTGCATACAGCGCCTTAATTATTTCGTGAAGTTCCGAAAGGATATAACTCATAATTTTATTTCGGTTTTCAAGGATATTTTCAATAAAATTATTTTCCTGCAGGAATTTTTCAAAACGTTTTAAGCTGATACAGATAAGCCTGTCAGCTATATCATCCCTTGTAAAATTAGGTTCTCTGGATGTAAGGGCAACAAAGCACTTTACTGGCATCTCTACTGTTTCATTATCTGAATACAGTCTTCTCTTCTTTATAACCTGCCCTGTAGCTACACAGGCAAGTTTATCATTAAGCCATGGAAAAGTATTATCCGCATTATCAAAAACGCAGTAATGGCTGTTAGAGACTATTGTGTCAAAATCATCCGGCTTGTTTGGCATGGGGCTGACTTCGTATTTTGAGCCGAAGAGCACTTTGCCTAAAATTCTTAATCCGTATGTTTTGCCGCTTCCTTTTTCACCCAGAATAAGGAGTAGGACTTTTGTAGACATTATAGATTCAAAAAATGTACTGAAAAACCAGCACCTGAAAAGCCCTTTCTGCTGGTTTAGCTCCATATCCGATTCTTCACAATCAAAGTGCATTTTAGAAAATATGAATTCATCAAGGTAATCAAGGTTTTTGTCTATTTCAACTATTTCAAAAGGTTCTGCTGAAGGGTCATACAGAAAGAGAATCCCTTCATCTCCGTTATTTATTTCAGTAATCTTGTCGACAGTTATTTTAAAAATCCTGTCCTGATTATTATATATGTATAAACAGTAATTTTTCTTGTCATAGTAAGCATATTTGTGTATTTCAACCTGTTGGGCATTTATATAAGCATAGGTTAAAAGCTCTTCCAGTACATAGTTATAAATATTTTCTGCCGGATTTATTCCTATTTGTACAAATAAATGCCGTAACTCTTTTGACTGTTCACTCAAAGATATTATGCGCTTGGTTTCTTCCGAGAAAAGATAAGAATAATTATGGTCTTTGTAAAAAACATATCGCTGCTGAATTTCACTTATTGCGAGTTTAGCAACAGCCTCCTTCTTTTCAGCAGTTTTCATCTCTTTTGGGGAAGTATTCATAATTTCTTTTACCTGATTTTTAATAGATTTAAGGCTCCTGAAATGTTTTTTTGCCTGTGATGCCAGTTTTACAAATGCAGAATAAGCTTCCTTTTTATTCTGAAAGGTTTTTAAGTATTCATCAAGGTCAGAATCTTTTTCAGGTGTTGTTATGCCGTAAACAGCATTAATTTCTTTGGCTTTTTTGAGCACTTCAAGCCCTGCATCATCATTGTCATAGATAATTACAACTTCTTTACCGAGGGCAAAAAGAGTTTCATAATCAACCGTATTTGCTCCGCCTACTGCACAGGAAGGAACTGACAATAAATTTGCATCGCATACGCTTTGGAGCTGCAGCTCGTTAAATTCGCCTTCTGTAACAAATAGGTGTGTGTTGAATTCTACATTTTCGCTCATGGGTATTGCATTGAATACACCTGATTTTTTGCCAAACTTGAAAGTGGTGAAGAATTTGCTGAATGGCTTGCGGGCCCTAATCTGTGTTATAACCCCGTGCTGGTCTCTGTAGAAAAAGCAAAGATTTCCTGCGTTTTGTTCTGTCCAGTTTTTAAACTTTATTTTTAGCTCTTTTATTTCTTCCAGTTTGGCTTTATTCTTTTCAACAGAATCGTTTTGCCTGATTTTTTCTTCTATTTCATCAATAACCCTGTTAAATATCTTGTTTGAATCGTAATCAAAAGGAACTGCCCCGAGTTCCGACTGCTCTATGATTCGGGGAGTAATTCCTCTGGTTGTGCAAAAGCTGTAGGGCATATGGTTTTTGTCGGCTAGAAAAAATGCCTTGAAATCCTTGTATATTTCTTCTGCGATTACAGATTTGTAGTTAAACCCGTAATTTATCAGGTTCAGGTTAAAGTGCTTGCCACAGTTCGGATGAAAGCACTTTGCCCTGTTCCCGTTATCGTAAATGTTAAATGTTTCTTTGGTACATGCCGGACACACCTGCTTTTTACACGCCTTGTCTTTTATTTTGACTTTAAATTCTTTTTCAAAATATTCTGCTAAACTTTTATACATCTTGGTTTTCCTCTTAAATTCTTATTTAACAAATCGGCGGAGCTTTTTATGCCCCGCTAATTTGCGACTGGATTGTGATATAATATTTTTGGAAAATTATTTAGGCCTGATATTTCAGGTCTTTTTTATTTGCCGTCTCCAAAATACTTCTCGTGGGCTTTATTGATTTCCCAGTGGTCGATGATTTCTTCTTTAATCGCCTGCCAGTGTGTTTTCTTTGGGCAATTAATATGCCCTTTAACTACATCGTAGCTTAGATAAGCATTCTCTGATGTTTCACAGTGTGAACAAGCCCACATCAGTTTGTTGCCTACGATTTTCTCTGGTGTACCAAGACCTTCTAACACCATTTCTAGCGTTAAAGGCCTTGTTGCATTGTCTTCTGTAACTGCGACTAAAACTTTTCTTTTTACAAAACTCATAAAGAGCCTCTCTTTCTTCAATTGGCGACTTATAACACTTGCTATAAGTCTCTTCTACTACATTTTTCTCTTATACCAAGAGCGTCTTTTCTTTTGTTGTCCTAGTTTTCTCCTCCTTCCCGGACAGTAAATATAGCTACGCACCACGAACAAAGCCTCTTAAGCCACTGTTTTTCTTGGTTTTAGGGCTTAACTGCTTTTCTGATTTGATTTAAACAAAAACCACTGAAGCTGTAAAACGATTTATTTTCTACAATAAGTCGACAGAAAAGTTAAATTTTAAAAACTAAATTTAGTAAATTTTATTATGCTAACTGCTTATCTTTAGTCATCTTCTTTCTGAATAATAATAAGCCTTAAAGGGTCAATAATATCTGTATTTAAGTAATATCCAAGTCCCTCTTCATTTAATATTATTTCATTTTTTTCATCAATTTTATTAAATTTTTCATTCACACGTTCAATTCTTTTAGTTGTCGTTCCATACGTTGCGTCTAATATTTTTTCTAGTTTTACTGTTTTAATAAAATAATTTTTGGCTTCTACAAATGAAATAAGTGTTTCAAATTCAGTACCTGTAAGCTTAACCCTTTGACCATAATAAAGGCAGCTACGAGTATTTTTATTCATATATAAACTTGCATCATAAGGAGTTAAATTACATTCCCAAAATTCTTCTTCCGTCATATTTAATATTAATTGTTCAAATACAGTTATTTTTTCTTTTTCTGCAACATTAACAAAATTGCCTTTTTCATCTCGTTCCCAAATTTTAACCATTTTTTATTCCTCTTATTTTTACCTACACTAATATCGTAATAGTTAAAAACATGAATGTGAATATGGTTGCTAAACACTTGACAAACCCCAAAAAATATGGCTGCTAAATACTCAACAAAACTGTCGATTTATTGTAGAAAATAAGTCGCTGTACATAATACAACCATTTGCCCTAACATACATGCAACACCTGAATTATAAAGTTAGGAGTAAATAATGAATAATCTTTTAAACATTAATCAAGCAGCAGAAATTTTAAACCTCAAAGTTCCAACAATCTACCGTTGGGTTCATGAAAGAAAAATCCCCTTCGTAAAAATGGGAAATAAACTCAGATTTAAGCAAAACGAAATTACAGAATTTATAGAGAAAAACTCTTATACACCTTTTTTGTAGCCTTTTGATTGTGAAGCACAGTCATTTTTCTAAGGGCATAATCACTTCAGACGCAAGTCTGTTATGCCCTTTTTCTTTTAGTATTCAGTAGCATAAGGGCGTACGAATCAACCAATACACGTTAATATCAATATAGAAGGCAATTTAAGGCATCTAAAATGGCAACAGTTTTAAAGAGAACCTGGAAAACTAAAAAAGGAAAAAACACATCCTGGCAAATAAATTGTCAGGATGCTTTTGGCAACAGGATTCTTGAAAGCGGTTTTAAAACAAAAGTAGCAGCAGAAGCCAGATTAGCCCAAATTCAAGCTGAAGTACAATCTGGTAATAATGTTCTACAAAATAAAGAAATGACCTTTAATGAAGCTGCAAAGCTTTATATGGAATTACATGCAGAAATCCATTGCAAAAAATCCACAGTAGAAGGCTATAAAGGTTATTTAAAAAATCATATCTTACCTTACATTGGCAAAATGAAACTTGTTGATATTACTCCCATTACAATTCAAAAATTTCAGCAGGAGAAACTCAAGACTGACATATCAAAAGAAACGATTAACAAGCTTTTAGTTTTTACAGGCAGCATATTTCAAAAAATGATTGATGATGAAATTATAATAAAAAATCCGGTCAAAAAGGTTAAAAAACTTAAAGTTGAGCATAAAGAAGAAATAAAAATACTTTCTATTGCTGAATTAAATGCACTTTTAGAAACGACTAAAATTCATTTTTCTGATTTCTTCCCCCTTTTGCTTATGGCTCTTATGACTGGCATGAGACAGGGAGAACTTTTAGGCTTAGAATGGAGCAAAATAAACTGGATTACCAATAAAATAACTGTTGATAAAAATTATACCCATGGTGCGGTATGTTCACCAAAAACAAAATATTCCATTAGAAAGATTGATATGTCGCAGGAACTTGCTAAAGTCCTTAAAGTTTGGCGGTTACAATGTCCACACAGCAAGAATGACCTTGTTTTTCCTAACTCCAACGGTGAGTACATGGATGCAAACAATATGGTAAAAAGGCGTTTTGTGCCTGCTCTAAGGCGCACAGGACTTGATAAAATACGTTTTCATGACTTGCGGCATACTTATGTATCCCTTCTTCTGACTGAAAATATTCCTATTAAATATATTCAAAGGCAGGTCGGGCATTCTTCAATTCAGGTTACTATGGATATTTATGGACATATCATGCCGGAAACTGCAGAGCAAAGCGTTAAAGTTCTTGATAATCTGTTTAAAAAAGATAAATCAGATGAGCCAATGCAAAATAAACTGAGATCAATGAATAACTAATCTGTAAAGTTTTAAGCATCCTTTGACCATTTTGATATAATCTTTTCAATTGGTCTATCAACTCTTACTCTTTTACTTATAAAATACTTTTTTTCATCTTTAGGTAATCCTGATATGCTATAAATATAGGCTATTTTCTGCCAAGAATCCATATTTTGGAAGTTTTCTTTTTGTTCACGAAGCCAATCATGTGCAGAATTTTGAATAGCTGATAATAATATCTCACGTCTCGCAAAAGATTCCGAAGATGAATACATCCCTATTAACTTTCTGAAATGATTAATATGTTCATTTTTAGTAAATAAGCTTAAAATGGATAATTTAAAATATTCATTATCTTTGACTTCTGCCAAATCAAGCAAATCTAATAAGCTTGAGCCAATATTTTTCCATCTATTAGCATCAATTGACTGAACAGATGCTAAATAACTACATATATTAGCTAAACAAGGACCAAGTTTTTGCATTTCACTAAGAGAGATTTCTATTGCACCAGGGTGACCAATTTGTGATAATCTTCTATAGAACCATCTAAGGCGGACATAATCAATTTCTTTTTTATCAAGATATTCATTTATTATTTTACATATAATCTCTTCACTGATATTACCCCAGTCTTCTTCCGAAATTTCATTATAAGAAATAGTTATATAAGGGTTACCCCCAGAATATTTTTTAACAAGTTTTAGTATTTTGTCTTCAGCAGCATTGATAGGTCTATCTTCAATCATTTCAATACATAATGATTTAAAATCTTTAACCTCGTATATCTTGCATTTATGTCTCTGCAACATTAATCTTTGTTGTCGGTCAAGAGTGGATGCTATTTTACCTAATGCAATGCTTGCTTCTTCTTTAGATTCAAAAAAAACAATTATGTCATCAACATATCTTATAAAGTGAAAGCCTTGAACAGATAGGCTATTGTCAATAGGGATCATAGTTGCTTCTGCAAGTAAATGAATTGCATGCGGACCTATAGGAACTCCTCTTGACACTCCTGCAGTAGTGGATTTAATAAGATTTTCTATCCATCTTTTAACTTGGTTTGGAAAGCCTGATTCCGTTAATTGATTTTCGAGAGTATGATGATATATTTGATTATAAAAATCTGCTATATCACAATATAATACATATTTACACTCATTACTTTTCTTATAAGCTTTCCCCCAAAAATTATTCCAAGAATCTTTCATAGAATATAGTCCATGAGTTGAATCAGGAGCAAACCTATAACTATATACAATATCATTGCCTAATCTCCTATCTTCAATACTTTGTCCGTACTGATAAATATAAGGGCTGTAAGTATTATACTGTCTTGTAAATCTAATTGTGTAGCTTGACGATAAGATATTTCATCCTTGGGAACAATAAACCTTCTGCATGCACCTATCTCCAAGTTAGATAAATCTGTGTTTTTTACAATAGCCACAAAATCATCTATTTTATTTGATATAGCATCTATTTCAAGGATTTTAGGGAATAAATCGCCATCTGAATGGTTTTTAATAAAATCAACAGCCCACTTTATTGAATCTTCATTTAACATTAGCTTTATTCCACTTTTACAATATTAATTACCTGTTATTATACATTGAATAATGTTATTAAATTTTCAACTTGCAACAAGGTGTCAAATTTGACCCCTGAAAACCAAAAAATAGACCGCTAATTATTGTAAAGAGACAAAAAACTTGAAAAAACAAAAAGTGAAAAAACAGCACTATGTACCAAGATGTTATCTTAAAAATTTTTGTACAAATGGTGAGCAAATACATGTATTTGATAAATCTCAAAGAAAATACTTTAAAGCTAATATAAAAGATATTGCTTGCGGAAACTATTTTTATGATATTGACGTAGATGATTCACAATCTTTTGAAATGAGTTTAGGAATTTTTGAATCTGCTTATGCTGCTATATTTAGAGATTTAGTACAAAAACTAAATATTGTTAAATATAATCATCCAGTAAACTTGCTAGAGTCACTTCTCAAAAAGGTAGGTTTATTACACAAAAGAAATATAAGTATTACATCATCTGAAAAATTTGTTATCGCTAGCTTTTTTGCTGTTCAAAATTTAAGAACTGCTCATACTAGACAAGAAATTACTCAAACAAGTCAAAAATTATATGAAATTATTTCAAGTATGTCAGAAGAAGTTGAAAAGCCTGAAGATTTTTATCCAAGTTATAAAGATGAACAAGCTATAACTTCACTTCATATCAACCTTATGAAAGAGTTAGGAGAACAATGTGCTCGTTACTTAATGGAGCAGAAATGGATATTTGGAATAAACAGGTCTTCCCGTTCTATATTTACATCAGATAACCCTGCTATTTTAGATACTAGTTTTTGCAAAGATGGTGTTATTAGACACGATGGCTTTATGTCACCAAATGTAAATTTTTACTTACCGTTGAATAAAGACTTTGTTCTTTTAATTATTGAAAAATCATTTTATGAAAAATACAAGCAATCAATGTCAAACTGCAATGTTTTTGATTTTAATGAGGAAGGAATAGTGTATATAAATAACTTGCAATTAAATAAATGTTTTTTTCAAATATATTCGAACACAGACAAGTTCTTTGAGGAGGAGAAAAACTTTTGCATAAAAAACAATATAAATGGCAATAAAAATAGAAAATTTGTATGGAGTAATAAAGACTATTTAATAGAAAATTAGACTATTTATTTCTAAATAATATATTCTTCTTAAACCCTTATGAATAGGCTTTTGAAACCAGAATGAAACAGGATTGCAACAAAGTGGCATTTTTGACCCAAAAAACTAAAAAATCGACCACTTGCAAAAGGGTCGAGATTCAATCATAGCTTTAAAAAATAAAGAGTACCCTGGATTGGATTCGAACCAATGACCTACCGCTTAGAAGTTGCGGTAAGCGGATTTTTACGATTTTTGATAGCTTTTGATAATTATAGTCTGATTTATACAGTATAAGGATTTTTAGGATTTTGGTTATTGTTCATTTTTGACGAATTTATACGAATTTATTTAGATTTTTGGAACAATTTTGGAACAAAATTATTTCTCCGGAATTTTTACTACAGATAAAATCCGCTGTTTTTAAAATGGACATACCAAAATTTTCAGAAAAAACCAAGTATATATTGAGTATGGCTGTTTTTTATGTCTTTTTTGTTTTAGTGCCATGATATACTTTATTTTATGGATATTGGAACGATTTCAGCATTAATAAGTTTATCAACATTTGGGTGGAAATGCGTAAAAGTAACGCCATCTATATATTCTAATATTAAAAACGTCTTGACTGAGCAAGATTTTTCAATAAATAAACCCTTTATAAAAGCATTTAACGAAGCTACGTCATTCATGATAGCTCAATACCCATACGCTGAATTCAAAGAAAGTCTAAAAATAGTTAATAAATACCAAGATGACAGGATTATAAGTATTTTTGGTTTACCTAACGATTTAGAAATTGATAATTCGTTTAGATTGGATATCTTTGTAAAAGTAAAATTTAATGAGTATTTGAAGTTAAATTTCGATTTAGAATTAAATGATGATGACTTAAACGAGTGGTTTAAAATATTTAACCAAAATTACAATAAAAAATTTATCAGTTTTATTTTAAAAAACGAAAATAAATACAAAGAATTTCTATTAAAAGGGATTTGTCAAACTAATGAAAAAGTTGATGAAGTAATTTCTAATATAAAGATTACAGCTAATTCTTTGGAACGTATTGGAATTGATTTAAATGCGGGAATAGTTTCCATTCATACAGATATCGAAAAAACAAAAGAAGATATACTCGAAAACCAAGCAAAAGGTTTTAGTAGCATTGAAAACAAAATGGAACAACTTTTCACTAAATTTAAAGATACCGACCTTAGTTCAATCAAATTTGATGATGACGAACAGCAGAAAATAGTTGACTATTTAAAAGAATTAATAACTCAATGCCGTTTTGTGGAAGCTATATCAACCTTCAAAAAATTATTTGATAAAATAGAAAATTCCTGTAGCAATGAAAAACTAGCGAAGATTTATAACAATTACGGCGTTTGTTATTCAAGTATAGGTGATTTAGAAAATGCTAATAAGTCTTTTTTAAAAGCACTTGACTACAATAATAATTCTGACGATGCAAAATATAATCTTTTTGTCATTTATATAAATAATCGAGAACTTGAAAAAGCAAAAAAATATCTTGAACAAATAAATCCAGAAAATAAAAAATTTTATGAAGCAAAATATGCAATAATGCTTGCTGAAAACCAATATGACGATACTGAAAAATTTCTGGATGATAACATAGATAAATTTGACGAATATAAATTTAATAAAGCTAAATTGTATTTTCAAAAACAAGAGGATATAAAAGCCCAAAAATATTTAGAAGAATATTTAGAAGAAAAGCCCAATGATTATACTGCCACAGCATTTTTAGTAAATGCCACTTATAATGCAAACTTTGGCAAAGCAATGCTAGTTAATTATTTATCATATTCTCAGGAAAAATTTGAAGTAAAAGGTACAGTATTAAGTGAAAAACAACAAGAAGTTATTAAAAAATTAAAAAGGCAAGTTTTAGCACTGCTTGACAGAAAAGAGAGCAAAAACAATCAATATAAGGGATTAACTCTATCAAATCAAGTTATCCTAGCAAATATGTATATTATTGAGCAGGAATTCGGTTTAGCTCAAGATATTATAAACGAAATAGAACAAAATACTGATGCGTCCTTAGAAGTTACATCATTAAAATCACGATTAAATTTTTCTTTTAATAAATTTAAAGAGAGTTTAAGCTATTTTGAAGTGTTAAAAGATAATTTTCCTGAGCATTTTGATAATGGTCAATATAAATTAGCTTTATTTGGTGCAAATAATTTAGATACTTATATTTCAGAAACAAATAATCTGAATGAAATCGATGATAATATGTTTGCGTTTAGAATTATTGCTTTAACAAAATTGAACAAAAAAGAACAAGCTGAAAAAGAAGCTTATGAATTTTATGATAAAGACACAAAAGTATCTCGAAAATTCATTTTAGCAAATTTACTCAATTTAATTAATAAGAAGAATGAAGCTAAAAAATACTTTGATGAGCTGATTAATGAATTAGTTGATGATAAAAATAATTGGTTTAATTATTACCTTATGGGAATTTTTTACTTAAAAGCAAATTCTCTTGAAAAAGCTGAAGAATGTTTTGAAATATCATGGGCACAAAATAAAACATTTGATAATATCTCTTCAGCAGAAGAGCTAAGCCTTATTTTCTTCAATAAAAAAGATTTTGCAAATGCGTTAAAAATTTGCCAAGAAATAAATCAAATTGACCCTAATAATATTACTGCCAAAAAATTATTGTTAAACATAGATTTCTTCTTTTTCAATAATTATCATCAAATTATTGAAAACTATGAAAATAATTTGTATTTTGGTCTAAATTTTCATAATTTTCATATGATAATAGGCGAATCTTACTTAAACCTTAAAGAATATCAAAAAACTATAAGATATGCTCAAAATATTAGTCAACTTAATTCCATTTATTCTTATTCACTTTTAGTAAAGTCTTACAGTGCATTAGAGGAATACGATAAAGCTGAAAATAAATTAAATGAGTTAATTGAAAAAAATCCTTATGACTCAAACGCAAGGAAAGTTTTTTTAAATCTATATTTTGAGTTTTTGTTAAATCGTATAGATGAAAAAAATGTAAAACCTAAAACTGGAGAAAACGTAAGAAAAACCTTTCAAATGCTTACAAATTCTGATTGGTTTGATAATAATGCCCCTCTAAAACAAGGTAAAATAGATACATCAAATGCGGAAAAAACTAAAGAAGATTTTATTAATTTAATAAAAGAATATGAAAATTATGACGAGAGATTAGAATTTATAAGTACAGTTGAAAATACTTATAATACTGGAATGTTACCGCTTATAACAGCCGCAACATTACGTTCGCAAGATAGACCATTAGAGTATATGCTCGAAAAGATTTATTCCAAGTATTATAACATTTATACCCACTCTTTAAGATTTGAAATTCAAAATAAAGAACAAGAAATTATCTTTAAAATAAAGGAATCCGGTGAAAAACTTAGTTTAATTGTTGATATTCATTCTTTATTAATATTAATAGAATTAAATCTCTATAATTATTTAGCAGAAGTTTTGGATATTAAAATAACTCCGTTTACGTATAACTTACTAGCATCTGCGATAAAAACTTACGATAGAAAAGATTATAAATATTTAAGAATTAATAAAGACTGGTCATTTTATCTCGAAGAAAAACCGCCTGAATACATTCAAAAATTTTTAGATTTCTTTAAACAAAATTTAGATTTTTTTGAAAAAAATATAGAAGAAGTAAATATTGAAAAGTTAGATATAAATCTTTTTCAGTTTTTGAGCGTATTTAAAATAAGAGAAGATTTTACTAATCATATTCAAGAAGGCTTATTGGCAAAACAAAAAGATTGGTTTACTTGTTGTAGTGATGATATTTTAAGTCAAACTTATTTTGATAATGAAGTTAATGCTATTTCTCTTCAATCAATATTAAACCTTTTATTTGTAATGAAAAAAATAGATGTAGATACTTATGTTCATAAATTAGTTATACTTTGCAAATTAAATTACAAATATATCTCAATAAATTCAAATTTATTAGCGCTTTCTCTTTTAAATAAACAGGAAATAAGGGAAATAGAGTCTTTTAAAAGTTTGTTAGATACTTTAAATAATGAAAATCTAGATATTAAAATTACTGGTAAGATTTTAGCTGAATTAATTCGGATATTAAATAAAGCCAATATGCCTGAAATATCAGTTGTTTTAGATGTAATTTTTGATAAGATTACTATGATATCCATTGATGGTACTCTTTTAAAAGAGTTACTTAAATCTTTAGATAGGTCGTTCTTTGAGCTTGATAATGAATTAATTAGGTTTTTAAATGAAAGGTTTTTACATGCTTTTGACCAAATTGCTGGAGGAAGAGACTTTTATAAAAGCTTTTTTATTGAAAATATTGAATATTTATACAAAGAAAAACGAGATACAATTTTAATACTTGAAAATAAAAAAGTTAAACGTATTTATTATAGTACTCCAGAAAATTTTAAAGATGAAGTGAAAAAATACGCTGAACAAAGAGGATTTGCCATTCTTCTTTAAATTGATATCAAAAAGCAATTAAAATGATTAACAATAAAGGTATTTACGAATTACGAAGAAAAAGAATTATGAAGAATTTATTTATAATAGCAGGAGCAAACGGAAGCGGTAAAAGTACATTAGCAAGTGAACTTTTGCCCGAAGAAAGTCTTGAATTTCTTAATGCTGATGAAATAGCAAAAGAAATTAACCCTGCAAATATTGAAGCTGTTAGAATTTCCGCAGGGAAAGAAGTTTATAAAAGACTTAACCAGTTTTTTGAAAACGGTACTTCTTTTGCAATAGAAACAACTCTTGCAGGAGGTAATCATGTTAAAACAATAACAAGGGCTAAAGAACAAGGATACAATGCGGCTTTAATATACGCTTTTGTTGATAATCCTGATGTTTGTATTGAGCGAATTAAAGTAAGAGTTAGGACAGGCGGACATAATATTCCCGATGAAGATGTTATAAGGCGTTTTTACAGAAGCAAGAACAATTTTTGGCATAAATACAAAGATATAGTTGATGAATGGGCTATTTATTATAACGGGGAAATCAATTTTATTCCTGTTGCTAAAAGTGATAGAAAGAACATTGAAATTCTTGATGAAGCACTTTATACTGAATTTATGAAGGATTTAAAACAATGACAGAAAAAACAAATAAATTATTTGATAAAATAACAAGAATCGGAAATAGGGCAGTTAAAAAAGCCCAAGAGGAAAACAGGCTAAAAGGCTTGCCTAATGTATATTCCATAAATGGGAAAATTGTTTATGCTTTGCCTGATGGTACTTTTACAACCAGTTATAAATTTTAAAAAATTCTAATAATGCTGTAACTATTACTCAAGCATAAATTTAATTAATAAATTTAAGAGGCTACAAATTTAGTAAAAATATATATTTTCTCTATTTCTTCGGAATTAGCTTTATCAAGAATTTTAATTATTTCATTTTTTAAGTCGGTTATTGTCGGAGCGTTTTCAAATTCAAATAATTCTTTAGGGTGGACGTTAAAAGCTTTTGCCAAATCATTAATAAGATTTGCAGAAGGAAAAGTTTTAGCATTTTCTATGCAGGATATATGTTTAGCGTCAACATTTGCTAATTCTGCAACTTGTGCTTGTGTTAAGCCTTGTTTTTTCCTTAAATTTTTAAGTCTAATGCCAAAAAGCTTTTTAATATCATAATTCTGCATTCTTTTGCTCCTTGTAAATACAATAAATTACAATTACAAAGAGCCAAACCCTATAATAGGTATTATTTGAATAAAAATTACTTTTCGGGTAATATAAAGTCTATTAATAGGTAAAATATCAAGAATAATTGGCATGATAGACGGAGTATAAGCGGAGTTACATTAGATGAAAAAATTTTTATTAATTAGTTTATTGTTAATACTTTTATTACATAGCCCTGTTTTTGCCGTGCAAAAAACTACTAAAGCAATCTCAACTTCCGTACATACCAACCAAAAGGGCTCTTTAAAAATCAAAGCTGGAATCGTATTGAAAAGCGGAGATGTAAAATTTATAGCTAAACGTCAATTTTATTTAACAACAAAAAGTTTTATGGAAATATTTCTTAAAAAATTAGACGAAAAGCCAACTATGCAAGAATGGTTAGCTTTAAATGGTGCAAGTAAGGAACTTATTGAGGCAAGTCTATCATATTCTGAACTTCAAGATAGATATTTATTTTTTGGATTACATTACTTTAAATGTTATAGCTTTGAACAAGATAATAATAAACTATTTTATCAATTATTATCTATCCCGGAGTTAAGGAATTATTGCCAAGATTGTATTAACCTAAAACAACGTGCCCAAAGAGATTTTAGATATAGAGGGCAACACATAGATGCACAAAAATATATCCCTGAATGGTTATATTTAGGTTTTTATCCTGTAAAAATAAAAAATACTAAATTATCTCTTTTAGAAGCAAAAGAGGAAGTTCGAAATTATATTGTTAATAGTTGTCAAACAGATTTTGATGGTAAATGTACCATTAATAATATTAAACCCGGTAAATATTATTTAACTTCTGCAAATGTTATTGAAATAACAACAAATAAATTAATTTGGGATATTCCGGCAACAATAAAAACTGGCGTGAATAAATTAGAGCCCTCTAATGAAAACCTTGAAGAAATTGATAAAAATATCATGGAAAAGTTATGATTAATTGAAATTTATAAAAATACTGTAACTTATACAACAAACCATAAAACTGCAATTTTAAGGACTATTAAATATGTCAGAAATTATGAATACTGATTTTTCTTTCAATTTACGTCCAGAAAAAGCTATAAATTATATAGATAGTGAAAAATATATAATAATTAGTAACTGGCAGGATTTATGGCGTAACGATAAGGTTTTTAATGATGAAGACATAATCGATGATATTTCCAATGAGCTTAAAGACGCTTTAAAAAAGAAATTGGAAGAAGGGAATACTTTTTACGATTTTAAAAAATATATAAAACCTATTATAGAAGCTAAAGGATGCAATTTATCTGATTGGAGACTAGAATTTATTTACCAAACAAATGTTGGTATTGCTCATTCAGTTGGTAGGTATGAAGAACAAGAATCTATTAAAGATTTTATGCCTTATTGGCAATATACAGCTATAATGGATATGAAAACAAGACCAGAGCACGCGGCTTTAAATGGTAAAGTGTTCAAAGCAGATGACCCATTCTGGAATTTCTTTTATCCACCAAATGGATTCAATTGCAGATGTAGAGTAGTTACTTATACACAACAACAATTTGCGAGAAAAGGGTTAAAATTAGAGAGTACAAACAATGGCGCAGAAATTGAAACTGTTCAGGTTGAAGTTGGAAGAGGAAATAACAAAAAATTAGTTGAAACTAAGTCTTACAAGGGAAATAAAGTTGATACAGGTTGGGATTATAATCCCGGCGAGGAATTTATTAGAACAAAAATAGCTAAGATATATTTATAAAAAATAGTAATAGCAGGTATTATATGGTAAAAAACATTTCAGAAAAACAGTTAGAAAAAATAGAAACCCAAATAAAGCTTTATAAAAGTGCGCAGGAAATAACAGAAGAAATGTTAAAATTGCTTTACAAAAAGCGGGAAAACGAGAACATTTCCAGTTTTAAATATGATGATTTATCCACGGATATACATACAATAATTCAATCTCGCAGGATAATTTTAGGCGAATTATGTGATTTAGACGAACAAAAAAGCAAAATAATAAATAATTTTGAAAATCTGTAATTTAATTATTACAGGACAAAATAACTGTAAATGAAAGGTCAGTTTCGTCAGCTTCTTTCTTTAATTTCTTCATCTATCGAAATTTCAATTTTTTCAGTCGTTTGCGTATAAATTTACAATTTTTACCGTACTTTGTAGGGTTTTATACCGTCCCAATAACAAAAGTTTAATTGCAAGGCTTGAAACAACGTTGTATTTGATAAACAGGGGGTTGATTTTACAAAAAAGAATGTATAATTACGTGTCATCTATCAGAATCACTATAAAGGAGTATAAAATGGCACGTTTAAACGGCATAGAGTTTGATTTAATTCAAAGTATCAAAGACCTTATGCATGAAATCAAGTTGCTAGGGCAAAGACAGATTGAAATTGAAAAAAGACTAAATAAAATTGAACTTTCCAAGACTTCTGAATCTGAATAACACTTATGTCCTGCACAAACCCGAAAATAAAAACAGTCGTTTAAGTTTGATGAATTTATAAAACAAAACCGGGAGACTTTCTCTTTATAAAAGGTGAAAATAAAAGTCGTTAATAAAGGTTTTTACTTGATAGTAAGGAGAAAGCAGAATGAAAACAGTATCTTATTTGCGTGTGTCAACAGAAGGGCAGGATTTAGAAAAGAATAAAGCGGACATTCTTAAGTATGCGAACGATAACAAACTTGGAAATGTTGAATTTACAGAAGAAAAAGTTTCCGGCACTAAAAACTGGAGAAATAGAAAGATTGCTGATGTAATTAATAATCTGAAATCCGACGATAATTTAATTGTTAGTGAATTATCCCGTTTAGCGAGATCTACGCTTCAAATTTTAGAAATACTTGATGTTGCAAGAAAGAAAAACATCAACATTCATGCAATAAAAGGCGGTTGGAAACTGGACAACTCAATGCAAAGTAAAATCATATCGACAATGTTTGCAATGATGTCTGAAATTGAACGGGATTTAATATCTGAAAGAACAAAAGAGGCACTAAGAGCAAGGAAAGCACAGGGAATTAAACTTGGAAGACCTCAAGGCAAAGGCAAAAGCAAACTTGATGAGTTCAAAACTGAAATTTTATCTATGATTAACTACAGTGTACCTAAAAGTACAATAGCGAAAAAATACAATACTACCACCCAAAACCTTTACAACTGGCTCGAAAAACAACAAGAAAAAGTGATAACAAAATAATTTTTACATCACCGCTTATTTGAACTAAAATTTATAGTGAAAAATAAGTGATGAGTATAGTTATGGATTATTTACATACTGTAACACTAGAGATATTTATTAGGTTGTTTTATAACAGCACTCCCTTAGTCCTAAAAAATTTTGGACAATATGATAAAATTTATTCTTTTCCGCGTGGAAATTTTGCTGCCGACGTTGAAAAATATGATATTAAGTTTTTAAAATGTAAATGCTATGAAAATTATCCAAAACCTGAACTTGGATTAAATGATTTAGTAATAGAATTAAACGAAAATGAAAATGGGAAAGAACAATTAAAAGAATTTTTGGACGGTTATATAGATTTATTTAGAGATAAAAATCTGATAGTTGCTAATTCTGCACCGTTTAGAAAACATTTGTTGTTTATTTTGACTAAATTCAAGGAGTATTTTGAGGATTGTGGAAATAAATTACCTTTATTTTGCACTTTGAACGCTAAAGAGCTTGATAATAGCTTGCCTTTAGCTGATTCAGAATTTATTAATTATGAAAAAAGACCTATTGAGCTTATATTATATCTTGAGAAAAAAGGATTTATTAAAATAAATAAATGTGAGTTTAATATTTCAAAAACAGAAGATAACTTTCAATCAAAAACATTTTCTGTTGAGATTTATATTGAATTATTAAAAACCCCTGATGAAATTTCTAGCTCGTTACTTTGTAGTTCAACAGAAAACTTGGAAGTAAAACAAAAAAATAAAGTTATAAGGTTACAAAATGGCAGTGCTGTTAAAATATTCAATTACCTTAAAGAAAATAAAGACAAATCTGTTTCTCGTAATCTTATAAAAAATGCTATTTTGAATCCCAATTTGACTGATAATGCCTTTAATATTTATATAGGCAATATTCGTAATCAATTATCAATATTAACAGGAAAAGAAAAAAATACTTTCTGTCCCGAAAATGATTATGAAGAAATTTATTGTAATATTCCTGAAGATATATTGGCTGTGAGCAAGACATAAATGTTCACAGCTTTATAATTTTTTACAATTATTAAGATTCTTGTTCCTCAGGGAACTTTTTTTGACCTTGTTTTTTATTACACAAACACAAACTCACACGTGAGCTGTAGCAAAAACAAAGCTTATGCTTAAGGTACAGACCGGGAGATTTCATCAAACCTCATTAGAAGGAGATTTGTAAAAATTTCCAGAATCTAATCGTACCTTGAAAACTTAATAACAAACACAAAAAGCTCATTACGGGATATGACACCTGTGATTAAAAAGCTGGCAGAGTATTGTGTATTATTTTTTAAATAAATAAGGAGATATTTATGTCTAAAAATAAACAAAATCTGCCTGTAACGCAGGAAAACGCTTATGTAAAACCCGAAAATATCACAGATGAACACAAATCGGATTTTTACAAAAGCGGCATTAGTGATGAAACATTAAATCCTTATATTCAGGATGAATATATTGAAAGCCAAGAAAACGGTTGGAAGTTATATTATCCAGAATTAACGGAAAATGTGAAAACTAATTATCATACTATCCGTTTTGATAAACAACCGGAAGGTAAAAATGGCAAAAAACTTGGAAAATATAAAAGACCTGCCGGTGAAACTTCAAGAATCTTTAGACCTTTAAGTTTTAATCCTGCAATATTAGAGGATATATTACAACCAATAATTATTGTAGAAGGCGAAAAGAAGGCTATAAAGGCAGAACAAGAAAGATTTAACTGCTTGGCTATTTCCGGTGTATGGTGTTGGAAGAGTAAATACACAGATGACACTTTAATCCCAGATTTACATAAAATAAAATGGGAAGGCAGAAAAGTATATCCTTGTTTTGATAATGATATTGTAGTTAAACCGCAGGTAAAACAAGCCTTGTTTGCTTTTATGGAAACTATAACCTCGTTTGGTGCGATTGTAAGACCTGTTTATTTACCGGCTTACAATAAAGTAAATAAAAAACTTGGTCTTGATGATTATCTTATTGAATATGGGGCTGAAGAGTTCCAAAAACTCATAGATAATGCAAGAATGCCAGCAAATTTATTACTGGACAAGTTTATTACAAGAAAGAATGAGGACTTTGGTAAAAAAATTGAATATGAGTACCCGGAAGAATACTCAAAAGATTTTGAGTTCTTCAAAAATGGCATCTATATTATAAATAACAATTATTATGATGTAGTAAAACCTCGTGATTCAAAGACCATAGAGGCAACACGTAAATCAAACTTTATAATCAGGATTTTACGGGAAGTTAAAAACCATAATTTAAAATTTGATTATGAAACTGAATTTAAAGTCGAAATAATCACAATTTTGGATGGACATCCAACAAAAGAGAAAATTTTAAATATTGATGAATTATTTGATTATAAAAAATTATCAGGAATATTAAAATCAAACGGTATTCATCAATATCATTTGAAAGAACTTGAATACAAAAATATAATTCGTAAAGAATTATCGCAAGTAAATTCAAGGTTAAACTCTTTTGAAAATCCCGGTTTTAATGTATTAGACATTTCAAAAATTTGGCTCACCAAAAACTTTTGCTTTGATTTTGAAACAAAAAGACAATATACATCGGATAGTGGGAAACCAATAAAGTTTTTCACTGAAGAAGTTTGTTTAAAAACAGGCAGTGGATTTTTAGCACCAAAAATTAAAATTTTACGGGCTGACGAGGCAATAAGTGAAATAACCAATAAATTTCCTTATCTTGAAGAGGTAAAAAGCGAATACACACCGTACATAAACGGAGAATTAACCTCTATACAGTTGATAACGCTTTCACTGTTTCATAATATCTTTGAAAGCTATAACAATACTATAGAACCGTTCTTAATACTTGGTGTTGCCGCTCTTTCACCTTTTGTCGAGGAAATTTTTAAAAAACTGCAAGGCTATCCTATGGGTTTTGCAGGTGGTGAAAGCCAAAGCGGTAAAAGTAATATGTTAATAACTATTGCTTCATTATACGGTTTTAAGAACAATTTTTTGAAAAGCGGAAATGATACTCCTAAGAATCTTCTACATAACTTGGAATATTACAGTAAAATTCCTGTATTAATCCAAGAAACTGGCAAGTTTTTAAGGGATAGAATTGAAGATATGCTTATAAAACCTGTTTATGACCGTACTGGCAGAGGTCTGATGTTTTCAGGTGAAGAACAAAACATTAAGGCAATTAACTCAACATTGATAATTGCAAGTAATGATATGATTCACCGAAATTTACAGACCAGTTCAAGGCTGATTTTTACGGACTGGAAAAAAGACGATTTTGATAAAAACAAGGCAAAATCGTTTAATTCTGTTCGTGAAAACATACTGTCAGCAATACTACCAAGTATTTTAAGTATCGAACCTGATGAAGTATTACAATTATTAAACTGTAATATGGAAGCTATTGAAAAACAAAATTTCAATATTGATACTCGAAGTATTAGCAATATTGCTCTTGCCAAGACAGGCTATGACTTTATTGTAAAGTTGACAGGCTTAAAAGCAAATACACCGGCACTAAAAACCTTACAGGATAAATATTCAAAATTTTTGGAAAATTACAATGAGGCTGTAAGTGTAAAAGACAGTTTCGAGATATTTCTGGAAATCTTTGAACTACTTGTCAGAGACGAAAAAATTGCTAAAAATATTGACTGGAAGTTAGTTAATAACGATTCTTACCTTGCTATACATCTAAAATCAGTGTATCCAAGGTTTAAAGAATATTTTAAAAGGACACATGACAATAATTTTAGTATTCCGTCTGAAAAAGATATCCGAAATGGAGCTAAAAAAAGAGGCTTAGAAATAAATTATGCCGCTTATTTTGGCTCAACAACCAAAAAAACTGTTCGCATAGTGATGGACAATTACGAACACTTGCTTTCAGTTTTAAAATCTTTGTCAGATTCTTCTGATTCATTGGATTCTTCTAATTTGAGGAAATCAAGAATCAAGAAAAAAGCTGATAATTTGTCAGTTTTTTAATCTTTTAGGTCAAATTCCCTGCAGAGCTTGTTGCGTTAAATAAATAAAATACCTGCACAATTTGCGCTGTGTGGTATTTTATTTATTTTTTCTGCGCTAAAAGTAATTATCAGTAATAAAAAAGTAATGGCTTAATTTCAGTAGAATCAAAGGTTTTGGGTATATTTAAAATATAAATTCCTTTCATTACTAAAAATTTAAACATCAAAATATTTTTAAAAATATAAAAATAAATTTGTATTTTGTTTTGGTGTAAAAAACAGTAATTTTAGTAATTAAGCGTTTTAAAACACCCTGAAAACCTTAACTTAACTGGATTTATGGACATTACAAAATTATTACTGTAATAACTTTTATTACAAAACTGTAAAAAACTTGAAAATTATACAGCGATAGTAGGCACGACAAGGAGTGTAAAATTGTTATTAGGTGTAAACATACTACAAGCGACAAAAAATCTTAACCAAATAGAAACGAATTACTGCAAATAGGAGATATTAAATGAATAATATGTTAAATATTAAACAGGCAGCTGAAAAAATGAATTTGAAAGTGTCTACATTATACGCGTGGGTCCATAAAAAGAAAATCGCATATGTGAAAATTGGCGGTAAACTGGCATTTAAGGAAAAACAATTAGACGATTTCATTAATTCAAACAATTTTATTCCCGAATATTAATTTTAGAACAGATGTAAAGGCGAAGTATCAGAAATGGCAAAGGTCAGAAAACGCAGTTGGAAAAATAAAGATGGCAAGGTATCTACTTGTTGGTTTGCTGACTTTACTGATAAATCAGGAAAGAGGATAAAGCAAGGTGGCTTTAGAATCAAAGCCGAAGCAGAAGAATATATGCTAAAAGCTTTATCCTCCAATGTTAGTAGCAACAAAGAAAGTAAAACTCTAACCGTTGTAAATGCTTGCAGTATGTATATAGAACTGCATGCCGAAATTCACTGCAAAATAACTACCTGTTGCAGTTATAAAGGCTATTTAAATAACCATATCAAGCCTTTTTTTAAAAATCTTAAAGTACAAGACCTTACAAAAATTAAAGTTGAACAATTTATAAAAGCCAAAAAAGAAGAAGGACTGTCCACACAGATGATTAATCACCTTATAACTCTTTTAAAAGCTACTTTTCAAAAAATGATTGATGATGAACTTATACATCATAACCCTTTACTTAAAGTAAAGAAGCCGCGCATCGTCGCTAAAAAATTTGATATTATTGATTCAAAAGAGGTGGAAATATTATTAAACACAGCAAAAGAACATTACCCAAACTTTTATCCTCTAATATTTACAGCGATTTTTACCGGCATGAGACAAGGAGAACTCTTTGCCTTGCAGTGGAACAAGATAGATTGGTTAAATAGAAAGATTTTAATTGATTCTAATTTTACAAGAAATCAACTAACAACCCCTAAAAGCAACAAAAGCAGGGTTATAGATATGTCAGGAGAACTTTTCAAAGTCCTTAGAGAATGGCAGTTAAGATGTTCTAACAATGATAAAAACCTTGTATTTCCGAACAAGGAAGGGAATTATTTAGACCCAAACAACTTGAATAAAAGACTATTTCACCCGCTTTTAGAAAAAGCGGAAACTAAAAAAATCAGATTCCATGATTTAAGACACACTTTTGCTTCGCTGTTAATAACTAAAAATATATCAATCAAATATATTCAATCACAGATGGGACACAGCTCTATACAGATGACTATGGATATTTACGGTCATATTTTACCGGAAGTTACCCTGCAAGGTGTTAATGCTCTGGATTCAATCTTAAAACAAAATGGAACAATTTGGGAACAAAATGAAAAAATGGCTATTTGCTAAAACGCCGAAACCCTTGATATAAAAGAGTACCCTGGATTGGATTCGAACCAATGACCTACCGCTTAGAAG
>Ga0209212_1002862_pt1 | contig 23724 bp, 11 predicted proteins | sample RifGroC2_FD_183996 | JGI IMG/M metagenome (GOLD analysis project Ga0209212, IMG submission 183996) | Groundwater microbial communities from Rifle, Colorado, USA - Groundwater C2 (SPAdes) (version 2) | ecosystem: Environmental > Aquatic > Deep subsurface > Groundwater | place: Rifle, Colorado... | reverse complement strand
GATCTGCATCATGATAAAAACAATGAATAGAACATTTTTAGAATTTTTCATGATTCGATTCTATTTTGAATTAAATGAAATACTTTTATTTCAACCTAACAACATTAAAGGGTCAGTGAAATTCGACTCCGACAGTTTTTTGTACCCACGATACTAGTCTTCGTTCACCACAACAGCTTTATCCCGGTCAGGATGCGCAGCTTCACCCTTAAAACCTTCAATTTTAAGATCAGTTACATCATGCGCTAGAATGGCATTTGTAAAATAACCGGGAACATTGTCGCCCCAGCTTACGCTGCAATCCTTCAATACCACCTGATCACTGAAACGAACATAAATACCGGGGTTGTCATGCAGCTCAATTTCTTCATAAACCTTTGTCGGGCGATTGTCAAAAAGATTGCCCGGGTAGTTTGTCCACCGGTTCAGAGTGACATTCACATTTTCAAAACGCACATTACTGATTCTGCTTTCTTTGGTACCGTTGATCCGCACACTATTTTCTGCAATTCCGGTGACATTTTCGACCAGAATATTGTGAATGGTTCCGATCTTAGTATCCAATGTCCGTTGAATAGCCGTAAAGGAAATAGCTTCTCCCCGTCCCCACCAGGGTGCTGAATAGTAACTTGATGTAAAGGTTATATCCCTGAATACAACATTATACACATTTCCTTCATCCCGAAGCTGGATGTTCAATCCGCGACAACTGGTTTTTATTTTGCATCGCTCAAACACTACATTATAAATATCCTGCGTAGTTTCGGTGCCGATCTTTAAGCCCGAATCATGAGTTTCCAATACGCAGTCGTGTACATAGATATTAGCCGAGGGACCATAATCTTCAGTTTGTCTTGTTGCTTTTACCACGATGCCATCGTCTCCGCAACTGATCTCACAATTTCGCACTTCCACATTCCGGCAATGATCCGGGTTAATGCCATCGCAATTAGGCACATCAGTGTTGTTATGAATTTTGATCCCGTCTACCAAAACATTCTCGCAACCCAACATGTGCAAACTCCACTGCGGCGACTTATTGATCGTAATATTCAATATTTTCAAATAAGTGCATTTGGTCAGGATGAATAGTTTGGGGCGCCATTTTTTAGGTATCCACCACTCGTTATGTTTTTCGTAATGCGACATAAACTCCAGCGCCCTGCCATTGATACTCCCGGTTCCTGAAATGGTCAGTTCATTGGCTCCATTGGCAATAACAGCAGCTTCCCCGGAGTAATCTTCCCGATTGGTGCTGACCAATAATTCAGCATCGCCCTGCAAATGAAAATCAATGTTGCTTTTGAGTTCTAATGTTCCAATCAAATACTGGTGCCCGGCAGGAACCAAAACCTGTGCCCGATTGCCTGTTTTGGCAGCTTCATCTATAGCTTTTTGGATAGCGTCGGTATCTAATGTTTCACCGTCGCCAACAGCTCCATATTTCAATACATTGAAAACAAGGATAGTAGGTTGGTTCTCTTGTTCAATTGAAAAGGATGAGACAAACAGAACCATGACAATCAAGACGATGATTGAATATTTGATTCCCACAGTATTGGTAATTACTTTCATCGTTCTATTACAAAAAGTAAAATGATAACCAATGGTAAAGTGTAATGGTTTTGTCTCAAGGATTGCTCACATTTTTATTTAATAGTCACTTCAATTTTTGCTGAAAGTTGTTTCACCAAATTTTCTACATGGTCTCTGAAAAAATCAGGGCCTTTAAAACGACCATCGCTCATTTCCCATCCTGCAGCAGCATAGTAAGTAACAGGTCTGTTATTTTCAACTTTCAATTTTGCCAGGAACGAATTACTCAGTTGACCGGTTTTGGGAGTTTCCGTATAACCAAGATATAAGTCGCGCGGAACAATCAATGCTAGACCAAGCCACCATTGTCGGTTATAAGTCTGCATATCATGGGTTAGCAATACTTCCCACCGATCATTCACCGGGATTTCTTGCAGCGGATTTTGATTATTACTGTTAACCAGACCGATGATCAGATCTTCATCTCCCTGCAATCCGGAAAACTTCACTGTATTCTGGTAGGCATACATACCTGGCCAGATGCTGGTGTTTTCATCCACCTGGTAATTCCGGCTTTCATCTGGGTGCCAGTTTTCATACTGATAGCTCAAAACTGATTTCACCGGGCCTTCTGCCATAATCTGGAAAGTGGTTTTTTCTATATTACTAATTGAATCATCAACCGTTACACCTAAGCGAAGTAACTTATCACCAGCTATCAAACCATAGCCGCCGATTCCAACGGAGTTTCCAACCGCCAAAATATCACGCCCCCAATCTGCCATCACATGATAGTTATCTTCAACAGCACCTTCGTTATTTATCCCCACATTTTCAGGCGACATAAATGAAGCTATTTTACCAAACAAATCTTTGGCATTGCGACCATCAAAATAATCACGGAAGCCCACTTTGTCGTTTTCCCAAGATGGACCATCGGTTTGGTAAGGTTGATAACCGATACTTTTGGGCAAATCCTTTGCATACAAAGTATCGTCTGTAGCCGGTTTTACAGGAGTATTTGCCGAGCTTCGTTTCCCAAAGCGAGCATTGGTTCGAATCACATAATTAGGCTCTTCTTTCACCCATTGCAAGGAAAAAGTCTCTGTACCATTGGCAGGCAGATCGACTACAAAAAACAGTTCATTCCATTGTTTGTCGCCATTCAGATCATCCAGCTGAGAAGCAACCGTATCACCCTTGGCAGAAATAATCAGCGGATAGGCAGCTCCTTCCGGTAAATTGGATAGTTGTGATCTTTCGATAGAAATGGCTTTGGCGGTCAAATCGATTGAAGATGTGTTAGACAAAGAAATATCTGTTTTTTTAGGCGCTGTTTGGCAACTGCTGAAAAGAAGAATCAAAAGTAAAGACCCAATGAAGGAAAATAATGTATGTCGTTTCATTTTGTTTAAATCAATTTGTTTATGTTAATTTTAATATGTAACTAAATTAAAAAGAATCATTAATAATTAAACATCATTCAATCATTAGTGGTTTAGAAAGTTAGCCGTTTCCTTATTAATAATTCGGTGAAGTATACAATTCTTTATAATCCTCCCAATGTGCATTCATGATATCTATTTTCTTTTTTAATTGTGATGTCAAATCCGGTCCTAACATTCTTATTGTTTCATACTCAGGCAATATTGCTACTTGAATTAGAGGAATTTGTGAAGACTCAAGAATTTTTTCCAAGTTGGCAGCATTGTCAATTTCATTTCGTGCAATACGCATAATTTCCTGACGGTCCCAATACAGGATTGGACTCAGGACTAACATTTCTATTATGCGCAACATCCAATAATGCCTGGTAAGCCACAACATTATCAATTGTTCTCATAAGACTGTGAAGAACGGCTAAACGGTTTTTGAGGGCTTCCCATTTATTAGCAGATTCAGAATTTTTTCCCTGTCTCAACAACTTATCTGTTAGCTTTTCTGCCGTCTCAAGTTTTTGAATTACCATTTCATATACCCGTTGAACAAGAAGCCTTGCCCCATATCCTTCAAACATTCTCATTGCCTGAATGTCTATCAAATTATTTGCTTGTTCCTCTCCTTTTGCCTGAAAAATAAATGGACGGTAATAATCTTTTTCTTCATCCGTTAAATTTTCCGGAACCGGTACCAGAGGACGATTGATCCAACGATCCAGGACAGGACCAAAAGTCAGAACAGATCCAAAATTAAGAACTTGCAAATCGTTTGCTATATCATCAAGAACTAACCAGATATCCAACAAGTCATCTGCCCTCTCATCGCCAGCCAGGTTTTTGGCAAACTCTCTCAAAGCCTGCATCATTTCAACCGCGTTGTGTGGCTTTGCCTGTTCAAAAAAATGATACAGCGCTAAATTGAAATCCGCTGTAGATGGATCTTCGTATGAAACCAATAATTTGGAACCAGCGGGTTTATCCCCTTGAAACCTTCTAACAAGTTCCTTTGCTCTTAACACCGGATTGGGCAATCCCAACACGGGGATAAAACTTTCCCTTCCCCAACCGGAAATGCCTCTATCAAACTGTTGTCCATCTGAATTCTTATAACTCCCAATAGTTAATCCACCCGTTAATTGTGCAGAAATAATCTCCGGATGGTCAAATGTTTCAATCATCCATTGCCTTGTTATATTCGGATGTATATTCACCTCAATATATTTCCCCATTTCTTTTGCTGCATCACCCAAAGTTTCCAAAAACCCGACTACTCTTTCGCTCATCGGGCGGTGCTGGCAATTTGTGTTTCCGTTTTGTCCTGAATATAAAGCTGGTGACCAGCAAAAACCGGAACCGGAATCGGATGTAAGAAATGAAAAAATCTCTATTTCAGGACAACGAGCCAGTAAGAGCTGCATAGATTCTTTGTACATCGCCAATACTTCAGGCTCATCAACACAAGGGGCGAAGCGTGCAACCCTGGATCGATTTGGATGATCTACCCGCGCCCCACGAAGTTCAGGATGATCTGTAAAAAAAATCTCAGGCAATACATAAGGTTCATTTGCAAAATAGGCTCCTTTCATACAATGCCGACGAAGCCACTTTTTCAGCATACTCTAAATTAACGTATGGTTTCAAATCCTCAGGCGGAAAAATCTTCATCAGCCCCGGACGATAGGCATACCAAACCGGATAAGGGTCTCCCGGTGTATCAAACTGCCAGAGTGCGGGAGGAATATTAAAGGTGATATCTACATGAGTTGCGCCAATTTCTTTCGCTTTAATTACATAAGCTTCAAAACTTTTTAGTTCTTCACTAACATAAGTTGATTCCAGACTCACTGAGTTAATATTCAGATTCACCTGTTTTCCTTTGAGAGTCTGAGCCTGAGTACTAAATGTTATAACAGATGAAACAGCAAATAAAAAAATCAGTTTTATCAAAGTGTTTATTTTCTTTTCCATAAAAATGATAGTTTAATTAATTACTTTTTTCTTCAGAATTTGCATCTTGTATTCTCGGATTATCCTCAGGAAGTTCATTACCAACCAACTGTAGCAGTTCAATGGCATTCAGACACCACTGTGCGGTGTTGTTGGTGGAAACTCCCTTTACTTCATACACAGGTTGTAAACTTTCAATGCCATCAAATTTTTGCATATCGAAATCAGTATGATAACGTTTGGCTCCGGCATTAAAAAATTCATCCCATGCCCGGGCCGAATAAGTTTTATCACCCGTCACTTTGGCGTAATAAGCCGGAAGGCGGGCATACCATGGACCGGGATCTCCTAACTTTACGCCTTTACCAAATTCTTTTTCAATTACTTCTTTCGGAGCTGCATATAATTTGCAGAACTGCATCCAAAGTTTATCCCATTTTTTATTTTGAAGAAGATGGGTCAGTTCAAAAGCCACTTCAGGTCCTCCCATCAAAACAGATAAGTGAGAATAGCCAATATCATTCTCATCCAGACGATACAATTTGTAGGTTTCCGGATCATATCCAAGGGCGGCGCCACTGCCAGAGAAAAAACCATAAGGCATTTCATATAAACTGTTTACACCAACCATGATACGGTCACGATAGCGAGTGTCGCAGGTACGTTCCCATTCTGTCATCCAGTTGCCAACAAGCGCCAGCCAATCAGGACCGACACGAGCGTGCGTTGGGTATTGGCTTTTCTTAAGTATCAAACGCAGCGGGTCAAGTTTGCCAATGCCTTCATTGGAAGCTTCCACGGAAGCATGCATCAAATCTCCGGTACGTTCATCCGTGGTCAGATAATAATAAAACCGACCCAGGGCAGCCTGTGAAATTCGTACTTCTTTAGCACCATCACCCCAATGAATAACATTATGTCGTGAGCCCAATCCTTTTAAAGGTCCCAGGTGATAAACATCTACTTCACCCGTGTGACGTGTCATTGCCTCAGCCATGCGGAAAATATCCTCACGACCCGATCGCAAATAACTGTACCACAACCATAGATTGGGCATCAATTCAGTATTATCCCAGGCAAAACCTCCTATATCATATTTCCAGGTGTGTCTTTGGTGATCGTATCCATGTTGTACATCTCCAAAATTCCAGAAACCATACCAATGCCGCTGTTCCACTTCCAACTGATAGTATTTAAAAGCATTGTCAAGTTGATCTTCTATCCAGCGTTTTCCTTTCGTACTTCGATCAGGAAGGCTCCATACACCAAAGACCGGAATACTGTGAATGTATTCCGGGGAAACAGTAAGCAAAGGCGGCTGATTTCCTTGCTGTACAATTTTATTCAAAGTTTCATAAGACGGGACTTTGGTTGAAGCGTACAACAAAATTTCGGTTGTGCGTCCCACTCCGGTTGCTAAGCTAAGTCCCGGCTGAACATCTTCGTAACTAGCCTCGAGATTATGTCCCCATGCAAGAGTATCGTAATGGCGCATGTCCATTGCTTCAGCCTCGGGCGACCAAAGCCAGGCTCTAAGCTGGGCGTTATCGGTTTTTACATTGCGGATCTCCAACGTTGAGGGAAACGATTGCCAGAAATTACGAACACATACTGTCAACCCGCCCGACACATCACCAACAAACGCCATCCCTTCAGAACGTTTGCCATAGCCTGCATCAATCCATGTACTTTCATCATTGGTTCTTTTTTGCACCTGAAACCCATCAGCATTCAATTGTTGCATCTTGAAATCATTCCAGGTAGCCCAGTGGTCAATCAGGAATTGCTGTTCCTTAGAGAAGGTTTCCCATTCGGCAATGCGCTCCCCTTTAAGCTGTTTCGCATACAGATCATTTCTATAATCAAGTGGTCTTCGTCCATTGAGCGGCTGACATGGTTCATCCCACAACCCACCGTTTTCTCCTGAAAAGCGAATGTGCCGGTTGTACAACTGCTCATCAAGAGGAACATCAAAGACCAATCCCAAACCACGTATAAAATCTTTTTGCTGTTCACCATCATAAATAATTGTATGTACCATGCGAACCGATTGTAACCCCGCATAAAAATAGAGTCGAACAATGAATGGCAACCAACTTCGATTCCCGGATTCCGACACATGCCTGCCTTCAATTTTAACAACTGCTCTGACCGGTCCATTTTGCTCAATTGTCACCATTTCAATATTGCCAATAAACTTTTCTTTAGAGGGTTGATCACCAATTTCTTTGCTTGGACCATTCTGTAGAATACAAACCAACCTGCCACCTGAAGAAATTTCCTTCCCATCCATTTTCATGAAGCTAATAAGCTGTTTACCATGTTTGGGAATATTGCATTGCAAAACACCGGTATTTACTAGTACATCATCATCAGTTTCAGTTAATTCAATTTTTGTTAATAACAGATCAGCGCCGGTTGTTTTTACAGGTTGAAGTTCGAAGGTTGTTCCGGCATCCGAGTCGACCACTGTGCTTAAGCCGATCCATTTCAATGAACCATCGGGCCAATAAGCCAATGGCCATGATTGTACTGGCATAGCTTCCCCCATCGCATTTTTCAGTGAATAACTACTTGATGGATCAATTTTTCCCTCAGGCAGCGGTACACCCCAACTTACTCCTGAAGAGAGTGCCGGCGGATTTTCTCCAAGCCATGATAATTTAATCGGACCGACGTCCTGGGCTAAAGCCGGATTCTGTAATACACCGAAAATGATCAATACCAATATTAAAGCAATCAGCCAATTTCTTTTTTCATACCTGAAATCATGTGTTGTTTCTCTCTTCATAAATTTTTTTTCCTGTCTATGTTATTCTGGCATGCAATAATCATTTTAATTTGGGTTTTAAGTCATCTGTACTTTGTTTTGTATGAAAATCTATATTCTCGCGTTTTTTCTTTTCAAAGAGTTCTTTAATTATTGAGTATTCAACTTTGAACTTAGGATTGAACTTATCTGACAACATGTATTTTGTTATACTAAAAAATAATTGTCTTGCTGCGGGTCGTTCATTGAGATTGCTTTGAAGGTCGGCGCTGCAAACTACGAGCTTTCCATTTCCAACTTGCGCTTCAAACAATAAAGCTAAACGGCGATTTAAAAACCATGTATCAATTGGCTGCACAATTGGTCTGAATTCCAGAGGGAACTGATCAATATTCATCACTTGTTGACGGTCGAGAATTTCCCACCATTGCATATTGCTATGAAATGCAGTTGGAAAATATGCAAAAGCCGGATGTTCAGGATCACATAAAATTCCCGTTGTATGCGGTGGGCGCATTTTAAACCATGATGTATTCCAGAATACAGGTCTAAAATACTGAATCACATCTTTGCCATTTTCAACAATACCTGCAGCGTTTAAAAAAACCTTTCCTCCATTTTTAAGAATGGATTTAGTTTTTTCATCGAACTTATTAGTAAAATAAATATCATTATTGTTATCGATTGGAAGTTTATCGGGATAGACCCAGAAATTCCAATTATTAACATGATTGCCAACATTAAGTTCTAAATTCAATTTTTCAGCGTTGGTAATTTGTGAGAGCGGTAAATTGATCGCACCCAGAGATATACAATTATCAATGGGAATATCCCGTTTATCTAGGAGACCTTGTGCGATAATTGCTCTTTTAGAATCAGTTACCTTCCATTGTGCAGTGATGTTATTAAGCGGATGACTGCCAAAATGAGCAACCTCGAATTCGGCATGAAGTGTCTCATCGTTTCGAAAAACAAATTTTGGTATTCGTGCTAACGGTACAGTTGCCCCCAAAAATTGTTTGAATTCTTTTGCTGAAATATATTCTTTAGCATCCCAAAATGCGTCCAGAACACCAACCAGCGCCGTTCCCTGTCCTGAATAATCGTTGAGACTGAGTAACTGTATGCCTGCCAGGTTGGGTGTACGCAAAGCAGCCTCAATTTCAGATTTGTAGCATAAGACCTGCAATTTCCCCGATGCCATTAGAAAATCTTCAGCCTGATCTCCCATATGATTTTTTGCCAACTCTTCCTGAAACAATTCAAAATTCTTAGCCTTGTAAACACCGGTGTACTTTTTAATTTCTTTGAAATTCGGGAAAGCACAATACTGCCCCATTTCGTGTACAACATATGGTACGGTGTATTTTTCTATCCGTTCAAAATAATCGAACATACTTTGAGGCTGCTTGTTCCATGGAAGCCCACGGGGTTCTGATCGAACGATGAATTCACTCTCGGGCACTAAGGGCCAGCTTCTGCCAATTGAGGCGCTCGTATAAACTCTGCGGTTGTCCTTTTCCTTCCAATATGTAACAAATTTTCCAAGGTATTCCACCTGATTTCGCCCTGCCGGTTCGTTGCCATAAGCCAACATACAAAATGAAGGATGGTTACCGTAGGCATTTTCAATACTATTGGTTTCATCATAAATATATTGATCGATGGGTAAACTGTCTCCCAAAGTTACACCATGATTTGCCCAGCTAGGACCTTCAACCTGTAAATAAAATCCTAATTTATCCGCAGCATGAAATGCAGCTTCGGGAGGACACCATGAATGGAAGCGCATGTGGTTTAAGCCATAATTTTTACAAATGGTGAATACCCGTTCCCACGAAGCAACATCTGCAGGCGGATAACCTGTTTTGGGAAAAACACAATTCTCAACAGTTCCCCTTAAAAATACCGGACGATTATTTATTTCAAAGCGGGTTCCATTTATTGAAAATGAACGCATCCCGAATAGCATTTCCTGTTTATCAATATTCCCAAATTCATCGGATAAAACAGCGGTCATTTCGTAAAGTGCCGGATTGAATTCATCCCACAATTGAACGTTTTCACCCATAGGATAAATAATTTCAATATGTGATTTCCCTTTTGTTACATTTGCTTCCTTAACGAAAGGTTCTACGGTATGAATAGTTTTTGAATTAAATGACTTTGCGCTGAGCTTTATTTTTGCTGATACATCTTTTCCAGTAATATTATTAAGAGAAATAATTGTTTTAACGGATTTTTTTTCAATATCGGTGAAAAGTTTGATGTCATCGAAGAAAACAGGTGAAGTAGATTTAAGATAAATATTACCTACTATCCCATTCCAGTTCCCTTGCGTCTGATCTGTGATACTATGCGAATCCGGACCAACATTAATTTCTTTAATACAATTATCTACTCTGACAGAAATGATATGGTGACCGGGCGTTAATACTTTTGATAAATCATAATGATGAGGTGTCGAAAGACTATTTTGCATTCCAATTTTAATACTATCCACCCACAATGTTGTCTCCCAGTGGGGGCGTTCTAAGAACAATTCAATTTTTCGTCCTTCCCATTGAGCAGGAGTCTCGACTTCCCGCTGATACCAAGCGACTCCAACATAGTGTCTATTTGGTGTCAGCCAGAATGGAAACTTTAGATTATCCTGTTGCCTGTACTTTGCCATATCCTTGCGGAAATACCAGGAACTGTCATAAATACTGCCTGTCCATTTTGTAATAAGGGTAACCTCGTCTCCTTTGTCATTATCCCTCATTGAGCCGGGCAAATTTATAGCATCCGTCAATTTTGATTGAAACCAGTTCATTTTGATCCCGATATCTTCCGGATCGGTTTGAAATCGCCATTTACCTTTTAAAGAGATTGTATTTTTATTTATTGATTGTGTGCAGTTTACAACTAGCAAAATAGATAATAATGAAAAAGCTGCTATTGATTTTAGGATTCTTTTAGATTTCATATTTATATTTTGGGAGATTACCAAATAATTAAATTCATGATATCATTTGTATCTGAATTGTTGATTCATGATTTTAATAAATAAGAATTTTGCTGATCGCTAAGCCTGGATCAAGGAGTGACAGTTGCAAGTCTACCATGCCTTTCTCTTTCAAAATGAATTCAGTTTTTGTCGATGAATAGCCCCGGATAACATTTTTACTCCATGCTTCAGTTTTTGAAGGCGCGTTAACATCCACAATATGGGGAGAATTTTCTCCAACACTGATCGCAGTTCTAAGCGTACACCCCTCATAGACGGCATGCGTGGGAACACAGATCAGTTCGATAATTCGCCTGCCTTCGGGCAGTTCAAGTTTAATTGAAGCAGAGGGAGCGCCGTCTATTTCTTCACTATAACCGTGATTGTCAAACTTAGTCCATGAAAGGCTTACACCGTCCACTCCCAATCCTGGAATGAGGTGCAGTTTTGTACTATCAAAAGTTAATTCACTAACACGAATTGTTCTTACCAGTTTTAACAGTTTGTCGCCTGAAACTGATTTTGAATTTTTATCTTTTATCTCAGGTTTTCCGAAGACCGGACGGTTGCGCGGACTCATGTCCATTATACCATTCCATTTACCACCAGCGATTTCTTCATTATAAATCTCTGTCAGTTTCCTTATTTCATCGTAAGCCTTCTTCGATTTAACGGTTTCTCCCATTTGAGCGTAGAAGTGTTTTTCATTCATGTATGCTGCTCCAAGAACAGGATAAAGAATTAATTGAAAGTATGCATCTTGGAGATACTCAGGGATACGGTTCTTTAAATCTTCAGCCTTTCGAACAATGTCCTGATACGCTGTTAAACGCGCATTAATTTCTATATCGGAAAATTCTATTTTATCTATATGTTCCGGTTTACCTGAAGCCGCCAACCTGTAATAAACAGTTTTGATTTCAGCAATTTCTTTAGCATAATCTTTACCGAAAGTCCTTGCCGCCCATTCTTCTAAATAATCTTCGGCATTCTCCGGCTGACAGGTATTAACGTTCCAGGCTAAGTCCATAGCGAATTCGATTTCCATTTCTGCAGGTTTAATATCGCCGACATTAAAAACCCATAACCGGTCCGCACCATTTGCATATGCTTTACTCATTTCGTACGAAATCAAAGATGGAGATGTTGAACATAACCAGAGATAATCTTCAGGTGCACCCCAATAAGATAAATGATAGTAAACTCCGCTTCCGCCGCTTCGCTGCTGTTCTTGCAGCGTAGAAAGTTTGCGGATATATCCGTGATTATCATCCGCCCAAACAATTGTTACATCATCAGGCATCTTCGCTCCGGCATTAAATATATCAAGTACCTCTTTGTATGGACAGAAAATTTGAGGAATGTGGGCTGCATCCTTCTCCATTTGTACAGAAAGAAGATTTCTCTGATCCTCAATTATCTTGTTCAATAGATCAACCTTGCCTTCAATTGTTTCCGGACCCGGCATACCGCTATCATGAATACCGCGCATCCCGATAGTAAAGACAGCTTCTATGTTTTGGACATCAACCTGTAGTACCCGGTCTTCCCAGTATCTTTTAATCTCTTTTTCATTCGTGTCATAACGCCAGGGACCAGGCTGCTTGCCATATTCTTGCATGAAATTATTTTTCCACTCATCGACATTATTGCGAAGCATAGGTTCAGCGTGACTGGAACCGAGCACGATGCTATATTGTTTTGCGATTTTCGGATTTTCTTCATAATAAAAAAAAGCCTTCGTACACGGATGCATCGCAGGCCAAATGTAATTCGCTTTAAGTCTCAACATGAGTTCGAATATGCGGGCATAAGTACGGGGTCCAATATCTCTGATAAATGTATCTATATTGCGGGCTGCCCAGGGCTGCAAACCCCAGTCTTCATCATTAAGAAAAATACCGCGATATTTCACTGACGGCGGACCCATGACTATTTTATCAATTGCCACATTAAGATTTTTTCGTTTAGCGGGAACAACGTTCGCCCAGTACACCCACGGCGATACGCCCAGACGCTTTGATAGCTCGAAAATCCCAAACGCAGTTCCTCGAGGATCACTACCACAAATGACAAGTGCTCCGTTGATACCGGCAAGAGGATTTTCCACAACCTGTATGAGAAAACTCTCCCACTTTCCATCGATGACATTCACCGAGAGTTTTCCTGCCTTAATCATTGTATCGATCGGTTTCGATTTCCCCACGGTTCCTGCAATAATGGCTGCATCTATATCTGCCTGCAGATTTGTTACAAGTGACGGCGAAATATTTGTCATAAGTTCAATATCATCTGCCAGAGCTTTTGCACATATGCCGACGACATCAGCATCATTCTGATCATAGAGAATCGGAACACTGTGATTTTTGCTGACAATCGTAAAAATTGGATCGGTGTTCCGGGCAATAATTGAATTCTGTATAATGCTGAATATGATCAATATCCATCCCAAAGTAATCAGCCGATTTCTTTTTTCATATTGAAAAAGAAGTTGCAGTTTTTTTCTTTTCATAAGTATCTGTCCTATATATTTTAAAGTCTCTCTCATTAGCCTGATAGTAAATTAATATTGCATACCCAAAACTATTCTATCCCCGGAATCGTCCACTTCAAAAAGGTGGGGAATGCGAATAGTTCGCCCGTTGATTTTCTTATGGCTGTGAACAGACATTAAGAGTTTCCCTTCAAAAGTACGGAATAACATACCGTGCCCGTAATTTGGTGGAATAATCGGCTCTTTTTCCTGCACCCAGGGACCGTCTAATGTATCGCTTTCAGAGTAAGCTACACCCTGTGTATAATCGCTAAATACCCAGCTCGTCCATAGCATTCCTAATTTCCCGGTTTGTGTAAGGAATAACCACGGACCATCGGTTACTTTGTTGAAAATAATATTCCCGTCTTCAGTCAGTTCCTTGCTCCACGGTGAGTCACTAGCACGAAAGAGCACTTGCCCTTCACCTATAGTACCGCTTAAGTCGGGTTTCAATTCTATCTTTTCAATGGTTCCATTCCAGTTTTGAAGCCATTCATAACAATATACCATATAAGGTTTTCCATCTTTATCAATCCAGAATGTGCCGTCAAGGGTTGGTTTGTCCGGGGGCAGATAAACAGAGTCTTCCATTGGGATATAAGGTCCGTCTGGTTTATTACTAACCAATACATGACTGGCACGACGTTCAATTATATTCCCTTTTACGGTATCAATATTCACGCTCCTGTTCGTGAAGGTGGCAAAATAGTAATACTTACCCTTGTAATAATGCAATTCCGCCGCCCAAATCATGGGATTCTCTCCCATCCACGAGTTGGGATCGGTCTCTGTTACGTTGTAAGGACCAGTCCACTTCCTCAGGTCTTTGCTTTTCCATAACCATCCGCCCGTACCCGTCATATAATAAGTGGAAGTATTTTTATCTGCTAAAATACATGGGTCGCTAAGACGAATAGAATCTAAAGGTATATTCTCTTTAAATACTGGTTTCCAGTTTTGAGAAAAAACCGGCGAAATGTTTAACGCAATTATTACAGCAGTTAAGAGTTTTTTATATATCATTATTTACTTTTACTTATTGTTTTAATGGATTGTCTCTGTTCCAATTTATTTAGTCATTGCGAATTTTCAATAAAGGCATTCTTTATAAAAAGATAACATTCGGTAGCATGTAAATCTTTTGTTACGTTGATTAAAAGCCTCTCTCTTGCCAAGAGAGAGGTTGGAGTGAGTTCGGTTGAGGTAGCATTGCAAATAGAGTGTAATAACTGATGTTTGTAATATTCTATCGCATCCCGAACTCACCCTGTAATCCCTCTCTTGCACGAGAGGGATATACAAGTATACATTACTTAACCGTAAAGCTGCTATCTAATTATATTGTTATTAGCAATTTGTTTTTGCAATGAAATACAAAATTGTTTGCATAAGAAATTGAAACTGAGACACTACTGCTTTAACCCTATCTTTAATATCAAAAAAGTATATGGATCAATCCCAGTTTTAATATGATTATTTTCTACTTCTATTTGACTCTCCGTTGGACTAATTTTATCAGGATTATCGAATGAGTTTACATCCGATAAATTGTCTGAAGTTAATGTTAATACATCAGCTTTGTCGGCAAGTTTTTTGTTTTTTAATTCTATAAATACCTGCTGCAATTTATCTGAAGTGTTTACAAGTTTGATAAACAATTCTCCTGAATCGGAATCTTTTACTGCAGATGAGTAAAGTCCGTTTTGACCGGTAACTGCTTTCCCGTCTTCAAAAGAAATAGACAGTAGATCCGTACCCCGGTGAGTCGAATACATTTTTTGAACATAATAATTAGCGGTTCCGTATGAAGATAAATTATTGAACCAAATCAAATCCGGTGTCCATTGCCATGCGTCGGCGTGAGCAAATAGAGGTGCATAGGATGTCATAACCACTAAGTCGGCATTTCTTTCCAAACCCGTCATAAAAGCAGCTTCGGAAAGAGCACATTCCCAATTATTTTTATTGTCCGGACTTGCGATTGCGACACTTTGGGCAGCATATTCGCCCGCAAATATTTTGGGACCATTGCGGTCATACGAATCATAACGTGTCGAGTTTTCTCTGAACCATTGCGGCGGTTTGTAATAGTGCTCATCAACTATTTCGGCATTTAATCTTTTCATTTCGTCCATTGCGTAATCGAAAAGTTCGCCATCAGGAAAAGGTCCTAAAGCAGAAACAATAATTATATCGGGGTATTTTTCTCTGAGAGCTTTTTCAAAAATTTTATAGCGTTCAATGTATTGTTGCCCCCACTGTTCATTTCCTATTCCTATATATTTCATATTAAATGGTTTGGGATGTCCCATATCGCTGCGCACTTTTCCCCAGGGCGAGCTTACGGAACCGTTTGCAAACTCAATCAAATCAAGCGCATCCTGAACATACGGATCAAGTTGTTCCAGGGGTACCAATTCACCTGTGTTGAACTGACATGCCATCCCGCAGTTTAATATGGGCAGCGGTTCGGCTCCTATATCTTCGGCAAGTTGAAAATATTCAAAAAAGCCCAAGCCAAAACTTTGAAAATAATCAGGTGTTGGACGATGCCTGAACTCTGTATTCCACCGGTTAACTAAAACGGTTCTTTCATCAACAGGTCCTACAGTTTTTTTCCATTGATAACGCTTAGCAAGCGTCCTGCCTTCAACAATGCATCCGCCGGGAAAACGAAGAAACCCGGGCTTCAAATCATAAAGCAATTGTACTAAGTCCTTTCTCAAACCGTTTTTTCGTCCCTTCCATGTATCTTCCGAGAACAGCGAGATCATATCCAGATCAATTACTCCTGTTCCTTCAAATGTAATTTTTAGCCTGGCTTTTGCTTCAGTATCTGTTGCTGTAAGCTCCGTTGTATAAGTAGTCCAACCCTGTCCATCAGGCATTATACTGGTTATACCCATTATTTTTTCATCATTGTTAACGAATGAAAAATTTATTTTTTGAATATCGCCTGATTGTTTAGCTGCAAGCAGGGATAATTGGTAACGGGCATTCTTTTTAATACCCATTCCCCGGAATCCCTCGTTCAGGAGGATGTATCCCGTGTCATTATTAATTGTAATGCGGCAAATATTTCGATTGGAGCTGCTATCTTGTTCTTTAATAATTTCTGCAACTCCCGAATTTGCATTCAATGAAAACCTGTTACTGTTAGGCTGCAGCCAACCCATCATAGGCTCTTCAAATTCAAATCCACGGTTCTTTATCATCTCTGCATACAATCCACCGTCTGCGGCAAAATTGATATCTTCAAAAAATATCCCATACATAGTCGGTTGAATTTTAGCTTTTGAATTGCTTACATCCACTACTAACTTATTTAATTGTCCGTTAGCAGAGCCTGTAAAAACTAAAAGTATAAAAAAGATGATGATCTTTTTCATTTTTAAAATTCTGTAGAAGAATGTCGCAGTACTACAATTCTTTATTATCCCTCAATGCGGGATATTATCGTCGATTTTTTATTAAGATGTCTAAGTCTAATCCGGGGCGGCGGACTTAGGAATGACAATATAATTAGATAGCAGTTTAAGGTTAAGTAATGTATGCTAACATATCCCTCTCGCGCAAGAGAGGGATTACAGGGTGAGTTCAGTTTGCGATAGAATTGCAAACATCTCCATTTGTAATGCTACCTGTACCGAACTCACTCCAACCTCTCTCTTACCAAGAAAGAGGCTTACGATCAACATAACAAAAAATTGACATGCTATCGAATATCATGCTTTTATAAATAAAGATATAGAGTTTACCAAAAACTCAGAATAACAAAAGAAGTTACCTAACACCTATATATAAATATTTTTAATTACTTATTTCAACCATGACTTTTCCTAAATGGGCGGTTGAAGATCAATATATGTTGCTCTATTACGAGCACAGGTAATCCGACCATCCTTATACTCCAACTCGACAACCTGAATAGAACTGCGGCGTTTTTCATATAAGTTTTCTTCTATGGAATCAACTCGTCCCGGATGAGTAAAATAGAAAAGATATGCCTTGCCATTATTTACAACGACATCAGGATGACCTCCTTTGACATTATCGTCATTACCCGTTCCAGCTTCTTTCAGAAAATTTCCAGGGATCCTTTTCCATGAAATTAAATCTTCAGATTCATATACTGCCAATCCGTCCCATACATCCGTTAACATCCAGTATTTATCTTTCCATTGAAAAACTTTTGGTCCTTCACCCTTTTGATCTTCGATAGCTTTGCCTTTGTTTTCCCAATGGTACAGATCTTCACTGTCTGCAAAGTAAATTGATTTATCGTCTGCTTCGTTGTTATACCACATACGCCATTTTCCCCCGGGTAATTGAAATACACAAGCATCTATAACTTTATTCGAGGCAAGGTTAAGTGTGGACTCATATTTCCAATCAATTAAGTTTTTACTGGTTAGGTGAATAATGTCCCGCGGATGATTCCAGTCTTTAAATATGCCGGGAACGTATGAGAGATACATATGGTAAGTTCCCTGATGTTCGATAACTTCCGGAGCCCACTGGGTTTCAGCGTATGGAGATGGAATATTACATGTATCCCGGTACTGCCAGTTAGCTCCGCCATCTGAAGATTCGGCAATACCGATGCGCGTTCCATGCACCCAGGTTACGCCATCAAGACCTATAACATTTGCCCGGCGATTAGTGTAAAACATAAACCACTTTTTTTCTTTTTGATTCCAGATAACTACGGGATCGGCTGCACCGTCATAAATCGGATCACGAAATAAAGGCTTGGAAGCTATTTTACCGGTTTTGTCAATTTCCTGTGCATAGCTAATGAACAATATCGAAAATATTGAGCTGGTAATAAGAAAGCGGATCATTGAATATGTTAAATACTTTTTAGGTTTTTCCTATCAGAAATTTTTTAATCATTTTATGGTATAACATAAATTTATTTTTTAGAGCTTAGTCCTATTAATTTAACCGTACCAATTAAACCGGATTCAAGTGGTTTCCAATTCTTCGCAGTAAATAATCCATTTTCATCTAAATTTTTTCTATCGCGAGCAGCGAAATTTATGTTATAGAATTTTTTATAATTAATTCCTTTTTTATCCATATCTATGATTCGGTTTGCCATTAAGTTTGTTACGTGTATTTCAAGATCGTTTGTATTCTGCAGTTTATAGTCTTCAATTGTGAGTTGAAATTCCGGCCCAACTAAAGTTGCAAGTTTTTCACCATTTAAATAAATATCTGCCGATTCACAAACTTTACCAAGATCAAGCATATAAGCCGTTGTTTTAAAGCCAGGTTTTTCAAAAGTTGTTTTATAACTAGCTGTACCGGAGAACCATTTCAACTCATTTGAATGCTCTGTCCAGGATTCTAACTTTTTGCTAGTATATGAATTCGGCAGTGTTGGTCCACCTTTAATAAAATTGATATTCCATTCGCTATCCAGATTCATCACATCATTTGTCTTTTCATAAAATTTATAATCTGCGACATTTTGCTTTGTTGGGTACCATTGTAAAATCAGGGTTTCACCAATACCTAATTTTAGATAAACTTCAGCATGATCCTCACTTAAATTTCTTATTTCAGATTTTCCAATTTGTTTATTCATCGGATTAAACCAAACTGCTTCTTTCCCATTTGAACAAACCTGAATCCACTGATCTATATCTTTATCACCCCAATTACTAATAAAGTAACAAATACCTTCTTCACGATTAACCCTGTTAAACCAAAGCCCGTTTTTTGCCATTGACTCAGGTAAAACTTCGATATCATCTAAAATTATCCCTAAGTTATTTCCCTTAATTAATCTCCCCTTCCCTACCTGACTACTTTCATATCCATTTTGGGAGTTGAATTTTATTTCATTTTTAATCTGCTGATAAGCTTCCTGCCTATAGTTTAGATCATTTAATCCTGGTATCTCTTTAGGAAAATCATTTTGTAAAATAACAGTTGCACCTTCCTGTGCCAGGTTGATTACTTTTTGAATTGTTGTTAAAGGAATATAATCACAGTTGGGAATGATTATAGTTTTGTATTCAGAATTATCCGAAAGAATTTTTTTGTCTTCAACTGTTAATTGTTTGATTTGTTTATCAGAGATATAGTCAAAGGTATAGCCGTTAGCCAATAACATTTCACTAATATCTTTTGTCAGTTCTTCATTTTGCGTTCCAAAATGCTTGAGCATGCTCTTACCTCTTTCCGACCACGCATCGTAAATCGGGAAGTACAATAGAATATCATTTGCAGGTTTAGAACTTTGTAAAAACGATTGACACTTTGTTACATACGAATTGATTGTTTTAAGATCTTCCCACCATGTATTTGTAGGTGCAAAATGAACGGAAGCGTAGAACATCCATCCCGGCCATTCTTCAGAACCTGGCGAATAAGGTGTGCCATGATATACAAGATGATTAACACCATTTGCAAAATACCGATCTAAATTTTTTTTAACTTCTGAGAGAGTTGAAAGAAAATGTTCATTTAGCCATGTTGCTGCCTCTGCTGATATTAATGATTTACCTGAAACATGTCCTGCAGAGGTTGCCATTTTTATAAGTAAAACTGAGACTCCTTCGGTTTCAGGAATATCACTTGCAGCATATAAATCAAGTATATTCGCAGGTGATCCATGAGCCTGATTACGAACAACTGCATTATATTTACTGGACCATTGTTTCCATATTTTAGTAAACCGGTCAAGGAGTAAATCAGAAATAGTTTCTCTATAATCGCATAGAACTTTTTCGTTGATCTCTTCAGAATCATTTCCAAATAATGCAGGCAAATAATTTTTTAGGTCATAACCTCTGTATTTCTCAAATTCTTTAAAAAATAATGGAGTCCAATCTGCTTCTCCCTGTGCATCATCAACTTCATATGAATCATTAAAAAAAGCCCTTATGTCTTTTAGTCGAATATCTTCAGCATTTTTATCAAAAAATTCCAAATATTGTTTTACTGCATTTTCAGAGAAATGATCAATTACATTACCTTCTCCACCTTTACTTGCACGTTCCACCATTTTACCATGCCAGCCTTGAAAAACGGCGTAAAGTTTCCAATTTCCATCAGGTGCAATCCAGTCTAATGTTCCATTCTTTTTTACTTTATTTGTAAGATCAATTTTTTCTCCATTTTCATTATATGCAATAAGTATTTGAAGAGGTAATTTCTTTTCAAAACGTACTTGGTCTAACGCAAGCTCTTGCAAATTAGTATTACTGCTTATTGGAAATTTTACTTCTGATATATTAACTTTATGACCGACAGCCCTTACTAATGGTTCTTCAATAAATTCTATTTTTTCTTTTAGTCTTTCGCCTTCTTTTAGTTTATAAATTTTATACCTTACATTTTTACATGCATCATCAGCAGAAATCCATTTACCTCCAAAAGGCCAACCGGAAGCATTAGCTAAATCAATTCCCAAATCTAATCGTTGTCCCTCAAGTAAAGTAAAGTTAATAACATCCATCCATTCGGGAGATAGGAAACTTATATCTTCCTTCTCATAACTTTTTGTCCCATAAATAGAAGTAACTTCAACTCCACCAAAACCAGCATTTTTAATCTCTTCCAGGTTTGCAGTAAGATCTTTTTTATTCACAGCACTTCCATGCCACCACAATCTTGTCCATGGTTGTGTTATGTTACTGACAGATGGCCATTCGGCTTTATAATTACTTTGTTGTTTAATTGAGCAGGAAGAAAAGGAAAATGTTAAGGTTAAAAGTATGGTAAAGTTTAACCATTTTGATTTTACAATCCGGTAACTATTCAGTATTATTCTCACAATTTAAATTGGAATAGTAATTTATTTTGGAATAATTAGGAATTGAATTTGATCTGCTTTAATTGTAGCAATTCAATTGAATTTATAACTATATTATTTAGCTATAAAAAAGATGGAGAAAAGGATAAGATAAAATAATTTTAAAATATGAGTTTCTCCAAAACAAGTTTGAAGAAACTCATTAAATCATTCTAAAGTCACACTACTTTAGTAACATCATTTTTTTAGATTCAACAAAATTCTTTCCGTCAGCACTAGTCGCATGTACTCTATAAACATAAATTCCACTACTTAACTGTGAAGCATTGAAATTATACGAGTGTATTCCCGCTGCCAAACTTTTCTCTGTTAATTCAAATACTTTTTGACCTAAGATATTAAATACACTTAGAGTAACTTCTGATTGTTCAGGCAATCCGAATTCAATTTTTGTACTTGGATTGAAAGGATTTGGATAGTTATTGCTTAAGTAAAAATTAGCAGGAACATTTGAACTTTCGTATTCAACATCAACCATATCCGGTGTAACTATTGCCGATGCACTATCACCCGGAATATAAAGCCATGTTGCATTTGTCATTGAATCCCGTAATGCCGCAATATACTGATCCCTGTTAGCCAAGTATGTAGCTTTGGCACTCGGGTACCAGTTCAAGTCACCAAGCGGCAACCCATCAGTACCTGCTGTTTGCAGATATGTATTTGAATAGGTTAAATCAAATGGTGGCGGCCAGTTAAAATTAGGTGTGCCATCCTGATTCCACGTTACAGGTGGCGTAATACGCCAATCAGGGTAATAAGTAACATTTGTATCCCAATTAGCCAAATCCCATCCCAGCATACTATCGATTTGACTCGGATTACTAGTAAACCCGGGATCAAATTGCCAATAGTTTTTACCAATTGTAAAGTTATTATCCGCATTAATAGTTGAATCAACATCGAGATTCCATAAATAACATTGAATTACTTTATCAGAATCATTCAAAAATCTAGGGTTAAGTATATTGTTCCAATAATCCGGGAAAGCAGGATCGAGGTAAAATAGGTTTATTCCTTCGTAAAGTGCAATAGAATCAAGTTTTTCACTTACGGCAGAAAAAGTTTCAAATGTTGTAAAAGGTGCTTCATAGCCGTTAGTTTTTAAATTACGTCCTCTCCAGCTCCAGTTATAATAAATATTGTTTGCCTGTAGCCCTTCATACCAATGAATTTCATGGCCGTTTACCTGCTGATTAAGAATGGTATTATGTATCTCGGTCATTTTTGAAGTAAAAAAGTTACCGCCATTACCAAACTCTCTGGCTCCATTAAAAAAAGTATTATTTTCGAACGTTAGCTGTGTACAGGCAGCGTCCAAACGGAAGGGCATACCTCCAAAGGGTGAACTGCCTCTTCGATCCATATTTATAAAAACACAGTTGGTCATGCTAATTGTGTCAGTTGCTCCCGTACTTCTGGTGGCGTGATCTCTGTGGTCAGTGAATACACAATTATCCCACACAATTTTATAACCGGCAAAATTGCGTACAAAAGATGAGATATTTGCATCATTTGGAAAAAGTCCCGTTAGCAGGATATTTTTTAGTACTACACTTCCACCTGCATTCAAAGTAATCATATCTCTACCAGCATTTGTGCCATCCAGTGCCGGTGTTTGGAAAAATACAGGCGGATTGGCATCATGCAGGATCCAGCCATTATCAGGACCTTCTATTACCAAGTCAAAATCAGTATCCAAAGTTCCGTCAAAATAGTAGTAAGTACCGCTCTCTACTTTATAAACTGAATGCGCCTGTGAACCATCTGAAAGTGTGTCAGCCTGAATTTGCGTATTGACAGGCTGCGTATTATCAAGAGTCAATTCCTGGGCTGGCACAGATGAAGCTACTACCACGAAAAACCCCAACAGTAGTATTAACTTTCTCATTATATCCTCCTTATGTGTGTTAGATTTAGTTAATTATAAAATTGATCTCTTTATTAGTGTTAATTTTATATCATATATCACCTCCTGTATCTTCAGGTTTGGATGAAAAATATATATAGTTAATATGAATAACGGATTCCTAAATCTGCCGTTGCTCCATAATATTCCACCAAAGACAATTTTTTCAAAACACTCGCAAATCGACGGTCCGATCTGTCGCTAATATTGTTTAAATTCAAATATATCTGAAGTCCTTCGAGCCAGGGAAGTTTCTGGTAAGCTGTAAAATCCCATCTGTAATAGGCGTCTGTATATGAATCAAGTTCCTCATAAGTTGAATTTGCTACTCTAAGAACATTGTCCTGGTATAAAAATGATAATCGTGCTGAAAATCCGCCAAAATCATAACCCAATGTCACGTTCAGGATATCATTTGGTTGATCGATCAACCTGCCGCTTCGGGTTGTATCTACATTCTTAAATGTAAAAAATGGAGGATTGCCTGATCTCCTTGTGAAGTAATATGGATAACGCGTTTCAGAATTGATGTGTGTATAATTAATATTAAAGACGAGTCCACTCAAGAACGACGGCAGGTACCAAAAGTGGGTCTGCCAGTCTAATTCAATACCCCTTACATAAGAGGTTGCATCTAAATTAGTCCAGGTATAAATATGTGTGTCAGCTCCCGTTTGAGGTAATGGAAACCTGTTATGGATTAATGAAACGTCTTTAGTTTTATATTCAATAGGAACAATTAAATTATCTATTTCTTTATAAAAGAATCC
>Ga0209212_1002860_pt1 | contig 23732 bp, 39 predicted proteins | sample RifGroC2_FD_183996 | JGI IMG/M metagenome (GOLD analysis project Ga0209212, IMG submission 183996) | Groundwater microbial communities from Rifle, Colorado, USA - Groundwater C2 (SPAdes) (version 2) | ecosystem: Environmental > Aquatic > Deep subsurface > Groundwater | place: Rifle, Colorado... | reverse complement strand
CGAGAAATCTTGGTCAAGAGATTTTCGGTGTCCCATGTGCAGAATGACTTCAACGATCACCATTAATGATGTCAAGGTTGTGAACCTTGCCGTTGCTTACGCCGGCGAAACCTGGGTCCCAGAAGTGAACATTGAATGTCCCATCTGCAGGTCGTACACCAGCGACGGACTCAAGGTTCCTCAAGGAATTAAAGATTCCGTACTCCACGAAGCAGAAAACAAACGTGCTCGATAGAAATCTCACCCACGGCTCCTAGAAATGGGAGCCGTTTTTATACCTAAACCTTGGTCCAATCCAGAGTCCAGACACCGTTGCCGTACCTATCAAAGTCGCGAGTCTTTACAAACCCGGCCTTTTCGATGGCGACAATCGAGGCCATATTCCCTCTTTCGATCTCCGCCACGATCGTTACCACCAGCCCCATTTTTTCACGAACAATCCTACAGGTTTTTTGCAAGGCGGGTGTGATTAGACCACCAGGAGCCCCCGGTCTTTTTGCATAGCTAACTTCCAAAGCCCCACGCACCAGCTCCGATGGATAGACATAAATGAAGCCATGTACTCGCTGAATCTCGGGTCTTTCTGGGTCTGCACCGGCTATCGCCAACAAGAAATTGTTTCCCTCCCCTTTCTCATTCATCCACTTGCCATAATGCTTATGGCTCATGTTACGCACACTGGTCATCCACGACTGTACTCCCGGACTCTGGACTATCTCCCGCAGATCTCTGAGATCAAAAAAAGAGTTTGCATCAAAAAATCTGACCTCATAAGTTTGTCCATCTTTCTCGAAGGTTTTTCCCTCTGGAACCATAATTAACTATACCAATTATCAAAGCATTTTGGATACCCACCCCGTCCCCGTTCACGCTCCATTTGAGGCTAACCAGCCTCAACATCAAACTACCACTTGACATTATGGGGTAGTTATGATAATATATACCAGTCTCAAGACACGTAAACCCTAATTCTGCTCTACATCCAGGAGGATGACATGTCTGACTATAAGAACGTTACCAGCACGACCGATCGCAAGCCCACCACAATCAACAGCGGCCTGACCATCTCGGTCCGCCCGTTCAACGCCGGACCCAAGAGCCGCAAGGGAACCAGCATGGCCACCTTGCAGATCGTCGGCGGCCGCGGCCACTTCACCCGCCACCTGCGCAACACCGCAGGTAAATGGATGGGCACCTTGCCCGAAGTCAAGCGCTGCAATCCCGAAATCGCGGGAAAGGTGCTCGAACTCCGGGCCAAGAACCCCCGCACCATCGTCCTCTGCACCTACGTGGTTGCAGAAGACTGACACAACCCCCAAGTAAAAAGGAAAACCCCTCTTACTGGGGGTTTTTCTTTGTTTACTTTTATGTCTTTCCTGTATCATGAATTATGACTCAGAACGATCTTTCTCAAATCAGAGCCGTTTTCAAAGAAGAAATCCAACAAGAGGTCAAGAAGGTTGTCGAAGACGTTCTCGAAGAAAAGCTTGAGGACAAGTTAAAACCTATCAAAACCCAGCTCGAATCGGTAGAAACTCGGGTCAAATCAGTGGAAATTCAGGTCAAGTCGATGGACAAAAAAATCAACAAGCTTCAAAAAGGTCAGAATATAATCCTGAAATACGTCGATGATCAAGATACCCACATTGAGAAACGCGTCAGCCGTATCGAAACTCATCTCCACCTCCCCGCTTCAACTATCTAGCTCGAAACCTCCCCAGTCTGCTAAAATTAGCCTACTTGGGTCCATGCCTAAGTGAAGCTAGGGGTGTAGTTCAACGGTAGAATCCGGGTCTCCAAAACCTGTGACGAAGGTCCGACACCTTCCACCCCTGCCATTCAACTATTCCCCTCCTCTCATCTGAGACAGTTTCTCGTATCCCCTGGGCGCACAGTTGGTACACGTCAAGGCCACAAAGTTCTGGCCCATGTGATCTCTGGTGTGCTGGATAAATTTAGCCCCCTGCCCGCAAAAATCACATCTTAAAGAGCTTTCTCCGCTACACGTAATCTCATAGACAATCTCACTGTGCCCCATCTCCGTCACCGCACCTACACAACGCAACTTTTCCTGAGACAAAATTTTACTCGTATCGTATGAATTTAATATTTCTCTAGGCATATTTCTCACCCCCTTTCGACAACAAAAAAGCCTTTCGCAAAGAAAGGCTTTTTTTTACTTATCTACTACTGGTTTATATTTTTACGTTTTTCCTTTCTTTGCTAATGGTTTTTTCTTCCAGAGAATCGAGCTATAACGAACGGCCGTGGTGTATCCCAAAAACTCTTGACTAAAATCTAAGGCTTTCATGGCCAGCTCCACGTCGAAATTTTCGTTGGCACCGTGCATGTTACAGTCCTCGTTACAAAGAGGAATCATCAGAGTATCAACTCCCAATATTTTCTTCACCTCACCCACAAAAGGAATGGCTCCTCCGACATTCTTTCTGTTCACCTTGCTCCCGTAAACTTTTTTCAAAAGCTTCTCAACAGCATCAAAGTATTGATTTTCTATATCAATCTTCACCGGGTCGTGCAGTCCGCTGAACTTCAGCTCGTACTCGACAAACTTGGGTGTCGCCTTCTTCACAAACTTTTCAAAACTTTTGGCTATTGCCTCCGCATTTTGAGACGCTACTATTCTAAAATTCAGCCTTACTTCCGCCTCAGCCGGTACAATATTGGCATATCCCTGATCCACATAACCAACTTTCAAACCCGTTATCTGAATCGTCGGCCTCAAACCGGTTTGGGTATAAAAATCTACTCCTTTTTCTCCAAGAAGCGTAGCAACTCCAGCTAAATCGGCCAGATCGACGGCCTCTCTCACTAGCCTTTTGTTATTTGAAAGTTGAGTCTTCGAAATAATGTCAGCACCCTTATAAAATTCTGGATATTTAATTGAGTTATCCTCTTCAATCAGGTTTGACAAAAATTTTATCATCTCGGCTCCGGCATTTGGCACACCCCCGCCAAAGATACCCGAGTGCAGATTGTTCTTGCCCGTTTTATAGACCAAAGTACAGTTGAATCCTCCCCTCAGTGACACTTCAATGGTCGGCTTGTTGTTTGTCAGTTCGCCATCCGAAACCACCAAAACATCACAATCCAATTTGCTCTTGTTTTGCCTCATGATGTCTGCCAAATCATCATTACCGGTTTCCTCATTTCCCTCTATCAGAAACTTCAGATTGTGACCGAGCTTCCCCTCTTTAATCAGTTGACTGGCCGTGAAGATGTGTACCAAGACCTGACCTTTGTTATCCACCACGCCTCTTCCAAAAAGTTTATTTTTTCTTTGTGTCAGATCAAATGGCTCACCCCTCCAGCCATCCTTCTTAGTAGCCGGCTGAACATCATAGTGACCATAAATAAGTATGGTGTCAAGTTCGTCTGACACATGATAGCTCGCAAACACCACCGGGTTGGTCTTCTTTCCCGGCCAGATCTCCACCTCAAACTCCGCCTTCAAAAGCTTTTTCTTTAACCAAGCCACCGTCTTATTGATTTCCGGCTTGTATTTCGGGTCCGTCGAAACACTTTTCAGTTTTACGAACTCGGCTAACTGTTTTTTGTATGCCTCAAATTTGTTGGTCATATGTTTTATAAACAAAAAACTCTCCTTTTTGGGTGAGAGTTGTAACTTCTAATTACTAAATTATCTCTCACCACATCAATCCATTCCCCAAAAGGAGCGGTGTTTAATGGTAGTAAGACGATATTTACTCATTGCCTATAGTCTATGCCTCCGTCAAGAAATTGTCAAGAACTCTCTAGGACACCAGTTTTAGTCTGCTTGTAGGTATGTCGTCCTGGATTAATATTTCAGCTGAGGTATATTCTCCTTCCTTCTTACCTCTCAAATATTCGGATAGACTAATGGCCGATGCCCAATACCTCTCTGCCGAATCCCTAACGTCCGCTTCCCAATCCAAAGATGGTATTCCGTCTATTCCAATCATTCTCTCAAATGCCATTGTGTAATATTCGGAATCAGCAACATACGTTCTAACATTATTTGGGTCAACCATCGCTTCAATAATTACATGTCTTTCCGGGTCATAACTTTTGCTTAGTTTGGCTTGGCTAGGATGAACGGGATATGCGAAAACACATCTAGTCCTTTCAATCGGTTTGGTCCATTCCTTATTAACCTCATTAAATATTTTCTCGAGATCGGGGTGTTTTTTCCCTATTTGATTGTCTTCAACTCTTAACCCGTTTCCTGCTACATACTGCAAACTTTTTCTGTCTATCACTACATATACCGGCACATAACCCTCCGGTATTTCTCCGTATTCACGCAAGGCGAAAGGAATTTCAATTGACTCTGAACCAACCCGTTCGCTTGAATCAACTTCGATCTGATGATCATAATCGCTGACCATAAACCAATTATACGACTCCTGACCGCGCCTGGATACGTTTTCTATTTCTTTGATTATCTTTGATATACAATAACGCATAATTGCAACTTTATAAAACGGAGGCAAATATGATCAGAGTTATTGTTGAAACGCCATTTAAGGGTGCTACCCCAGAAGAACAAGACGCCAACATTGAATACGCTAGGGCGTGTGCTCATGATTGTATCGTCAATCACCAAGAGGCCCCTTTCTTAAGCCACCTCCTATATACCCAAAAAGGCATTCTGGACGACGCCATACAAGGCGAAAGACAGCTGGGCATTGATGCAGGCCTAGTTTGGGGTACGGTCGCCGAAGCCACCATCGTCTATACCGATCGGGGCGTTTCCCAGGGCATGCAATACGGCATCTTGAATGCCATAAACGCCAATCGGCCAATCTTTTACCGATCTCTCGGACACAAATAACCGCCAAAGAGACGCTACTGCGTCTCTTTTTTTATGAATATAATACTACTATGACTGAAAATCATCGACCGTTAGAGTTGGTTTTTGTCCGTCACGGAGAGTCGGAAGGTAACGTGGCCGTTAAAGCCGCCGAAAACGGAGACGATAGTTTCTTTACCGAAGAATTCAGAAAAAGGCATAGCTCCACTTGGGATCTTACCCCCAAAGGCATTGAGCAAGCCAAAGCGGCCGGTGAATGGATCAGAAAAAACATCAACGGCGGTGTCTTTGACGGTTATTACGCTTCCACCTATCGTCGGGCCAAACGGACAGCAGGCTTTCTCAACCTCCCCGGCGCCAAATGGAATCTGCGTGATTACATCCGCGAACACGATTGGGGCAATCTGGATGTCATGACCGACGAAGAAAGACAGGCAAAATACCCGGACGTCATGGACAAACGGGAGATAAACCCTTTCTACTTTTCCTCTCCAGGAGGTGAGTCTCTCGCCGAGGTTCTTATCCGCGCCCGGGTCGGCATCTTGGCTACTCTCTACCGGAAACTACCCAACAAATGCGGTATCGTAGTCACACACGGCAATATGATGTGGCCCATCCGCATTATCATGGAGGGCTTACTGCCCGACGAATATCTGGCACTGAAAAAGAAAAAGGATCCACGCGACAAGATCAACAACTGTCAAATCTTTCAGTACACCAGGATCGATCCCAAAACAGGAAAGATTTTCGAAAAATTTTCCTGGATGAGATCTGTTTGCCCTTGGAATCTAAATCCCGAGCGTGATGCTTGGCGCCCCATCGTCCACAAAAAGTACTCCAACGAAGAACTCGTTAAATAAATATCCCCTTTTAGAGTTATTTGGTATAAAATATAGGCTGTTGCAAATTGAAAACTCAACGGAGGTATCCCTATGGGAAGATATGGTTACGATTCATTTCAGGCAATTTATGAATCTCTCAAGTCACTTGGAAGTTTCAACGCTCTTTTGGAAGCCAGGCACAGAGCCGGTTACGATAGACACGAAAGGTTAAATGAGTGGGTCGTTCTGGGCCGATTTATCCTCGATACCTGTGGCAATACCCTAAAGTTCACCGGCGAGAATATTCCCGCCGTGATGTTTCCCGATATCCCACAGGTTTTTACTCAAACAGAATTCGCTGCTTATTTAATAAGAAAGTCACCAAATCGGGAAGTTTGGCTCTCCGTTTCCATCGGTAGTGACATCCCTTCTGCCCATTTGGCTTGCCCTGTCTGCAAAGAGCCTTGGGCCGTCTCCAACTGCCACGATGTGGTCACGGAGCATGAAAGCCGCGTCATCAAACTAGACGGTTACGGTGGCACCGGTACAACCCTTGGAATGATGAAAGAACTTTGGAACTCCAACAAAGACGCCATCTGGCGTGTCCAGCCTGATTGTTCTATTAGGAACGACCAATACATCAGTGGTACAAACAAAACGGGGTGGATTGCCCCCGAGGACGATTATCAAATCCATCCCGGCGACGAGGCCATGGTCAATGTCTGGACCTACCGACATCACGAATGTCATCGTCAAAACCAGCTCGGTCGGGAACAGGCATATTTCGGACAAATCTTCACCGAAGCCGGGTTCACAAGTATTCGACTAACCCCGATCGCCAATCAATACTGTCCCTGCGATAGCTGTGCTCCCTGGTTTGAAGTCGTCGCTGACGGTATCGCCTTCACCATCGGCTGGCGCAAGAGGGTGATCAGTATTCAATCAACCGATCCTCGTATTATCTTAGACAAAATGTTCTCCAAAGAGGAGACCACTAAGAGCACTCACGAGATCCACGCTTGGGGACGCGAAAAATGCATCGAGTACCTCTCTACCATCAGAGAAAATCGTTAAATAAACTTCTGAACAGCCCTCCACTCGGGGGGCTTTTTATTCTGGTACAATCAAAATCTGACAGAACCCTAAAAATTTTGGAGGAACAATGTCCGATAATCCGTACATCGTTATTTTTGAACATACCAAGATAACCGGTGGTTTTTACAAAATTCGCAGACGGACCGATTACACCAATCAGGCCCAGTTCCAATCGATTTACAAAGCCATTCCCGAAACCACCATTATCGCCGAAGGTATCACAGAAGATCAGGCTTATCGACTACTTTGCTCGGTTCCGGCTGTCTGCCAGTATCTGGCCGCCGTCGAAAAACTGTTTGAGGTGCCGGATGCCGAAGTTACCCTCTTCCGCCTTCAGTGGGTCATGGAAAATGCCAACATGGCCGCCGCACACGGTATAGAACAACGTTTCAATCTGGGCATACTCAATGAAATCGACGCCGACTTCATGGCCCACCTGATGGATCTCATCCAAATCAAAACTTTAAAAGGCCGGTATATGAGGTACATCATCGGCAAGTATCTTGCCGACTGGGACTATATGCCTCAACTCCATTTCGAATCCCTGCTTGAAGAATAATATTCCGAACTTACCCCGCCACATGGCGGGGATTTTAATGGTACAATATCCCATAGCACGTTAATTTACACACGGAGGTATCATTGAAATCACTCTCAACTCCTTTTATCTCTCGGGTGGAGTGGTTACACTCGGCCGGATTGCCTGGAGTATTCTCGGTGTTATTCTCTACACTCTTGTTGGTTGGTGGATAGCCGTCAGGTTCACCGGGACCATCTTCTATCGTCAGGTAGATCACCCCATTGAACCATACAATCTACAGACCCTACGAACCTACTGGCTGAACGGAAAAACCCCGGCCGTCTTTGTTGGGATTCTTGATTACCCAGGAACGTATTTATTCCATATCCTTGGATTACATAAGAAAAACGATCTGTACGATGCGAAGCCATTATTTCCCGACCAGGTTAATAAATATATCTCCGAAAACCAAGAAGAATTCTAAATACGAGTTTCACGGTTTGACTCTAACCACGTCGTCATTGCGCGATTCGTACTCGAACCAAAGCAATCCAGGATTTTTCTGTATCGCCACGCTACGCTCGCGATGACGAAAGTACGAAAGTCGTACTTAAATTATGTCACACAGACCCCGCCCTTCGGCGGGGATATTTTTGACAAAATTCAAAATATTATATTTGTTTCAAAGTATCAATCTACTTGTTAACGCATCATTATTTAATCAAATTCTAATTTCCAATTCTCCGTCAAACTATTCCAAACCAATTCCATGTATCACAATTCTTGACAAAGGCCACCATTACCATCATCGCTTCTTGCATTATTTCATGAATTGTGATATATTATGGGTTTAGAAATCAAACCGTGCACGCACGGAAACACTTTGACAGTCAGGAGGTGCGATATGCGCCTACAAGTTCTGAGCAACAACCGTCTGTCCCTCGTAGAGGGGGGTCAGACCACTTCTATCCTAGGCGGCCGTATGAGCCTCAGGATATCCCCAACCGAGCTCCGGCCGGAAGTCATGTTCACACCGGACTGCAAACTTCCCTCCAGTTTTTTAATTTGGGACGAAGTTACATCCGACCGAGACAACGCACTACGCTATCGAAGCTGGCAACCTCTCCGAACGGATACCTCCATCGTGATCCACGAAGGAGATAGCCGTCATGAAGTCAGGATCGTCGTCGAACCAGACGAACCGGCTGACGACCCCGACAGCCCGTTCTAACCACAATAGTATCCCATAGTTGACAAATCAATTATAGTGTGATATACTCTATAACTGTACATTGAGATAGCGCCCAGTGCGCGACTCTCCCATCCTATTCACCCATCTTTTGAGGAGAAAACCTGATGAACCTTCTGAATCGTTTCGATCTTCAGCGCAAGTCGCAGGCCGTACAAGACGCCCGCAACCTTCTGACCGCCAACGGGTTCGATTTCAACCTGGCCGTTGCCAACATGGGCAAGGCACACAAGGACCTGGTCGGCAAAGCCGACGCGGCCCGCAAAATCGCGAATGACTTCGCCGCCGCCGCCGAAAAGGCACGTGACGACGCTGCCAACGCCGCGGCCGACAAGTTCCAGAAGGCAACCAAGTCCACCGCGGACACCGCCTCCCTGCGCAAGTCCGCCCGACGCCTGCTGCTCATCACCAACTTCTTCGAGAAGTGGGAAGTGACCGGCGTTCTCAAGGGCTTCATCAACGAAGTCCTGGCCTTCAAGGGCATCACTGGCGACGTTTTGGCCGAGATGCGCCAGGCCGCCGCGGAAAAGCGCGCCGAAGCCGATCGCCTCGACAAACTGGCCGAAGATGCCTTCCAGGTCGCCGACGCCGCCCGCGCCGACGCCGAAGCGCAGATCGCCGCCTCCTTCAAGGCTTCCATGGACACCGTCCAGACGCACCTCGACAAGGCTGTCGAATTCGATGCCCTCGCGGCGTCCATGTTCGATACCTTCTCCCGCTACGGCGGCAAGTAGTCTCCTTCCCCGCGCGCAAGCGCCCCGTACGACAATCTCCCCACTCATTGAGCGGGGAGATTTTTTTTGGTCACACTACCCCTCCCCAGAGCCAGGCCTCTAGCTCGTCATTGCTAAACAAAATTGACCCTTCCCAGCGAACTATATTTACAAATCAAAGCTAATGCCGACAAAATTGGCCTATCTGTTGCAACCCATATCAAATACTTAATCATAAACGACGTTAAGTGTTCTAAAATTGAGCAATCAGGCTGACGAGAGTCTCCCAGCTCACCAAAAAAACCATCCCCTTTTTTCATAAATCATCATACACTCCACCTCGGTATCCCATCTCCAAAATCCAAACAATCTTCGCTTATTTTGCGACAAGTCTAATAACTCTGATGTTACCGATCCTCAATCTATAAACCTTTGAATCTATACCTTGAAGTTTCTTTACGTTGGTCGTCTTTGGCGAGAAACTCTCTAATACTTTTATCTTAGCTAAACACCTTTCCAAATCAACACGAGACAATTTTTTAATATTTTTCTGGCACTTTGAGGTGAGTCTTACCTCATAACTCAATACCATATTCCTTTGCTACGGCGTCTAAGGTTTTACCCTCACCTTTGGGTTCGGAGACCAACTTTTTTGCATACTCAGCGTCTCTCTGGTCTTCCAGCTCATCCATCCACTTGTGATACTGCTTGATATCTACCAAAACAGCTTCGGGTACTGAACCACGAAAAATATATTTATATCCGTGTTTTTTGACTTGTTTGAGTAAGCCAATAGTATTGATCCTCATATCCGTCACTGTCCTAATATTGTCTTTATTCATCGTAAACATAACAAAATTGTAACACAAATATTACAAATTTATCACACGGCTCTTAACCTCACCCTATTGGCGGACCGGGAATCTGACCTTCAAGGCCAGGCCTTGAAGGTCCCCAAATGGTACCTATTCGGTGCTATAATAGTCCCATGGCAAACACACAATCTACTCAAATAAAAGTCACCTTACCCAGCAAACTCTATCTCCAGGTCAAGGCCAATGCGGATAAAATCGGCCTAAGTTTTGCCTCCTACCTACGCCATCTAGCGATCAACGACACTTGGGAAAAGAATCTACCCACTTTCAAAATGACCCCCAAACAGGAAAAAGTCAGTGAACAAGCAGAGAAGGATTATTATGCTGGCAAAACAATTCCTATCACAAATGTAGACGAGTTTATCGATAATCTCTGATAATGAAACTTGCCTATCTCCCGCTTTTTGTTAAGAAACTAAAAAAGAAAACCAAGAGCAATCCCAACCTCAAACCAAAACTCACCAAACAAATCAACTTGCTACTTCAAGATATTCACCACCCATCACTTAAAGTTCATAAGCTCAAAGGCAGCAGAAAAGAAGATTATTCATTTTGGATCGAAGGAGATCTGAGAATTGTATTCAAAATTATCGAAGATACCTATATATTTACCGACCTCATCACCCACGACAAATACTAACTTAACTGTTTATCAATATCCAAGGACTTATCTTCTGATAACCTAGCCATCATCCTAGAAAACACATCAAGAGATTCTCTCTTGTTTTCAGGCACTGATCCAGCCAAAACCTCGCGGATTTTCTTGACGATTATCTTTCGCATCTCTCCATTTTTCGACTTCACATATGTCATCCATCTATCCAAGTGGTCCTTTACTAGTACCTCAGCTCTGTCTAAGGCGATATCCTTATTCCTTTCTTGATATCTTAGTTTGCTCGCCACCAACCGCATTCCTGTGTATTTATGAACCAACCGAACTGCTGTTTCCACTTTTTGGTTATTCTGTCCTCCCGGCCCAGAAGCCCGCTTAAAAAACTCGATATCGCACTCAGATTCGATAGAAGGCTTTTCGTCCGAATTCAACCTCCGATATACCCACTGCAAATACCATTCCAAATTGGGCAAATCAACGTTCGTTTCATCAATTTTTACTAGGCGTAACAAGGTCGCTTCGATAGACGCATCAATGTCATCTGCAACCTCTGGATGACTATGGGCATACTCCAAAACATTGGCTCGTGACGCACTAATTAGGTCTTTCTTCTTCGCCTTTTGAGTCTCAATCCCTTGATGTTTCTCCTTTTTCTTTCTTCCTCCACCACCCCCACCCCGGGGTTCAACGAGTTCAAAACCATAAAAATCATCTGGGTTTAACTTCATTATTGTTTCCATAAATATATTTTATCCTATCTCTCCACCTTCAAGGACCATCCTTGTAGGCTCTTTTAGGCACAAAAAATCCCCGCTCACTTTTGTGAACGGGGATCATCGATCGGGAACCTGGGTTTACTCCGACTTGGCGCCGGAACCCTTTTTCTTTCCACCCTTCTTCTTGCCCTTCTCGCGATCGGGGTCACCGCCTTGTTTGCGGTTTTCCTTCGCGGCGTCCTTGGCTTTCTTAGCCTTACCGTCCTGGTACTGACCGGGATGAAGGCCCTGCAGTTCGCGCATCTCATCGTTCAACTTGGCCTGTTTGGCCTCGTGGCGGGCGCGCTTCGCGGCCTTGAGAGCCTCAGGGTTCTGCTGGGGGGCGGCGGGTTTCTTCGGGGCAGACGCCTTCTTGGGCGCAACCTTAGGCTCGGGCTCAGTCGTGTAGCAGACCTTGCAGAGCTTGGGCAGGAACGCTTTCTTGCCTTCGCCCTTCGGCGTGATCATCTCAACGGGGGTACCACAGTGGCACCATCCCGCCGGGGCGTAGTTGCTGATCGCAAAGGTCAGCTTTTCCAGGTCCGCGAGCAAGGGCTCAATGTCGCACTCGCCGTCCGGCCAGAGATTGCTGATGCGGGCTTCAGCCTGCGCATATACGCAATAGGCAGGCCGCTCGTCCAAAATCTGGGCACGGCACATGGCTTCCTGACCTTTATGGCCCTTGGCATTCTCTGCCTGAACCCACTTGGTCCAAGCATCGAGTGCTCCCTGCCACGCGACGCGCACGGGCTCAGTTGCGGTCAAGTATCGCTGATACCGGCCGATGTACTGGCCGATGCGACCGAACAGCTTGACCAGGGCATCGCGATTCCCCTCCTTTTCGAACTGCTGGGCGTCAGCCCACATCAGGCCTTGCTGAGATACGTCAACAACCCGGCCGATACGGGCGTGAATCTTCCGCATCATGGTTGGAATGTCGTCGTTGGGCTTGGAGGCAGGGGTTGCAATTTGGGTAGCCATGGTTACACCTCCTTGGTGGGCCTTGCTAAAGGGCCAAACTTACAAAAATTTGAATGTTCCCCCTCATGGGGTTCGTCCGTTAGTTCGGACGTGATGGGCGGAATTATAGCACAGTTATAGGTCAGTGTCAAGCCTATGTCAGTACACCTGATCGTGGCTACCAATGTTGATTAGCAAGATTCCATATTCTTGATAGATAAAGATAATTCTGTTTTTTTTATCAATACTTATACTCCAGTTTTCCAGGTTGTTGGCTTGTAGTTTGTGGAGTCTGAGGCTAGGATGATTGGGAAATAACGACAAGATCCGGAGTTTTTGGTCTATCTTGTTTCCGATTGATTTATTCTTCCGGCACAGTTTGGCCACCTTAAGTCGGAACTCGAGCGTGGTCTTAATTTCCATATTTGCCAAAGATCCATTTTTTAGTCTTACCGGCTTGATCTTCCGCAATGGCTTTTCGAGTCCTCACTTCTGCCGCTTCACTCATCTTGTAAGTAGGAACTTCGCTAACTTTCATAGCCTCATGGCTAAGGAGAAATTTGGCAAACTTAGTTACATCGTAACCCAAAACAGCCGCTCTTTTGGCAAGTAGTTTTTGCTCCTCATCCGTGATCGTTATTTGTAGTTTCATAGGTACAATATATCACAAAGTCATTTACAAATCAATTACTTCGTCATTGCGATCTAAATATTTTTCACTCTCTCAGAAAACTTTAGCTTGTACCTAGCCATCGAATAAACCCAGGCGATAAACTGATTTACTATGAAAGTCACAATAACCAAAATCAGGAAATACACCATCCCATTTGTTGTCAATTTTGGTAGGCTTTCTCGTGATAGGTAATAATTTATGATTGTCCCCACCACTCCATAAGTGGTAATAACTTGCAAACTTTGGATGCTCTTGTTGGTCGCCTGTCCTTTAATCTCGGCAATCACCCCTATCGCGGCCGCCAAATAGTTATTAGTCATTACCCATATCTCTTTGATATAGCTGTGCGTATTAGTCAGGACATCAAACTTGTACTGGAACACATTTGACAAGTGGTCCGTCAGCTTCATTTCCTTAGCAATATCCGCTCTGGTATGTACGTACGCACCCATCTGGTTTATCCGGCTGCTAATTAAGTTTATCGTCTTCTGATATGCATCCAGCTGAAGGCGAACCCTTTCGACTTCTTTACCCCGGATCTGCTTCCGTTCTTTGATCTCAGAAATCTCCTCCCACAGCTTCCGGTGAATATCTAAATACTTCTGCAGCTGGTCTTTAAACTCACGGAAAAAGATCTGCATCTCTACCAGCCCTTCCACGAAACCCTTGTACTCTGGCTTAGCGATCAGAAATATAAATCCCGGTGTCTTCTTTACAGTCAGCTCCGGTGAAGCTATGGTGCTGTATATTTCTCCATATTTTGCATTCAGAACAAATTCCTCTGGGTCTTTGTCTATTACCCCCACCGCAATCGGATGAACAGTTTTTATGTTCGCTAGTTCCTTCGGCGTTGGCGCACCCAGCGAGAAAATATACGCCACTGCCGGAGCGAACTTCTCCTCGTAATAACTATTTAATTTTTCTTTGGCCTCGTCAATATTACTCGAGGATAGTTTCAAGACATATAGTCCATCTTCGAAATAATTGATCTCAATCCCCTCTTTGGTCTCAGCTTTTACGAACTCCAGATAGCCGGCTTCCCTGCTTACGCTCGTCATCCCCAGTCCTTCGTGAAGCTTCTTCAGCCTCTCCTTGACCAAAGGCAGGTCACTTTTCCCATTCGTAAAGAAATCCGCTATCTCTGTTAGGTGCAAAGTAGTTCGCTGATACCAGCCACCAAAATAAATATTCACCTTCTTCAGTTCGGGCATACTTCCATATTACACTCTCATCGTGATATATTTACGGCAAGTCCAGAACGTTAAAAATTCAAGGTAAAGGAGGGTCTCATGACCCAACCAGCCAAACGTCCCAGGAAAAAACAGACCCTTCCCTTCGCGGCTTGTGTCAGTGTCGGCACCAATACGGAGTATTTCCAAGTTCAAATAGCCATTCAAAACCTCGGTTATCTTCTTATCGACTTGGAAACAGGCGAGATCATTGACGGACAAGTTAGCCTCTCCATGGTTGGTATTATTGACCCCCGCAAACCACATCCACCTGCTCGCAGATTAGGCTTTGTCCAACCAGTTGATTCTGATTCCTCCAGTCTTTCTGGATCTCGCGTGGACGCTATTCTCAGTGTCCAAGAATCTCAGCCCGGAGATCCGGCCCTGTTCACCGTAGATGTGGTAGATAACGCCGAGGTAGAGCTTTGGGGCACACAGGCCCACCAAATTTGTCAGCAGTTTGCCGTCAAAATCAAACGTTCACTCACCCCCTCGGTGATAATTGGTGTGTATGGCCTCTGCATCCCGAACGAGAAAAATCCTCAATCTGCGAGAGACGCCGTGCTTCGCCGATACCAAAAATACGGCTTCGACGAACCACCAACCGTTACAGGCAACTACGTCCTGCCTCAAGACTATGGCTATGACGAATAGGCCACGAGGGTATAAGCCCAAGACTATTGACAACCCATAGAAACAGCTCATGATATAATTTCCCCAAATAAGCGGAGATCGTACTTTTACTCAGGAAGGAGATACCTTATAATGAACAAATCCAGAAGTGGTTTTATTCTTTTTATCCAAATAATATTTTCGATTGGTATAGTTGCATTCCTGGCTAGACTGGCGCTCATTTCTACCGGGTCCTGGTTGTGGTTGGCAATTATTTTTGCTTCTCTTTCGGGGTTCCTCATTTTGGAACACCTCGGAAACCGTGTCGCTACCCAGCTCAGTACTCGAAAAAATAAGTAGAGACAGCTATCATCCCCGCCTCGTGCGGGGTTTTGTTTTATCCTAGAGCATGTGATAAAATCACCGAGATTTAAAATCGCACGTTACCAAGGAGTTGCATATGCCAAAAGTTTATATTGAGATCCCCGACTCGTTCAAAGTCCAGGATTTTTTGAACGCCTATTTCGCCGCCAACAAAAGTCAGATGTTTTTGATTGACCCCGACGGATTCGTCATCTTAGAAAAACAGCTCAACATTCCTGCGATAGGCATCTCGCTTCACGATCGTTCAAAAGACAAACCTCTCGGTTACCAAACCGGAGACAAGCATGTCGTCAAGGACACCGGCCATAAATTTACGGCTGATGCAGTTGTCGAGCTGGAGATGGACCCGGGCGATCTACCTGAGGATATTCAAGGAGAAAGTTGGGCTCTTCAGGTAAGAGAAGCGAAAAACATTCCTCTCTTCCAACCTATCGCGATTGCCCTGGCCGAAAAGTTTAATGTAAACATCTTTGTCACTCCTTCAGAAAAGAGGGACGACGACCCTGCGCATTTGGAGGAGGAACCCGCCAACTCCTCCTTTCCCGAAATCATGAAGATGTGCCCAATCATCATCAGAAAAGTCACTGAAGTGAAATAATCGACTACGCGTCCCCGCCATTTCCGGCGGGGATTTTTATATATACTTCTTAAACATCAAATATTAAATATGAAAATGTACAATATAAATCAATTGTGAAGTCCAAAATCGTCACCATAGGCGGCGGTACCGGTGCCCCGGTCATTATCCAGGCTCTTCTCTTGGCTGGCTTCACTAATATTTCCTGTATCTGCGCCAGTATGGACTCCGGCGGTAAGACCGGAACCATTCGCTCCGACGAACGCGACCAAGTCATCGCCATCTCCGATCTCCTTCGAAATCTTCTCGCTTTAATTACCTCAACCAATCACAAGAAAAATATTCACGCGTTCACCGACATGGTTTCTTTTATTGACGGACGCCAGAGAAACTTGGGCTACACCATCTATTACGCTCTCCTCGAAAAATATCAAAACAACTTTCTGGCAGTTCAAGATCACTTGGAAAAACTTCTCGGTATTAAGTTCGGCGGAACCGCCATTCCCATCACTTCCGGCTCCAGCAATCTCTGTTTCAAAACCAAAGACGGTCAAATTTTCCGTGGCGAGCACGAGCTGGACAAACAATCTATGTCCAAGAATACCATCACCAAACTCTGGCTTGACCCCAAAGTGGAAGCCACCCCCGAAGCTATCACCGCCATCAAGAGGGCCACACATATCATTTACTGTCCCGGCAGTCTCTACGGCTCTATTCTCAGTAACTTCCTTCCCCACGGCATCAAGACGGCTCTCAAAGCCTCAAAGGCCAAAAAAATCCTCATCACCAATCTGGTCAGCAATCGCAATCAAACCCACCACTTTACCCCCAAAAAATACTTACGCATTTTTCAAAAATACACCGGTCTGGACCCCGCCGGGCGGCGGGGCAAAAAACCATTTGATATTCTTCTCGCCCCCAAACAATCAAAACTCAGATTCAATCGATTACATCCCAAAGTAGCCGCTTCTTACGCCGGCGAACACTCCCATTTTCTCGGCTGGTCCAAAAAAAAACTTCACCGGCTCGATCATTACAATATCAAAGTAGTAACTTCTAATACTATCTCCATCACCCAACAGTTAAACCGTCTTCGCCACGACCCGGCCAAACTGTCCAAGATTCTCAAAAAAATCATCAAATAATATTTTTTGTAGGGGTTTGATTTATCAAACCCCATCTTGATATTGCCACAAAAAAGAGGGGGTGTTCCCCCTCTAGATATCCAGCTCAACTTTAGATTCTGTTCAAAACGATCACATTTTCTGATAGCTTCAGCGAGTCAATTAATCTCTGTAGTGCAACAAACACTAAAGTTCTGTTGTCTACGGGTCTCAAAGTGAATTGACCCTCCCTATCTTCAAATCGCGCCAAGGGAACCGGATCAAATATCCACTTTTTAGTGAAGATGGTAAACGCACTTGCCGGCTGAGCCGGAACAAAATAACCGGCATTACGCAAGCAACTCACCAGATACCCATGTAACTCTGTGCTAAACGAATTACAATGCCCGCACACAACCCTTCCATCCCTCTCCCTCAAAAAATAGTCATTCGAATGAGTACAGACAGGGCAACTCAAATCGAGATCGGCACACGTTGTGTGGACTTTAATGTGAGTTTTTTCTCCAAACACTTCCTTGAAGAATATGACCAGCCGCCAGGCCACATCACTTTCGAAGATATCAAGCCGGATTGAGCTATCCTCTGCAAAACAAACTTTTCCTACCGTGTGCCCGCCAACACTTATTAAGTTTGATCTGCCATTCTGGATCGAGAAGTTCCAGCTTTTACCGTCCGCATCCTTGAGTAGTCCCAGAGCTTCACCCAGCACCCCAATGTTGGCATGATATTTGCAAACTGGACAATCTGCAACCCCATTTTTGAAGTTAATTTTCAACTCAGGTGAATCACAGTCAGGACAGTTCATTATTGACCTCCATCGGTCTAGGTTCCTATTCTTTTTTAATAAGAAAGCCCCCTAACGGGGGCTTAGACCGCCTTCTTGTGGCGCAAAAACAGGTAGCGCACACCGAAAGCAAATGCAGACACACCCGCAAAGGTAAATCCCCAGAAGTTCGGAATTCCGGTGACCAGTGCAGCGATCAACCCAGCAACGCCGGGCACAACCAGCGCCAAACCGAACAGGAACAAAGCCAAGAACGTAGCCAACCACTTATCGTTTAACATGTATGCCTCCAATTTCAAAGTGAATTTCAACCCATATAATACTATCCATACCACCAAATGTCAACAAAAACACAACCATTTTCCCGGTTAGATAAAACAAAACTAACCGTACAACGGCTTCCAAAAAAACAAATCTGTTCCACTTCATGCCTTCCAAGAATATAGCCTGCCAAAATCCACATTTTTGACGAAAGATCCTTCAAAAGCACTTTGTGCTCAGTTTTCCCCTACTCAAATCTGCCCTTGCCCCGCATAGCTCGTAGAGCGACGTGGGGCCTTCGTTAGAGATGTAGTTCGTTTTGATTTTGAAGGTCACGAAGAACGAACGTCTGTTCCGTACTTGACAGCAATCATCGGTACATCAGCCAAGCATGGCCTGCCTGCCGGTAGGCAGGCTTGGCTCTAGGGCTGGCAGGGTTGGGGTCTTTCCCCGTTAATTCAAAGTTGGGCAGACTGTCTCAAAAGACGAATCTCTCAAGAACTTCGTCCCCCATAAGCGGAGCTTGTGGAGGAAAAACCTCCCAAGTCCCGACTCAGCTTCTAGGGCCAACATCATTTAATACTTTTTTCACATCCAAGTCAAATAAAACATAACCCCGCCATCAAGACGGGGTCAATATTTATTTACGTTCAGACGCGTAACAAGCATCACACATGTGGTCCAAAGGACATTCCGTACAAGGCAGTTCCTTGCCGTCCGGACCGCAGTTGTCAGCGGCCTTTTTCCGGTTTGCCAAATAGACGATCGCTCCGATCCTCTGGAGAGATTTCACGACGACCTCGTATATCTGGTCGCGTTCTTGATGTAGATCCACATTACACATCCCGTACTTGGCTGGGATGCATCGTGGAATTACGAACATCATCTCCCCATCAGACCGGATCAGTACAGGCGATAAGGAGATCTGCTTCTCCATAATCTTCGCTGGCCCCACACCGCACACAGGCCCTTTCGCCCCAATGACGTGAGTGCTACCATCGAAATTCTTATCAAAAAGGGTGAGTCCCATCAGATCAATAGTGTGCCTGATCTGGATATCATCAGGATCTTTCCAGTATTTGTAGAACCAATTACCCGAATCACCAAAGGCAAGATAGTTTTTGCCTAGTGTTTCCATCATCTCGGTACAATCGCAGTCAATGCTAGACAACGAATAATCGCTGGTCTCCAGCAGAAGCTTTAACAGCTTCATCACCCTTGTTCTATCTTCCACTAAGCTTTTTTCCATAGAAACCATCGTTCTCAAATCCTGTTCGACCGTCCAGCCCCGCTTCAACAAGTTCGCCCTTCGTTCTACCATAGCTTCCTTTATTAGTCGGACGAAGTTAACATACTCTTTTTCATTTCTTCCCGGCTGGAGTGAAAGATCAATAGCGATCAAGCCTTCTCGATAGAGATCAAGGAGATATTTTAGATTCTGCGCCTCTCGACGAGAAGTCTTCCCCGAAGTAGTGATGCGAAGATACTTGCCCAAACGCAAAACGTACTCGCAGATCTCCTTAAGTTGTGGATGGAGAACGGGTTCGCCACCAATCAAACCAATCGCGTTGCAATCGGTATATTTGACAAGCCAATCAATCCTGGCTACGATGACCTCGAAGGGCACATGAGCGGCCTTAGGATGTGCTTCGCCACATTTATAACACCAAGGGCAACCGCAGTAACACCTCAAAGTGATCTCTACATAGGCCACTTTGTTATCCAGCAAGATAATTAGGGTCATTTGACCTCCTTTCATGAAATTAAGTTTTGAACGTTCAGATTTTGGGGTATTATACCCTATAACCAAAATTGTTTCCATAATAAAACCCCGTCCCCCGATGCCCATTTCTTTCGCACAACTTTCCAGATTACCATGTCCATATCCAATACAAACACTTCCTTCAGGAAAGTTCGGAGAAGGCGGATCGAAACGAACTTCGTAGGATTTACCACCCACATAAATGACACCAAGAACATCATGCAAACCCAGCTGGTGAACAATCACCGCAACGCCATTCGCATCCTCAGGCAAATCTTTAAGTAGTTCAACCACGTCTTGTTTCAGGTCGCCACCGTCATCTTGACCGAGTGAAACGAGCGGAAAGATCTCACGTTCGTGGAGTGAGATTCCTCCACTCCCGCCTGCAAGAGCTGCGCTCTAGCGTCTGCGGGCAGGTCGGTCGGAATGACGAGTGGCCCAAAACTCACTTCGATCATGATAAAATAACTCGATGTCTCGACCACTTGAATTTTTACGCTCGGTCAAGCTAGAGCTTGCCCAGGTAAAATGGCCCTCTCATAAAGAGGCCATGAAGATGACTGTGCTGGTAATTGTCACTACCATCATCGTCGCTATCTATTCCGGTGGACTAGACTATATCTTTACCGCTGCCTTACAAACAGTACTAAACCGCTAAAAAAATGAAATTAAAAGAAGACAAAATTCAAGCTATCGATTCTAACGCCGCCCTCAAAGTGGCCGACCCGAATCACATCGTTATCACTCCGGAAGTCCCCGACTCCGCCAAGTGGTACGTCGTTCACACCCAATCAGGTCACGAAAATCGCGTCGCCATCACTCTCAAAACCAGAGTCGAGTCCATGGACCTCACCAACAACATCTACGAAATTCTTATCCCTACTCAAGAAAAAATCAAAATCAGTAAGGGTAAAAAGATCACCATCAAAGAAAAACTTTTCCCGGGCTATATCTTGGTTCGCATGATCGTCACTGACGATGCTTGGCTTGCTGTTCGCACTACTCAGGGTGTCACTGGTTTTGTTGGTACCGCCGACCAGCCCACCCCACTTCCGGAAAACGAAGTCAAAGCCATCACCGCCTTCGGTGAACAAGCCGCCCCCAAGTTCCAATCTGCCTACACCATTTCAGAGGCCGTCCGAATCATCGAAGGGCCCTTCACCGACCTTTTGGGGACCATCTCAGCCATCGACGAGGCCAAAGGCAAAGTCATCGTTCTCGTCTCCATCTTCGGCCGTGAAACCCCCGTTGAGTTAGACTTTTTACAAGTCTCCAAAATTTGATCCCTCTGCTGTAGGTTGAGGCCGATAATTAGCCGAAATCCCGCGTATTTCGCGCGGGAGTCGGACCCCCGCGTCCGCCCGTTCTCTTCGACATAGTTAGTCAGCCCCATAGTTATTGTGATACAATATCCCAGATCGAAATCCTTAACACTCTGGAGGCAACATGTTACTCATTGTCACCGCGATTTATTTGATTTTCGTAGCCATGATTGGAAAGGCTATATCGAATAAGAGCAACACTACTTTGGTTGATTTTCTGCTGATTGCCCTGATGTTTGGTTCACTCATCGCTTTTTGCTTCCTTGCGGTGAGCATCATACCTGGCGCGGCCACGATCGTCGGTGCCTTTCTTCTTACACTTGTCGCCTGTGCTCTCGGCGCACACTATCAATATTAGAATCGCCGTTGTTCTCTCCATAATCCCGCTCCATAAGGCGGGATTTTTTATTTCAAGCCCAAAACTTGACATTTCATTATCAAAACATTATCATCATAATATATGAATGACGTACTTCAGGTTCCCATGAGCAAAGAACTCCGCGAGAAAGCCACCCTGGCCGCACTCAACCAAGGTTACTCCTCTCTTCAGGAGTCGGTTAGAGTATTTTTAACCCAATTGGCAGAAAAGAAAATTGAGACGGCGTTTGTACCTAGCATAAAGCTCTCAGTCAAAGCCGAAAGACGTTACAGTAAGGTTTTGGACGATATTGAAAAAGGGAAGGGAATCAGTTATACAGCGAATTCCGTTGAAGATTTAATGAATCATCTGAATAATCTTAAATAATGATCGTTCGATCTACACATGCTTTCGACAAGAAGTATAAAAAAAGATGAAGGGGTTTTATGCTTTTTCAATTACCGGAGATATCCGCGTTATATATCAAAAGATCTCAGATGAAGAAATCATTTTGGTGGACATCGGCTCACATAATCAGGTTTATTGACTCATTTAGCCACAAAAAAAGGGGGGTATTCCCCCCTCAATGTTTACTGCGGAAACAACATTTTCATACCGAACTCAGAAATTTCCACGTCTTGATCCTGTGTTCCCCCGGAAAAGCCTACATACACCATATAATCCCCCTCCTGACGAATCAGACCGCCACGATAGGGCGATTCACCCCGCCTTAAAGTACCCTCAAAGTGGCCACTCCGGTATCCGGTCCCCATCATCGCAGCCAGTTTCTCCATGGCTATTCCGAAATAGTTTGTCCCGGGATCACCTTCACCAATCGAGTCCTCGAATGGTGCATTACGGACGAACGTCTTTTTTACAATGGCAAATTGCAAATTCCGGATATTAGTTCTAGCCTTTTGGACCGAGATGAAGGCTACCCCTTTTTCAAGTCCCAAACGCATAGCTGTGTGTGTCATGGCAGTCAGTGCGGCCACCTGAATATATTCCGACTTAAAATATCCACTGCGAACATTACAACCTGAACCTACAACTGCACCCATTTGAGCCTCCTAAATCTATAGTAAAGAACTTGCACATTCTATCATACACCGCACCACCCACCAACTTGACGCCCGACCGCATTTCTGCCATATTTAAATCACACCTTGTATGAAAAATCTTAGCGGTCAAGAATCACTTTGGGTCGCCTTCCCCATCCTTGTGGTCATCCTCATTCTCATCACTGGGCTCATCTTCCTACCCCGCGCTCAAACCGAGATCCGCAGCAAGGCTTCCGAGCCCACCCCCTCAATAATTACCCCGAGAAGACTCACCCCCGCTGCGTCGCCTGAAATCATCTGTAGTGATCTTTACTCCCCGGTTTGCGGAAAAAATGGCCAAACCTATTCCAATCCCTGCGAAGCAAACTTGGCCGGTGTCTCAAACTACGATGTTGGGAGGTGCCTTCCCACTTCAGAAATCCCTACCATGCAATATCCCCTCCCAATCACTAATTGATCGATCCAAGATTATCAAGGTTTATATTTTCTGATAAAATTTTTTTTCTTGTTTCCTGATCCTTAATGTCACTCGGATTGAAAACATAGTACACATCCAAGCCAGATTGGACAAATATTCTGGCCTCTCCATTAGCAAAATACGAACCACCTAGTTCCGAAAAAGACCCAGAATACAGGTTTATAAGTGTCTCACCTTCTTTAATACACAAACTAAAATTCCCTTTCGGAACCCATTCACTAATCGAAATCATTACTTTCCCCAAACCATCAGCACTTTCATTTTCCTTTCCCATAACAACAATGTAACATATTTTGTAAGGATACTTCTTGCCACATATGGTCACTTGTAGTACAATCTAGTCATGTTAAGTACCAGTACAAATCCTCCTCAAGCCTATACCCCAGAGCAAGTAGCCACCATGCTTCAGCTCAGCAAAAATACCGTCTACCAGCTTATTTCTTCTGGCGAAATCATCGCTAAGAAATTCGGCAAGGTCTACCGTATTTCTCCATCTGCCTTGTCTTATCTTTTTTTCGGTCTGGATAACGATTTTGTTCGAGCCGAAGAAAACGATCTCAAAAACCTCACCCTAGTCACCAAAACTATTGCGGCATAATGGACATTTCGCGTTGGTTTTTGAGTGATTTTTAACTTTGTGATTTCAAGTAAAAGTACCATTTAATGAGATTAATTTTTCGATGATGTTTAAGG
>Ga0209212_1002859_pt1 | contig 23733 bp, 30 predicted proteins | sample RifGroC2_FD_183996 | JGI IMG/M metagenome (GOLD analysis project Ga0209212, IMG submission 183996) | Groundwater microbial communities from Rifle, Colorado, USA - Groundwater C2 (SPAdes) (version 2) | ecosystem: Environmental > Aquatic > Deep subsurface > Groundwater | place: Rifle, Colorado... | reverse complement strand
AAGGCCGTTCCAACCGGAAAAGATATATTGGTGTTCTGCTGTATCTCATATGTTCTCAGTTTGGTTTGTTTTGTCATAAACTCAGACAAAACTGAGAACACTTTTTTATCTAACTGTCAAACTTGGGATGAAAGGTAGAAAATTTTTTAATGGCAGGAAATTGTGTGGGTGCACACTTGCCCACATGTCCTTCAAGGCTCCTAATCTTGTGTCCACTTCACTCTCAAGAGATGGAGTCAGTATTCCGGCAGCTTTCCATACCCTGAAGAATAGTGGTGTAAACCCTAACTCGCTACGCTCGCTCTAAAGAAGATAGGCGGAAATGAAGTTCTCAACCGGAGCAGAGTTCCGGGGTATTAAACCCAGAAAGGAATAAACAGCGTCTCTACTAGTATAAGACATAATTAACGCATAATTTATATAGTTGTTGTGCTTTCTTGTTTTTATGATCAACCTACAAACAAGAGAACTTGTCCTTAAGTGGACAAACCAGGGAAAAACACAACAAGAAATCGCTGACTTGGCAGGATGCCATCAGTCAGCGATAAGCAGACTTCTTGCGAAGTACAATAAGATTGGCAGTATCAAAAACCGATTTCGTAGTGGACGACCAACACCCTTGACGAAAGAAACTCTGGCAAGACTCAAGGGGGATTTTGCACAAAAAGCACGAGCTACAAACAAGAATTTCTGCTCCATTGACACAAAAAAATTCTCACAACTCATTGAGCAAACAACACACAAGAAATACTCAACACGCCACGTTGAGCGAATACTCCGCAAACTGGATTTTTCGCGTATAGCCCCGCGCTCACAACACATAAAAAATGATCCCGAAAAGGTTGCAGTATTTCGTCAAGAATTTAAAAAAAACTCGAAACGAAATATTTGGATTATGAAATTATAGCAATCGACGAAGCAGGATTTCAATTAACAACAACCTACAAAAAAATCTGGTTTCCCAAAGGAGAAACACCACGAGGAGCATTTTTTTGGAGCAATAAAAAGCTCATCACCTTCGGAGCACTGACAAGCAACCACCAATTCTATTATGACTTTTACGATTCACAAAACAGCCTCACATTCAGACATTTCTTGAGAACACTATTTGAAAGATTAGACAAGAAAAAGAAATACGTTTTCATCCTTGACAACGCAGGATTTCACAAAACACAATGTGTCAAAAACCTAATACGAGAATACGCACCACGAATCAGCGTTGAACATATTCCACCCTACTCACCAGAACTCAACCCCATAGAAACCTGCTGGAAAGTCACAAAAGACTCTGTGACTAAATCACAATATTTCAAAAAAATTGATGACCTACAAACCGCTTTGGAACAGTTCTGGCAAAAACATATTTTTATGCAAAATTTTATATGATACTTATGTCCCTAACTAATCCATCGTTAATCTTAAATACAAGTTATACCTATGAGTCCATCATAATGGTAACGGTGAAAGATATTATGAGTTCCCATTTGATTTATGGGGACGAAAACTCTACTGTATTTGATATCATTGAGCTAATGGCAAGAAACAACGTAGGCTGTGTTGTTATTATGCGAAGTGGTGTAGTTAAAGGAATTGTTACAGAGAGAGATGTTGTGAGGAGTATATATAAAGAAAGATTCAATATTCTCGATCAGAAAGCACAGAATATAATGAGTTCTCCTGTTGTTACTACAGAAGAAGATCAAACACCAATGCTTGCAGCATATATAATGAGAGATAAGAATATAAAGAAATTAATTGTGATGGACGATCTAGATGTGAAAGGGATAATAACACAAACAGATATTGTTAGAAACATGGATAAAGTACTTCATCCCTGTGGTTGATAGTATCCCAACAATATTCGAGGTATTACTATTTCTGCACCCTTCAAGCCTTGCCCAAATGTAGACTATCCACCATATGATAAAATTTATGATAAAATTAAGAAAAACAGTTACTTCACACTTTTCTTTACACTGACCCGGTGCTTTCTCATGTACTTCAATGCCTGACCGAGCCTGAGCAGATTATTTTTCGCCCCAAGAGCCTGGATGACATTCTCTGCATTTGCCATTCCCAGCTGCAGCGCAAACTCAACATCCTCTGTCTTGATGATCCCTGCAACAAATCCAGAAGCAAAAGCATCTCCAGAGCCTGTCGTTTCCACAATCTTTACCTTGTTTGGCTTTGCTGAGTAAAAGATTGTGCCATTGTAGGCAACAATCTCCCCTGGGCCATCAGTGATAACAACAATTTTTGGACCCAGCTCTCGGAGCTTTACTGCCAGCTCCTTGACTTTTTTCTTGCCAATAATCAGCCTTGCCTCATCCTGATTGAGCACAAGGACTGTCACGTGCCTGAGAACTTTCTCCAAATATTTTGGTCCCTTACTTGCAAGATACGTCGAAGGATTGAATGCAACCTTCACTTCATTGGCTGCTGCATACTCGACGAGTTTTTCTATCGCCTTATATGCATCACCCATCATGGTTGCAATATAGAACCAACCAGCCTTCATCCGTGACTCATGGATATCAGTTGCCTTGAACTCATCATTTGCCCCCTTAAAGCAAAGAATGACATGGTCCTCTTTTGCGGCGTCAAGGATGACAGAATAACCGGTCTGCACATCAGACCTTGATACAAGGGAGGTATTCACCCGCTCTTCTTTCATCTCATCAATGATCATCCTTGCCGCTTCATCTTTTCCAAGCTTTCCCAGAAACCCTGCCTTGAGGCCAAGGCGGGAAAATGCAACGGCGGTATTCGTGCCGCCCCCACCTGTTGCATGGAAGATGTGATCTACGAGCACCTTAGAGCCAATATCGAGCTTAATCTTCCTGGATTTCGGGTTAAAATGGCTTTCTTTTGTGTGGACGAATACATCAACCGTGGCTGATCCTACAGACAAAATATCCATTACATTATCCATTGCACATCACAACTACTGGCGTTCTGCCAGATCCTTGACAACCTTCAATGCAACAATCAACGCTGCTGGTGCAACAAAGCTCCTGATATAGCTGAAAATCGCCCTAAAGGTGATACCAAGCATATCAATGGGGTCATACCCGAGCCTTCCAACACCTAAATTCAATGTCCCTGCCAGGAGCAAGGCAATTGCTGCGACGAGGAACTTATGAGTCTCCTCGCCCGTGATATTGATGAACCCGATCAGCAAACCAAGGATAATCAATACCAGGCTCACCACTTTTCCAAGCGGGCTTGTGCTATCCGCAATCAAGAACCCGGCAAGGATCGCGAGCAATACCCCGAGGATAAATGCATAATGCCCAACGGAAGCGCTCTGTGATGGCTTTGTTTGGACCTTTACCATCTTCTTTGCAATAGCCTTACGATTGGCTTTTTTGTTCTTTGCCATTGATCACACCTCTTTTTGATATAAATGAACATAACGAATATAAGCTTCTCTTAAGTTTAAGCTTCTTTGAGTTGTCTTTTTACCAAACCCCGATGGACTTTTTTGTCTACACCTATATAAAGTTATGGTACTTCTTAATAGTGAGTACTATCTTTTGCCCTGCAGGGGACCATTTACCGCATCGAGGTGACTATGCGCATCGAGAATAGATCTTGTCCTCCCCAAAAATACGCGGGCATCCAGGATCGACCTAAGATATGTTTTTTCCTGATCAGTTACCCGGGCAAATTTATCTGCAATAATGAGTCCATAAGGATAGCCAAGGAACGCTGGGTCCTGTGCATGATAAACCAATGGCGCCAATGACGCATTGCCTTTTGTTTCTACCCTGAAAATATGGCGTGAGAGTGGATGGAGCCTGACAAAAGAAAGGCTGCCTGGGACTCCTGGCGGGACAAAGCACCATGATCCGGGAGGAGCAATTGAGTGCAGCAGGGCAACAACGGATATGCCCTCATCAGAAATAAGGTCTGTTGTCTTCGATAGGGCCATCAGGGAAACATCTTTTGGGAGATCAAGGGAACACAGATGATCATCCAGCGCGCCATCAACAATGATTGATCCCTGGAAACCTGTCTTTATTAGCGTCCCCCCCATCCTCACTTCAGCAGCCCTCCTGATATCCAGAGCAATAGAAGAAAGTGAGCAGGAGGAAGTGAGTGTTGCTTCTTTTTGTGTTTTTTGTGCTTTTTGTGCCGAGGAAGAGTAATCCCCTGAGAGAGTGAAGGGATCTGGAAAGCAATCAGCCCTCACTCTACTGCCCTCCCTGCTGAGCACGACAAAGAACTCCTCTTTCATCATCTCTTGCTTCCTTTTTCCCTGAAAGACCACCCCAACAACCCGTATATACTGAACAGCCAAATGAGGGGAGGCAATAAGCTCTTGGTTCCCCCCATCAATACATGCGCACACCTGGTTACCATCTGCTTTTGGAAGAGCCTTGAAAAAAGTTTGATCGATCGGAAATATTGTCTTGTCTGGCAGGGTGCATGTCCCTCTCCTTGGCGTTGAGGCATTTTCCAGGATTGATGATATCCTCTCGATAACAGCGTCCATAGGACATCATCCTTTACCGCCTTATAATAAGATTATTGTGCCACAACGCTTATAAAAAAAAGAGAAGCACTGCCTGCCATGATCATCGATGAGGCATATGAACTTCTCTTTCCGGGAAAAACATCCCCCTATACGTTCACCCTTGACTATTCTGCCCGGTTCAAGGGCTATAATGCAAACGTCCGAAAACGGGGCAGGGACATCTCATTTCACCTCTCCTCCAAATGGAAGACGGTGAGCAAAGAAATTGTCATCGGCCTCATCCAAGACCTCCTGATAAGGATACTGCATGAAAGGGGCATCAAGAGCACGATGAACATCGAGATGTACCATGTGTTCATGCAAAAAATAGCGATGGTCATCGACAAGACACAAGATGATGAAGTGCTCGCATTGTCATATGATCGGGTAAATGAACAGTATTTTGGAGGATTGGTGGAGAAGCCAAACCTACAATGGCATAAAGCATCACGACGGCTTGGAAGCTATGATTATGGGACAGATACAATCAGCATGTCAGATGCCCTTCGCGGGGCTCCTGAACGGGTACTAGATTATGTCATGCATCATGAACTGCTGCACAAATACCTTAAGTACTCGGCAAAAGGGGTGCGGCCACATCATCACACGAAAAAGTTCAAGGAGATGGAGAAGCGGTTCTATGACTGGGAAGGATGCGAGCAGTATCTGTCAAGAATGACGAGGAAAGGATGGTTTTTCTTCGAATAGGGACTTAGCTGGGAGATAATATTTCTTGAATACACTAAAATATTATAAATCATCACCTGTTCAGATCGAAGATGGGAGAACACAGATCACTCCTGGTCCAAGATGCGATCACCGGGACAAAATATTATGCTTTCACGGGCATCGAAACAGTACTTGCACCCGTTCCTCATTCCCCAACAGGATCTCTTGAAGTCGAACTCTGCCATAATCAGGGTCCGATATATATCCCTGAAGAGATGCACCTTGGTATTGCATACCCAAGCATTGAAGATGTCATCAACGTGATGGAAGCAGTCGAAATAAGCATCCAATTTGCGGCTATGGATCCAAGCTACCTGGAGAGACGCCCACAAGACGACCCTGATTTTGGCATGGACATTCCGACACAGAAAGAACGATTACGGTACCTTTTTCAGGATTTTCTTATCGGGCGCATTGATGCAGGGACACTTCATTTCCTCAGCTGCGATTATGACAAACTACTCCGCAACCTTGACCATCTGATGGGACAAGGCATCATTGACAGAAGCCTGAGATATATAAAAAAAGTTGGCAGGAACGCTATCCTGACCAGACGAAATGACCTGATCATCTACAATAGGGAATATCATATGACAGACATCCAAGAACGCGTCCATCAGGTTGAAGGGCCGGAAATCATGCGATCATTGTTTCTTGATTTTCTCCGACTCTCCGGGGAGGAGGATATCTTTTCAGATCACCACCTTTTCCGCTCCACTATGATGAACAACTGGTGCAGGCTGCTTTTATGCTATTATGATGCAGTGGATGATGCAATCCATGGAGGGACTAATCAAGATTTTCTCCTTGGAGACCTGGAATGGGCAAAAAGCCCCCTTTGTGAAGAAATAACAAAAAGGATGCTCCCTCTTGTGATGAATGGCCATGCCGAAGAATAATAACAGAAGAGCGCAATGTTTATAAACCCTCCCCGGTTCATATTCCAATCGGTGTTTTTTATGACCACAAAACAAGTTCCTATCTCAACAATGAAGAAAGGAAGCTGCATCGTCATAGACGGTGTTGCTTGCAGGATCACTGATACCCAGGTGTCCAGGCCAGGAAAGCATGGCCATGCAAAATACCGGGTTACTGCCGTTGGGCTGCTTGACGATAAGAAACGGGACGTTGTCATGCCAGGGCATGACCATGTCGAGACGCCAATCATCGAGAAAAGGACGGCCTCCGTCCTTTCCATCGCCGGTGATGTGGCAAACGTGATGGACATAGAAAATTATGAAACCTTCGAGATGAAGATTCCAGAAGAGCTCAAGGCTGATGTTGGGGAAGGGAAGAATATCCTCTATTGGATCATCCTTGGCGAAAGGGTAATGAAACAAATAAAGACTGAATAACCATGGCAAAATTCGCTGAAGCTGATAATCGTTTGTTCAAGAACAGGTTTGCCTGCAAACGCTGCAAGACTGTGACGAAGACATCAGGGCTCTTAGTCCAGCAAAAGAAAGCAGCATGCAGGAAATGCGGCTCGAAGGATCTTCGCCCAAAAAGGAAAAAGTAGGTGACTCATGCAGATTGAGACTATTGCAGCATTTCTCTTTATTATCCTCCTCTCAGTATTTCTCTACAACGAGCGAAAAAAGCTCACAATCCAGCAGGTGCTCGGGCCTTTCCTCTATGTTGCGATGTTTCGCACAAAACTTGGTCTGGCTAAGATGGATGCGTGGGCAAAGAAACATCCCCGCCTCTTATCCTGGCTTGCGAGTGCTGGTATACTCATTGGCTTTCTTGGCATGATCATCGTCGGCTTTGAGATGATCAGAATTTTTGTGAAGATGGTTATTGTGCGAGAAGCAGTTGCCGGAGTTGGCGTTGTCTTGCCGTTCCAGGTGAAGGGGGGATTTTATGTGCCATTCTTTTTCTGGATCATCTCAATCTTTTTTATCGCCGTTGTGCATGAGTTCTCCCATGGGGTCATTGCCCGGCTCCACAAAGTGCCGGTAAAATCATCCGGTTTTGCGTTCCTTGGCGTCCTTGCACCGGTCGTCCCCCTCGCATTCGTCGAGCCTGATGAGAAAGTGCTCTCCAAGAAAACGACGAAACAGCAACTTGGGGTGTTTGCTGCTGGCCCCTTCACAAACATTGTCTTTGGATTTGTCTTTTTGGCAATCCTTCTTCTAGTCTTTGGACCGATATCGCAAGCAATCTATGAACCGATCGGAGTGAATATTGTCAGCGTTGATGCAGGGTCACCTGCTGAAGCATCTGGACTTACCCCCGGCGAACTGATCACCAGCATTGATGGGATACGTGTCCAGACAACACAGAACTTATCTTCGCTACTCAAAGAGAAAAAACCCGGCGAGAAGTTGCTTCTTGGGACGAATGTCTCTACCCATACACTTCTCCTTGGGGCTCATCCGGATGATCCAAACACCGCTTATATGGGAGTGAAATTGGAGGATGAGGCCAGGGTAAGAGAACGGGTAAATGCCCCTCCATGGGCACTCTCAGCGTTCGAATGGCTCTCTGTCCTGGTGTTCTATCTCTACCTGCTCAACCTTGGCATCGGGCTCTTTAATTTGCTCCCACTCGGTCCGGTCGATGGGGGACGGATGCTCCTTGTCGGATTAGGGCATTATTTCACAAAAGAGAAAGCGGAACGGATCTGGGGAAGGGTGTCATTGTTTTACCTTATCCTGCTTCTTGTTATCATCATCGGATCATTCTTTCCCTTTCATTGAATTGAAGAATTCTTCGATCATCTGATTTGGTTTTGGCTTTGCATTTTGGTCTAGAGAGTAATAAATCTTTTGAGCTGTCTGGCCCCAGGAATAATCCCCTTTTTCTTCCTCAATTGCGATTACTTTTACCTGCCCTAGAGCCTGTGCTTTTTTGAGGTGATAATAGATAGAGCGCGGGTGCACTTTCCCGAACAGGCGCTGATAGATTTTAATGAGATCATAGCCGTATGCCCTTTTCTTGTACAGAAGAATTGAAAGAATATTCTCACGAATCTGCGATGTTGTTGGACGGCCACGATTCATGAATTATTTGCAATATGGTAATTATATAAAGGTTTTGGAAAATAGATTGTTTGTCGTCCAGGAAACGACTCCATATCTATAAGTACTCAATGAGGGAAAAAATGGTTATAGAAAATTATTTAAACCTTCATGAATCATTAGTTCATGAGATGATCGTCAAAATAAGCAAGGGGTATCAGTTGACAATACCAGCGGAAATGAGGAAAGAGCTTGGGATCGATAAAGGGAGTGAAGTACTTTTAAGGTTTGATAAGAAAAGAGAAAAGATTTTCATAGAGCCATTTCAAGGAAACAAGTCATCCTTAGAACGATTATTTCAAGAAGGGAAAAAATACCCATGTACATTATCCATTGAAGAAATGGAAAAGATTGGTGAAGAAGATTATGAGATTTATTGATACAAATATTCTGGTGCATGCATTCACATTCGGGCCTAGAAAAGGAGCATGCGTGGAAGTTTTAAAAGGTGATGAGTGTTTCGTGAGCTCACCATTGATCTTAAGTGAGTTATTCTCCACATTATTCCGGATAACAAAAAATAAACAGTTTTGCCATTCAATCATAACAGAATTAATCAGGAATACTCAGTTTTCTTTTGTGAGTATTGACAAGAATATAGCCTTTGAAGCAGTATCACATATGAATAAATATGACTTGCATTTCAACGATGCATGCCACTATGCAACCGCAGTTGCTTGCGGGTGCGAGGCGATTGTTTCTTACGATAAAGATTTTGATGGGATGCCATTAAAGAGAATTGAACCGTAAAAAGAAAGAAAAAAAATGTGCACTTACGTGCACCTTCCGTTTATGCAGATACCTGTCAAATTAGTCTGGTTTGAAGCATAGCACCCTCCCGGGAAATAATCAGGAGTAGTGCCATAACATGCCCATTCTGCAACAGTCACTCCATCAAGGCAGAAGTCATCTTGGCTATACTGAGAGCTATTCATGACCCCACTCACCGTCCCCTTAGTAAAAATGTTGTCTGCGTCAGTATCAGAACAAGAGTCTGGAATGGAATCACAAACCCCTCCAGTACAGCCGTAGGTGCAAACTTCGACAAGCTCCTGATAGGTGTTATTCAAACAATTCCCTGAAGAGCAATAACCATTGGTCCTATCCCTGATCACAGAGCCATTATAACAGTAGTTTTGGCCAACCGCGTCTGCTAAATTGCAATTTTCCTCAACAACGGGTGACGAAGATGTATTACAGGCGCCTCCTGAACACGAGCCATCGATGAAGTCTATCTTCCTCATATCACCAACACAGTATGGCGCACCATAGCCATCCTGAGCATCACAATCTTCCTGCACTTCAGGAGTGAGCGAAGAGCCACATGCCCCTGATCCACAGGAATAATCAGTGAAGTCTTTTACTATGATATTTCCTGAGCAATAGGATCCAGAATAGGTATCATTGCCACAAGACTGCTGCTGATTTAAAGCTTGACCAGCCATACAATACCACTCAACGAGGTCATCACTATTCACACAGTAATCATCATTGGTGTATGGCACTTGATTGATATATCCAGAAACAGCACCAAAAACTGAAGGGATGATGCCACCATCAGAATCAGAGCATGTATCAGGCTGAGGATTACAAACTCCAGCTGAACAACCAAATGGGCAAGATTCCACAAACTCGGGAATTGTTGATGAAGAACAAACACCACCTGCACAAGAGTAATCTGTCAAATCCCTATACACAGAAGCATTAGCACAATAATTACTCCCATAAGAGTCTGTCCCGCAACTCAATTGCTGCGATTGCTGATAAACATCACTGCAAGAAAATTCAATGACTGCATCGCTATTTGCACAGTAATCAGCGTTATTATAAGGAACATTGTTTAAATAGCCAGAGGCTGTTCCAAGGACCGAGATCACAACACCACCATCAGAATCAGAGCAGGAATCGGGAACTCCACAATCCGCTGAACATGATGAGGGAGTTTCACCACCTTCACACACAGCATCGCCGCAGTTTGACTCATCAATGTCATGCTTGTTACTGCATCCAGCATCAGCAAGATCTTTCTTTCCATCACCATCATTATCTATCCGGTCATTACATTCAGGTTTTGCCCTTGCTGCCAACACAGAGCCGGCTACAATAATCAATATAGTCACCAATCCTAAAAGAATTCCAATTCTCGCTTTTTTATCCATTAGAGATACCTCCACCGATTTTTTATATTCTTTTAGGTTAGCACTATAAGAATATTATGAATGTTGAGAATGTGTTTTGAGAACGTTGTTTAAAGATGAACAAGAGGCCCTATCCAAACACACTCGCAACCTGCAGGACTTTCTTTTCCTCCAGATGATCTCCTATTGCCATCATACCAACGGGCATTCCTTCTACATTTCCGATGGGAATAGAACAATGAGGAAGGCCGGCAAGATTTGGGCCAACAGTCATGATATCCATCATGTAATTCTGCAAGGGTGTGAGCTTTTTTATGTCATCAAATTTTGGCGAAATGATAGGCATTGTGGGGCTTATGAGGACATCGACTTCCTTGAATGCTGCCTTGTATTCACTGATGATCTTTGTCCTGACCTTTGCTGCCTTGATATAATAGGCATCACGATACCCAGCCATCCTCGCAAAGGTGCCAATAATGATCCTTCTTTTTGTCTCCTGGTTGAAATGTTTCGATCTGACTTTTGTGAAATACTCATTAAAATTGCCCTCGAGCTTCTCGTGCCTGCCATATCTCATCCCGCAATACTTCGCAAGATTTGTTGATGCCTCAGACATGGCGATAAGATAATAACAAGAAACGCCATATTTAGCGACGAGAGGAAGGCTGATCTCTTTTGCTCCTAAGCCTTTTTTCTTGAGCACTTCGATTGCCTTTTTTACTTCCTTACTAACCTGCGGGTCAATACCCTCACCAAATGATTCTTTAATGATGCCAACCTTGAGCCCATTGACTTCTTTTTTAATTGCTGCTAGGTAATCATCAGCTGGCTCCTTGAGGGAAGTTGCATCATTCGGGTCATGACCTGCAATGACTGACAATGAGAGAGCCAGATCATATGATGATGAGGCCATCGGACCGATTTTGTCTAAGGAGCTGGCATAATCCATCAGGCCATATCTTGATACTCTCCCATACGTTGGGCAGAGGCCAAACACACCACAAAAAGCGGCTGGAGCAGCAATTGATCCCCCCGTTGATTCCCCGATTGATATATGGGGAAAGGATGCCCATTTGGTAATAGCGCCAGAACCGCCAGATGAGCCACCACAACTCCTTTCCTTGTCGATTGGGTTGAGGGGAATTTCCATGTTGTTGCCAACATTTACTGAGAATGTGCCAAAGCCAAAAGCGTCCTGGGCGGTCTTTCCAATAATAATTGCGCCCTCATCCTTCAAACGCTGGACGACTGTTGCATCATAGACCGGCTTATACCCTTCGAGAATAGCTGATCCTGCCTTTGATTCCAGGCCTTTGACAACGATGCAGTCCTTGATTGAAACAGGAAGGCCAGCCAGCTTTCCCTTCGGGTTTTTCTTAATTACTTCTGCCTGTTTTATTGCCTGCTCATCAGCAATAATGTTCATGAAATGAAACTCTTTATTTGCTTTCTTCACTTCCTGGAGCGCGGTCTTTATGTGAATGAGAGGGTCAATCTTTTTCTTACCCACCTCGTCGATGAATTGCTTTACGTTCATTGATCCGCTCATATGATTTTTGGCCCCTTGAAATACCCATCCTGCTTATGCTCTGTTAAAGACAATGCTTGATCTTGTGTGAGGCAGGGTTTTGGTTCATCATCCCTCACGGCATCCTGAAGGGGGACGGGCTGGAATGAGGGAGGGACATTATTCGTGTCAACCTTTGCGATATCTGAAAATGCCTCGAGAATATCCTTCAATTGAGGGAGAAATTTGGCAATCTCTTCCGTTGTGAGCTCGAGTCTTGCTACTTGCGCAACGTGCTTGATTGTGTCTTTCGTTAATTCCATACTCTTAACCCCTTATGCTTTAAAACTTGTCGTGGTTTAAAAAGGTTGTGCCGAATAAGTCCTCTGATAGGTTACTTATAATTGTACACTAATCTCAAATTGTGCACTAAGCTTATTTGATAGAAGAGTTTTGCATGTGCTCATTTTTTTGTTGCTTGTTGAAAAGCTCTTGCTCAAAGGTTTGTGGAGTGATAACAATTGATCCACTGATATGCTTGACTGCTTTTTTGAGCTCGGAGAATGCTTCTTTATCTACTGTCATCAGTGAGACCTGATAGGCTGTTTGATCCTGAATGAAGTCAACCTCTTTTCTACCATTCCAGTAGTAGATATCCTGCTTCCTGCGTCGGAGAGCCTGGGCAATTAGTGCCTCGAAAAGATGCCCTCGGTTCGTTCTTGCGGCAAGAGCGGTGGAAAGCCCATTGTCGATTGCATAATATTTAGATGCGCGTCCAGCAAGATATTTTGTCTTCGTGGAATAGGAGAAAAATGGGACTTCAACAATCAGGTATGCATCTACCATGTGCGAAAGGTAATTCTCAGCAGTCCTGCTGTTGATACCAAGCTCTTTTGCAAGCTTGTTTGCACTCACCTTCAGCCCGGTGTTTGCAAGGATGTATTGCGCAGCCGCCTTGAACTGCTGTGAGGGAACCATTTTGTGCTTCTCAAGAATGTCTCTGAGAAGGATATCATTGAAGTACTGGGTGAGAAGCTGCATTCTCTTTTCTTCATCAGGCTCTAGAACCACTTCGGGAAAGCCACCGAACATCATGTACTGCTCAAGCGACTTGCCACCAAAATCCCGGAACTCTTCATAATCAAGCGGAAATATTTCAAAGGTGATATTCCTGCCTGTCAGGACTGTCCCGAGCGCTGGAGAAAAGAGTGAGATGTTTGAGCCGCTAATGATGAATTTCTTGTGCGTTTTGATGTCATAATGGGTACGCAGCCAGCTTTCGAATCCAGCGACCTTTTGAATTTCATCAAAGAAAAAATATTCTGCATCAGAAAACTGATGAAGAACCTCATCAAGCAATGCAAGACTGAGATATGGTAGAAGTCGATAATCATCAAAGTTGATGTAGACAGTTTTCTCTTTCATCCGGGAAGCGACCTGCCGCAGAATCGTCGATTTACCCGAACGGCGGACACCTTTGATTATGATGATTTCAGGCCTTCGAAGCCACTTTTCAATGAGTTCAACATATTTGTGACGGAATATACCCTTATCTTTGAAAACAGTTTGTACAGCCACGCGCATTGCTTCTTGCATTCCATCAGGAAAGATGGTTTTATTTATAAACGTTTGTATTCTAATACAAATCTATTTAAATGATGTTAGGGGATCGGGAGCACATTACTCACGTTACTGAATGTAATGAGAATTGTTGCCAATACAAGGGCAATAAGGAGACCGATGATGCTGACAGCTAATTGTGAGACAACCCGAATCCAGTCTGCCTTTGCCTTGTAGAGATGATGGACATACCCTATCGTCAGCAGGAGATAGATCGAGACCCCGGCAACAACAACCCAGGGCATAATGAGCTTTTTTCCTATCATGAAAGAAACACTTACAAGCACAGCGATGATTGCTATCCATTGGACAGAGACCATGAGCTTTTCAAAAAGAATCTTTTTTTCTGTCATTTTGATCCCTCTTTTTTCTCCATCAAAAAATGATACAGTGCATCCAGCGCTTTTCTTCTATGACTCATCATATCTTTTTCTTCCCTTGTCATCTCACCATACGTTTTTGAGCAGCCATCGGGGAGAAAAACGGAATCAAATCCAAACCCGTTCTTGCCGCGTGGTGGAACAATCTTTCCCTGTACTGAACCATGAAACACATGAACCTGCTCTGTGTCATGATAGCCGATGAACACACTTGCGATGGCTGATTTATCCGGGAAATCAATGAGCAGCCGGTGGAAATTTTCCGGGCCGATATCATCCTCAAAATACTTAATGTAAGGTCCTGGAATGGTCTTGAAGGCAGAAAAGACCAAAGAAACGTCATCCACAAAAACAGGCTTCTTAATGAGTGAATATGCAACTTTTGCCTTCTCTTTGACAATATCTTCTGGAGAGCCCTGCATCTCAGGCAGGTTTAACGATTTTTGCATGAGGTGAAAGCCTGAGATGATATGTTGCGCCTCCCTGAATTTTCCCTCGTTAGATGTTACAAAAACAAGGATTTTTTGCATTTTTATGATTAAACAAAACACTCTTTAAAAAACATACCTATACTGTTTTGCAATTGGGTATATCAAGTCCTAAAGACATAAATATTCAGGTTCATTCACTAGTAAAAAAGGGGGATTTATGGCCAGCACTAACATTCGCGATTATAGGGGAACTGCTCTTACACAACTCGCTCCTGTAAGGCTAGTTGATCGAGGAAGGTCTCATCCTTTAGAAACTGATACAGGGGATTATAATGATTATCGTATGCTTTCTCAGGAATATAGCACAGCTCTCTTCTCTCATCGGCCTTTGACATATCATCATGACATGACACTCTTTCGTTGGGTCTATAATAGAGCCGAGATGGGACACCGGGGTGAACACAGAGAGCAAAGCGGGAGAAGCTACTTTGAAGAGCATCTTGTTGGAATGGCACTCCACGCACTCTCTCTTGGCATTTATGATACAGAAACCCATTACCTTATCCCAACACACGACCTTGGAGAGACTCCAAGACGGTCGATAGAATTTTGCGTACTCAGCCAAGACCTCCCCTACCGTGTCTTTTCCGGCGTGCTGGCAATGACGCCTCCAACGCGGGCAGAGACTAGACAAGAGATATCAACTGCCTATGACCTTGAAGCAGATGAAAGAGATCCTGTTTTTTCCTGGTATCGCGCCACGAGCAAACTCAGAAAGGTTGTCAATGAAGCATCCCAACCTCGAAGATCAGTTCGTCCACAGCCATGGTTGAGGAGGATGTTATTTAATGAGCATCATGATGATGATCCGAGCAATGTGCGGGTTGCTGTTGTCTATGGGCTAAATTGGCACAATAACCTGAGAACACTGCCCCGGAATGAAAAAGGGGTGAGAAAAGCGTATGAAGCCCTCGAGCTCATGATACCTGCATTTCGCCTCCTCTCCCCGAGAGTCCATGCCTTCTATGCAGGAATCGGCCAGGATTTTAATTGGGAAGGGGTATTAGATGAGTGTGAAAAGTCTGCCCTGTCCTTCCTTGCAGACTATGCAGGGAATGATACAGACCAGGCAATTTATCATGAAGGAAGGAGATATCTTGACCATATTTCCCAGCGAGCAAATGATCCGGAGAACGGCGTATTTATCCTAGGAGATCACATCAGAGGAATCATCGAAAAAAAACTGCCGTTTGTCCTTGCAGAAAAATCGGGTGTACACCTGAAGCACCGATACATTACTACTTATCATCACACCATGGGGTTATTAGTCCCGCGCATGCTCGGAGGGCTCTGAGAAATAGAAAGATTTATAAAAGAGTTTTTGTTACTATTCTCTAGGTGGTATAATAAATGTCTCGAGATCAGCATTCAGCTACGCTTGAAGGGTTAATCCTAAAGGTTCCTTATCAGGCGGACGTGAATCCTGCAAATATCAGTACCAAGGAATACACTATCTCTTTTTTGCTCGATAGGCAGGGCAGTACCTCTTTATACACACTCAAATACCTGCATGATGGAAATATCTGCGACCCTGGCTGGGATCTTGACCCCACTGTTTCAATAACAAAAGAGCGTGCAATGAATTACTTGTTTGCAGTGGCTTCTCGTCTCGAAAGCCATATCCATGAAAGGGTGGTTACTCCTGTATATTCTCCACGTTTTAGAAATGAGAACAGGGTGATTAGGAATAAATTCTTAGAGTGGCTTGGCACTCAAGGATTCAGTGTCGAAACACCCCCTCCTACCTGATTAGGTCAACCCTTCTAAATGCCAGAAATGATGCCAGAGCTCTCTTGCCCCTGTCTTCTCGACATTCCGCTCTTGCTCCTGACGACGAAGCTCGTGAGAAAATGGGCCGGCATAATAGAACGGGACATCAGTGACAGACTGGATGACCACCTCACAACTGTGGACAGTTGATGCCAGGCCCTCAAGCTGAACATGATGCTGTATTGCCCGAAGTTTTGAATTGGGATCAGTATAGTGGTCCTCGAAACGCTGCAAACAAGCAAAATCCCCACTTGTTGCGAAGTAGGCTGAAGCATCCCTTACCGCATCCATCGTTGGCAATACGATAGACACACCCATCACATCCGGCATGACATAATCCCAGTCCCTCACAACCTCATGGAGATAGATATCCCGAGGTTTAATGATATCTGTCTCTAATCTCATAGCAAGCTGTATCTTGGGAAGATCATCTTTTGATATCCTGCTTCCAAGCACCCTAAATGATTCCCCGTGCTCTTTTGCAGCGTAGTAATTTGAGATATACCATTTGATCGCTTGCAAGAACTGAGGATCAGCCATCCAGGAAGCAAGGGCAGGATCCTCTATATCCTTTTTAGGATTTCTGATCGATTCATCAAAGTAAGGTCGAGTGATATTTCTGAGTTCTTCGACATCTGGATGAAACGCAGAATAAGCAATTTTCCCATACCTGACAAAACTCCGCCGGATTTTGCGAAGAAAATTTTGAGCATTGGCGTTTGGGAGCTTCGTTGAATAAAAGTCGATTGCTTCATTGATGAAACAAAGATTGAGGTCATACATCTTCTTCGCCAACTTCCTTTCGATGCTCTGGCGCCCTTTGCGCCTTGAGAATATACCCACACCAGCATCTGGGAACACAAGATAATGATCAAACCGCACTCCCCCATATAATTTTGCCCCACCCTCAACTAAACCTGTTCCGAGCCATTGACGGTGCCTCCTGATCTCTTCCTCGCTAAACAATCTTTCTGGGGTGTTTCCTGAAGATCGTGCTTCATCCATTACCCTCAATACCTGAGATTGGTGAGGCTGGAGCAATGAACGATACAGCTCGCCACTATCTGTCGGAGCAACTGACAAGTCAAACGGATCTCGCTTCCATTCCGCAGTAAACTCCCTTGGGAGGCCTGGTGTTGACCTGAGAAGCTGATTTAAGACGAACTCCAGATCGACTGGCACATCCTCTTCCCACACCCGTCTTGATTCCTCAACATGCATCTGCGCCTCTTCCATTGTGAGTACATGATGGGCTGGATCGAGCCATTGGGGAAGACTCCTGATGGTTACTCGATCATCTTCCCGCGTGTTCACAGCATCGATCAATGGGTCAATGACTGAGGAATAATCTGATGGCATGGGCAGACGTATGAGAATTTAGTTTATAAAGATTTCGGTTTTTTAGTTACTGTTGAGTAGTGTATTTCAAAATTAATTTAGATGAATTAATTTAGACAAGAGTGATATGCAAAATGCCGTCCTTGAACATGATGCGGCGATCAAGCTCGTTTGCGCTCTTGCTTGCCCTTACCGCAAACGTCCTCTTGTCCAAGAAGCTAGATGTCCTGATGACCATCTCTGAAGGATGACTGAAATCTGGATTTAGTGTTGCAGTGACTGTTTCCTCATGTGAACCTGCACTGATGGTGATTACAACAGAGAGATTGCTTGCTTTGACTTTTTCCTGAATGAATTCTTTTACCTTTTCTAAAGAAAAATCTGCGCTGACACCAATAATGCACGTACCCCTCTCCGTGAGATGGTCATCCTTTGTGAACTCGAACGTGGTTTGATGAGTGCCAGTGAGAAGCGGGTGGCCTGTGCAGGTGAATGAGAGCATAATGAAGCAATGAAGAGAACATTATTTCACAATGTCTTCGATCTTCTTCTTATTCTGCTTTGCTGCCTGCTCCTTTGCCATTTTTTCCAGGTCGATGCCAAATTCCTTCAAGCCCTTGATGTGCATCTGCATGAGCTGCTCGACAATTGAAAGAACACGCATCATTTCTTCCCTTTCTTTTGCCAGCGTTGCCAGGGCACCTTTATGGAACCCGATCTGTTCATCACGAGAAACATTTTCTTCTTTCTTTGCCATAATAAATCACCGAATGGCCACCTGCGTGTTTTGTATATAATGATTGCGGTTTTTAAGAGGTTAGTGGCAGTCCCACAGTTCGGCAACAACAAAAACATTATTTTTGCTTAGAGAATATTTAAGGCAACAATACTACTGGCAGGCAAACTGTTTTTGCTTATTGCAAAAACTCGGCATGGAGATCATGCCATTTGCGATAGTATTGTTACCTGATCAGGAAGTTATTCGTCTTGAAGAAGCCGATCAATCCTTGCAATGGCAGGGCCAAGAGCATTTCGTATTTGATTAGCTGAGGCATCCGGGAGAAGATAGACAGCAGTGATGTCTCTTGTTGCCGCCAATTCATCAAGTGTTGGATCAACATAAATGGGAAACTTCCTTGCGCCTGGAAGATCAGGATTGCCATTATGGGAAATTGCTAAGAATTCCGGCGTTGGAAAACCATCAATCTCATCCTGATATTCAGGAGGAAGGGAATCAACATCATAAAAATGCCAACGCCTGGCAAGAGAGCGATCTGATGAGCTATATTCTCCTGCTGCTTCCAGCAGACGATCTGAAAGCGATGAGGGCCTCTCTGATGGGAGCCCTGGAGGAGATGTGGGAGATTGACGCGGTGGAGAGATGAGAGATCTTGGGGGGGAGATAGGCTGAAGAGATACTGACGGGCTTTGTTCTTGTGATGGAGGCAGCGTTGGCGTTACAACTTGCCTTGAAGGGACTTGATCGTACGGTTGCCCCCCTCCTGGAATTCCAGTCAACGGCTGGACACTTTGTCCATTAAACCTTGCAGCAAACCCTTGCGTCATCGGTGATGGACCATTTGGATAATACCCTCCCGTGTAGCCAGGATACCCATAACCGGGTGTAAGAGGAGCGATAGGAGGACTACCCGGAGAGGAGATAACAAAACCGCCATTCCTTCCAAATACTCCGGCTGATATGCCGAATGGACCAGAGCTCGAGGAGATTATGAATCCTGGACCTGCAGCGGTAAAACCAGAGCCGTAAGGGGTGGAATATTCAGAGAGTCCATATCTTCCAATCCTTGAAGCATTGAAGTTGCCAAAAGGACCCTGTGACCCTACTCCTGACATAGCGGGAGTGTTATAATAATAGTAGTAATTAACATCCTGGGCTGGAGAAGGAGCAGTTGCGAGCAGTGCAGCTGCGCCCGCTATAAGAGATCTCAGAGGTCTCCAGAGAGAAAGTTTTGCTCTGCCCATAGCACCTTACCAAGCACTGTTGATATAAAAAGATTTCGGTTAATTACTACTAGAGAGTGAAATTTTAATGTTGTGTTGGAAGACCAGATGTATTTGCGAGAGGATGACCATTATCTATGCAGTCTCTCTACAAGGAGCGGGTCTCATCTGCATCATAAGGTATCTGTTGACCTCCTTAGCTGAAATTTTGCCAGAGAAATCACTTTCAAAATCTACTAGGATCTTTTTTCTCAACGTGTATGTATTTGCGTTTTTTGCGTACGCCATCCATCCTTCAAAGAAATCATATATCGTATCATAGCCAATTCTTTCTCTTTTGTATTCTTCCTTCAATCTCTCAAAGTTTGCCTTCATCTTTCTTATGCTAGATTTCTTCAATAACTTATGATAATAAAACACCCTAAAACCCAAAAATGTTAGTCTATTACCAAGCAAGATTATCTTTGACTTATTAGGATGAAGCTCGATATCTAGCATTTTCTTAAGAAATCGATTAATCTCTTCCTTATACCCCATCAAAATACACCTATCAGGATGCAAAATAACAAAATCGTCGACATATCGTATGAGGTATTTTGCCCTTAGCTTCTGCTTGACAAACTGGTCAAGTTCATTGAGATAGACATTGGCAAAGAATTGGCTTGTTAAGTTACCAAGAGGCATGCCTTTTCCTGAACGCTCTTTCCCGAGGGGGTTACCAAGAATTTTTCTTATGAGCCAGATCACCCTCTGGTCATTGATTTTCTTCTGTATGGTTCTCAGCAATATATCATGGTCAACTGTTTCAAAATATTTCTTTACATCAGCCTTAAGCACATAACAGGGGATAGCGCCATTTTTGCTGGCCTTTCTCTTGAAAAAATCAAATCTTTCTACTGCTTTAAGAGTCCCTTTGCCAGCCCTATTGGCATAGGAATCATGGATAAATGACTTATCAAATCGAGGCTCGATAATGTTACATAAAGCGTGGTGCACTACCCTATCCCTAAAATCTGATTTTGAGATTTTCCTTGTCTTAGGATCCCGGATTATAAAATTGATCAATGGCTTTGGAGTGTAGGAATGCAGCAATAATTCGGAACGAAGCAACAGAAGATTATCCTCAATATCTTTCTCAAAATCTATCACATAATACTTGGTTGTTTTATGTTTTCTTGCTTTTTTATATGCAAGGAAAAGGTTATCATAACTGCAAAGGTCCTTCCATAAGTCCTTGTTATTGCTCATCTGAAATCGGCTTACAGCTGGACTATTCCGAGAAGGCGGTTGTTGTCATTGCCGATGTTGTTGTTGCCACCCAGCCTAGACCTATTGTTAAGCCTGTTAGCACAGAAGGCCCGCCAAACATGTAGCTTTTTTGCCAATAATCCACTGCTGTTTCAGCCATACACCCCTCAGAGTGCGTGTCACAACTGTATTTCATGACTTAGTAAAAGCCATAGCAAAAAAGCATGTAGCCCAGCTATTATTCCAAAACATGTTGGAACCACAGCCGAGAAACAAAAATGAAAAGTAGTATTATATAAGGGTTACTATTTTTTTGCGGCGCCTGCGGCGCCACTTTCCACTACCCCGAGAAGGCGGAGGTCGTCATCGCCGATGCCGTAGCCGCCAACCAGCCTAGACCAATAGTCAAGCCTGCCAGCACAGAAGGCCCGCATTTTTGCACTTCCTTGAGGCTCTCTAGCAAGATAAACACCCATACTAGTGTTACAACCATGTTCTTCTCTATTAAATCTGAAAGTCTCGGAGACCAAAGGAACAACAAGCTCAGCAGGCCATAAAGCCCTATAGACAGGATGAATTATCACTCCACCAGAAACAAGCTCTGATTCTTCCATATCCCTTCCGTGGACAAAATCAGGCCTTCTCACGGCTTTAACAGCAACTGAAGTAAACTGATCACCACTCAATTCAATAAAATAAGGGTCATGATACTTCAACAAAACAACACTCTGGACTGGCCTACTCACCGCAGCAGCACCAACCCCATAAGAAACCGTTTCAGAATCCATAACTGGAAAATATCTCATATCATCATTGGTAGCACGAGAGACTGCTGCTGCATCAACAGCAACACAAGAACCATCAGAAGTCCCCACCACACCACGAATGCCAGTCAACAAAGAAGAATCAGATTGCGCTTTCAACTGATCCTCAAAAGTAATACAAGCATCAGCAAGATCAAAATAATTACTGCACCAAGCACTTATTTGCTCAGCATCACCAGAACGCAAAGCACGAAGCCTTTCAGCAAGAACAACAGATCCACCAGCAAAAACCCTACCACCATCCCTCAACAAAGGAACAACAAAAGGAATAGCACCCACCTCAACATGAAAGGGATCAAGCATTACAGTGGTGGGGACTTGTTCACGACCATCATTAAGCACTGCCGTTAAATCTGACATGATACAAGAAGAGGTGAAGAAGTATATATAAATGTTGCTATTTTACTAACTCATAAGTAGTTAATTGAAATCCTCCCAAAACACAAAGTGGCGGGAATGATCACATAACAAGCAACACCCGCTTATCTTATACACAACACACAGAATGATACCATCACTTCCTTGGCTCTGGTCTCCAAACACGATCAATCTTCTCCTTTTCTGCAATGCTGCGAAGGGCATCTCGCACTCTTGTTGGCATGATATTCTCCAGCAGCTTTGGAGCCTCAATACTTTTCCTTGTGATATGAGTCCCTATCTTCTTGAACAACGGCTTTTCAGGAGGAAAGACCCGGTTATTTGCGATACGGTGATACCCAACGGTATCACTTGGCACAAAAACAATATACCCTCTCTTTCCCTGGAATAATTCTGAAAATGTATCCATCCCCTTGTAGATCAAGAGAGGGTTTGCAAAGTACACCCCGCCTTTGATGGAACTTGGATCAAGAAGGAGGAGATTATTATTTTCTATCGCCAGGCAGACAGCGTAATGGGCACGCTTTGATTGGGGGAATAAAACATTCTTCTTGAAATCAATAATGATCAATGCACCATCACTGAGCCATTCACTCAACTCTTCGGTGAGATTATTGATATGATCAACATCAATCCATGCGCCCCGGACATCTTTGTTCGTCAATTTTTCTACGGCATCAATGAGGACCTGCGGAGCAGTACCAACATTTTCTTTTGCCCCACAGGCATTTCCGATCCCCTCCTGAGTAATGGGAAAGCCAAAAATCTTCAGGATCATCGCAGCAGCAGCAGGACCACACCAGGAGGGCTTTTGCGCAACAAACACCTGCTGGAGCTTTGTCAAGGACTGGACATCAATCTTGTGCTTTTTTACCCCCACAATCTCACTTGCAAACCTTGACACAGGAATAACAGATGTGAATCCATCATCAGTCTTGATAACCACGCCCCGAGGGGATATCTCCTCAATTGTCCCTTCCGTGTCATCCAGCTTGACGAGCTGCCCCACGCGAAAAGTATTCGTGATGGTCATCTGCAGGTAGGAGGCATAATTCTCCACAAAAGATTTTGTGCCAAGGATGACCATGATCACCCCAACAATAATGGTAGTATAGAGGATGAAGAGGACAAGGGATGTGAGGCCGGATTCCACCTTAAAATAATCGAGCGCTAAAAAGAAAATAAACATGTATAAGACAATCCTGAGGAATGCTAGCATCGTATGCAAGAATGCTGTCTGATTCATGTCCTTCAAGAAGCTTCCAACACCGATACTTGAAAGGGCGCGCTCAAAGAGGTTGACAACAAGATCTACCCCGACAACTGCCAGGATCATGATAAGGATCAGGGCCAATAAAAGAGGAAGAAGCCCATAGATGCTCAAGGCCAGATCGATGAACAAATGAGTATTGAGATTATGGAGCGCGAGGGTCAGGAACAAAAACATCACGATCAGGCGCACCCTTCTTGCGACCTGGCTTTCCCTCACCATCTTCTGTTTCCTCAGCACGATTCGCTGGATGAGAGTGCCGATAAAAGTGCTCAGGGCAAAACCTACCAGCAGAAGAATGAATGTCTCGACCAGCTTTACTGTCACCCACGACGATTCCTTCAAGAGCCCTTCGATCATACATGCAGGGGGGTTGGAAGATATATAAAGATTGTGTTACAAGATTGTGCTTGTGTTATCCCGAAACTATTTCCCTACGGTGAGTTTCTTCCATGCATGAAACTCACCAGGGGAAAGCTTTTGGAAACGATACGAAGGAAAAATGCCGGCTGGACAACATATCAGGCAAGAAAGAT
>Ga0209212_1002857_pt1 | contig 23741 bp, 19 predicted proteins | sample RifGroC2_FD_183996 | JGI IMG/M metagenome (GOLD analysis project Ga0209212, IMG submission 183996) | Groundwater microbial communities from Rifle, Colorado, USA - Groundwater C2 (SPAdes) (version 2) | ecosystem: Environmental > Aquatic > Deep subsurface > Groundwater | place: Rifle, Colorado... | reverse complement strand
GATCGGGTTCAGGGGAGAATCCAGGGGAGAGTTTATGGCAGATATCAGCTCAGAGCAATTCAGGCTTGAAGATATAGACATCATCAAAAAAAGGACCATGCTTTTAAGGGGCACAAGCACATTTAAGATTACAGGCAGCGGAAAAATGACTGACCCGCTAATAAAAGGAACCATTAGTATATCAAACCTGTTTATTAAGGATGTAGACACAGGTCCTGCGTACCTTTCTCTCTCAAAAGAGGATAGCGAATTAAAAATAAATGGTAATTCCCTTGACATGAATTTTAATGGCGCTATCACATGGAACAGGGATGCTTCATTTAAATTTGTCAGTCATCTTGATGATACTGTTCTACATCCGTTCCTCTCTATATTAAAACCTGCCATTACCATGAAGGTCTCCGTCAAAGCGAGTGGAGATGCTGTTATTGAGGGAAGACTTTCAGATCCGGATACCATACAGGCAGACATTAGACTGTCCCGCGTTAATGGTTCCTACTCTGATTACGTGATTGAAAACGATGGAGAGATTATTCTTAGTTATAGTGAAAATAAGTTAACATTTGATTCAGTAAGATTCAAGGGTGAAGGGACATCTCTCAGTATAATAGGGTCCCTGGTTAATCATAGAGATATTAATATGTTCATTAACGGAGAGGCTGATCTGAGACTCCTTACCCTTCTGACACCTGAAATAAAATACAGTAAGGGCAAGGCATTCATAGCCTTTCTGATAAGTGGCGAGGCCGGACATCCCTCATTACAGGGCGGACTGGCAATAAAAGATGGCTCTGTAAGGAGTGCAACTTTTAAGCAATCTTTTGAGGATGTAAATATATCTGTCTTCTTCAATGGAAGGGAGATAATCCTTGAATCAATTCAGGCAAGTGTTGGCGGGGGCAGGCTTAGTGGTTCAGGGAAGGTTGGGGTAGAAGAGTTTAACATAAAAGAATTCGGTTTTATCCTTGAGATTGCCGGTGCAGTATTCAGGTACCCTGAAGGCCTTCAATCGAGGATAGATGGTACATTTGTCTTACAGGGCACACCTGAGTCAAAGAGTCTTAAAGGTGAAGTTATTATAAAGAAGGCAGCCTTTGAAAAAAATCTTAATATAAGAACTTTGATACTTGAGCTTCAGAGGGAAAAGGTAAAGGTTGTTCAACCTATTCCGTTCTTCGGAGATACAGAACTTAATATCCACTTTGGCGGGAAAAGGGACATCTGGATAAACAACAACCTTGCCAAACTCCCGGTTGAAGTTGACCTTCTGCTTAAAGGTACTATTGATCACCCCCTCCTCTTCGGAAGGATTGCAGCCCAGGATGGCACATTCATATTCAGCAGAAACGCATTCAAGGTGATATCAGCAACTGCTGATTTCATAAGCCCTGATACAATCAGACCTGTTATAGATATTCATGCCTCTACAGAGGTAAGAGGATATATTATAGACTTGAGTCTCTCAGGGACCGTGGACAAATTTAATCTCTCGTTAAACTCTGACCCACCGTTGAGTGAAACAGACATCCTTGCACTCCTGACAGTCGGCCAGACTGCTGCTGAGGTATCTGAAACCATGAGTGAGGTTGGGGCAGTAGAGGCTACAGCGTTCCTTGCTGCACCAATACAGGAAAAGATAGAAAATACCCTGCAGGATATTATAAAAATTGATAGATTCCAGGTAGACCCGTATTACTCAAGTTCAACAGCCTCAGAAGGTGCAAGACTTACCGTTGGAAAACGGCTGATGGATGACAAGCTATACGTCACATATACTACAGGTATCACCACAGTTGAAGAGCTTATAAAATTAGAGTATTTCCTCGGCAGAAATGTATATATCGTTGGTGAACGGGATGAACAGGGGAGAATGAACGGGGATATAAAATTTCGCTTTGAGTTTCGATAATATGCATATATTTCTTGCCCTCTTTTTTATACTCCTATTCCAGGCACAAGCCTTTTCTCAGGATAATCTGAGTTCATTTGTTGGAAAAAAGATTAGTTCTATCATGACTATTTCTCCAACAGGTATTACAGACAAGGACATTGAAAAAGAGTGTGGTATAAAGAAAGGGGACATCATCTCAGGACAGTTGATAAGCGAATGTATATCCTATTTCTATAAAAAGGGCCTTTTTAAAGACATTATCGTTGAAGCAGACATGGAGTGGGATGGTGCAGGGCTTCAATTCACCTTTGTAGGGAAGACCGAGTTAGGAAAAATAAAGATTAAAGGCAATGATTATTTATCCACAAAGATACTAAAGAATATAACAGGCTTAAAAAAGGGAGATGAGCTGACAGATGACCTTATCTCAGATATAAGGGATCGTATTATTGATCTCTACAGAGGCTCAGGTTTCTTTGAAGCCGCTGTAAAAACAGATAGTATATATTCAGGTAAAAATCAGACATCAGATTTACTACTGAATATAGATGAAGGGAAAAGGACAACAATAGGAAAAATTATATTTATCGGGGAAAGGGTTTTAGATGACGAGATATTATCTTCAGTGATGAAGCTGCATGATGGGGATTACTACAATGAAAAAGATATGGACTCAAGCATTAAAAACCTTGAGAAAATTTATTTGGAGAATGGATATCTGAAGGTTTTAATCTACCCCCCGGATTTAGTCTATGAAAAGACAAATGGCAAAATAACGGTGATAATTTCCATTGAGGCTGGCCCGCGCGTAGAGGTGTTTTTTGAAGGAATTGAAGTAATGGACAAGGATACCATTAAAAAGGAACTTATAATCTGGAAGGAGAGGTCCTTTGATGGTGCAGTGCTTGATGAATCTTCAGACAGGCTGATGCAATATTACAAAAGCAATGGATATTACCTCGTTAAAGTAACTTACAGTACGGAGAAAAATGAAAAAGATATCAGGATTACGTTTAAGATTTCAGAGGGTGTCCCTGTATCTATTGAGGAGATAATATTTTCAGGAAACTCCTATTTCAAAGAAAAAAGACTGAAGAAAATCCTTCAAACTGAAGAGGGGAAGTTCCTGACAGAAGAGGTAATTGAGGAGGATATTAATAATTTAATAAAGATATATAAGAATAACGGTTTTCTTGATATTAAGATTACACCTGAGGCTGCCCTTAATGAAAAAGATATGACTTTAAGCATAAAGTTCGTGATTGACGAAGGTATACAGATATATATAACCAATATTATATTAGATGGGAATAATACATTCAGCAGAGAAGAGATAATCAGGAATATAAAGTCTAATAAAGGCCAACCCTTCAATGAATCCCAGGTTATTGATGACCTGTATAGCATACAATCCTTTTATGTCCAGAAGGGTTATATATACTCCAGGGTGGTTTTGAACAGCAAATTCAGTGATGATAAAAAAGAGGTAATTATTGATTACTCAATAACTGAGGATAACCCTGTTTATATAGGAGAAATCAGCATAAGCGGAAACTCCTTTACCATGGAATATGTTATTCGGAGAGAATTACTTATAAAAGAAGGTGATCTATATAATTATGAAAATATTTTAAGAAGCCAGAGAAGACTATTGATGCTGGGATTCTTCAGGAATATCAAGATAGAGCCTGTCAACCCTGAGGTAAAGGAGTATACAAAAGATATCTCTGTCAATGTAGAAGAGGGGTATCCCGGAACTGTGGAATTTGGTGTGGGTTATGGAGATATTGAGAGATTCAGAGGGGTGTTTGAGACCTCTTACAGGAACATCCTCGGCACAGGACGACAGATAAGCTTAAGCGCCGAGGGCAGCTCAATAGAACAGAAATACGGCGTTGGTTATAAGGAGCCCTGGGTGCTTGGTTATCAGATGGACGCAAGGTTTAATGTCGTTGACCTGATAGAGAATAAGATCAGTTTTAACAGACGCACACTTGGGATAACAACCGGTATAGACAAGAGTTTCAGCGATTATGTAAAAAGCTCTGTGATGTATCAGTATGAGGATGTAAAACTTTCTGATGTCAGTGAAGAGGCCCAGCTCACATCTGAAGATACAGGGAAGGTGAAGGTGGCTACAATAAATCCTTCCCTTATCATAGACCGGAGGGATGACCCGTTTAACCCGTCAAAAGGCGCATTCTACAGTCTTAGTTTCAGAGAGGCTGCAAAGATGATAGGCTCAAAACCCCAGTTTGCAAAAGTAAATCTCCAGAGTAGTTTCTACTCTTCTCCTGTCAGAAAGATAGTCTTTGCCCTTTCAGGTAGAGGCGGCACAGCATGGAATTTTGGTGAGTCCACAGAGGTCCCTGTATTTGAAAGATACTTTCTGGGCGGCAGGAGCACCCTCCGCGGATACGAGCAGGAAAGGCTGGGAATACCGGGAAAGACTATCAAACTTGTTGGAAATGAGTGGAACCCTACAGGGGGTAATATGATGATGGTACTCAATGGTGAGATACGGTTTAATATTTTTAAAGGATTTGGTCTGGTAACTTTTATTGACAGCGGCAATGTGTGGAGAGAGTTGGATGAATTCAACATATCAGAGATCAAATCTACTGCAGGGGGCGGGATACGATATAATACCCCTGTAGGCCCTTTAAGGCTCGACATAGGGTGTAAGCTTAATCCGGAAGTTAATGAAGATAAGTGCCTGCCCCACTTTACACTTGGACATGCATTTTAATGCATCGTCAAAATTGTCATAATGGAAGGAGATCAAAGCCAAATGATTACAGACCCAAAGCACCCTCACCTCGTTGTCATAGGTGGCCCTAACGGCGCAGGCAAATCAACAATGGCCCCTTCCCTGCTGAAAGGCACACTTGAGGTAACAGGTGCAGAACCCCGTCTTATTGCTTATGGTGAGAAGGAAGAACAACTTGTTGTCAGGGATAAGACAATATGGCATAATATTAAAAAGAGATATGGCAAAACAAAAAGAATATAAAGACAAAATTGAAGAGGCGTTCTCTGATCCCGAAAAGATTACGCAGGCACTTGTGAGAGGTGTGCGAGAAGCATTATTAAAACATAAGCAAGCCGGCAATCCCATCGTTATATGGAAGGATGGTAAAACCGTCTGGCTGAAACCTGAAGAAATACCCGTCCCTTAAGTTCGACAATGGAACAACATAGTATCATTATAAAAGGTGCCAGGGAACATAATTTAAAAAATCTGAATGTTGATATACCGAGGGATAAGTTTGTAGTGATTACAGGTCTCAGTGGTTCAGGAAAGTCCTCTCTCGCCTTTGATACTATTTATGCAGAAGGTCAGAGGAGATATGTAGAATCTCTCTCTGCATATGCCAGGCAGTTTTTAGAGCAGATGAGTAAGCCGGACGTTGACTCCATAGAAGGCTTATCTCCTGCCATATCCATAGAACAGAAGACGACATCCGGAAATCCGCGCTCTACTGTTGGTACAATAACAGAGATATATGATTATCTGAGGCTGCTGTTTGCCCGCATAGGACATCCGTACTGCTATCAGTGTGGAAAGGAGATAACTGCCCAGACAGTCGGGCAGATGGTGGATAAGGTACTGTCACTCCCTTCAGGTACAAGGATTCAGGTCCTGGCCCCTATAGTCAGAGGCCGTAAGGGCGAATATAGAAAAGAATTTGCAGACATGAGGGGCAAAGGATTCGTCCGCGCAAGGGTAGACGGAGAGTTATTGGATTTAGAAGCAGATATCTCCCTCGATAAGAATAAAAAACATAACATTGAGATAGTAATAGACCGCCTGATAATCAAAAATGATCTGGATGAAAGGATTAGAAAGAGATTGGCCGATTCCGTTGAAATCAGCCTGAGACTCTCCGATGGCATAGTAGTAATAAATCGTCTTGACGGCAAAGACATCCTGTTCAGTGAAAAGCTCGCCTGTATAGACTGCGGGATCAGCTATCCTGAACTTACACCACGTGTCTTTTCTTTTAACAGCCCGCATGGCGCATGTCCTGAGTGTGACGGCCTTGGAATCAGGATTGAGTTTGGAGAAGATGCCGGGATAATATGTCCTGCATGCAATGGTAACAGGCTTAAAAAAGAGGCCCTTGCAATAAAAATCGCCAATATGTCTATTGCTGAACTAACAAGGTCCTCTGTCAGATCTGCAATCCGGCTGTTTGACTCTTTAAAACTCACAAAGCGAGAGACATTCATAGCCCAACGGATACTCAGGGAGATAAAGGAAAGGCTCTATTTCTTATCCAATGTAGGCCTTGATTATCTGACACTCGACAGAGAGGCATCCACCTTATCCGGAGGCGAAGGGCAGCGCATAAGACTTGCAACCCAGATTGGCTCAAGCCTTGTTGGCGTACTTTATGTACTGGATGAACCAAGCATAGGTCTCCACCAGAGGGACAATGTAAGGCTCCTTTCCACACTGAAAAGGCTCAGGGACCTCGGTAACACTGTCCTTGTAGTAGAACATGATGAAGAGACTATCAGGGAATCTGATTATGTAATAGATATGGGGCCTGGTGCAGGGGTGCATGGCGGAGAAATCGTTTCACAGGGGACACCGGAAGATATAATGAAAGATAAGAACTCCCTGACAGGCCGATATCTGAAAAGGGAGTTAATAATATCACTACCCGCACGTCATAGAAAACCGGTACGATATTTAACCATCAAGGGTGCCAGGAAAAATAATCTAAAAGATATAGAGGTCTCGGTGCCGGTCGGACTGTTTACAGCTATAACCGGTGTCTCCGGTTCCGGCAAGAGCACGCTCTTATTTGAAGTCCTTTACAGGAACCTTATAAACAGTTTATACAGAAATACCAAAACTTACGATGGCTGCAATGCCATATACGGCCTTGAAGAGTTTGACAAGGTGATAAATATAGACCAGTCTCCTATAGGCAGGACACCGAGGTCTAATCCTGCCACTTATACAGGTCTGTTCACATATATCCGTGACCTCTATGCCCAGTTGCCTGAATCGAGGGTAAGGGGATACAGGGTAGGAAGATACAGCTTTAATGTTAAAGGGGGAAGATGTGAGGCATGTCAGGGTGATGGTCTCATAAAGATAGAAATGCACTTCCTCCCTGATGTTTATGTGGTATGCGAGGTATGTAAGGGTAAAAGATACAACAGGGAAACTCTCGACATCAGATATAAAGGGAAAAATATCGCTGATGTGCTGGATTTAACTGTAGCACAGGCAATCGAATTTTTTGAACCTATCCCTCTTATCAGACACAAACTTGAGACATTGCGGGATGTCGGGCTTGATTATATAAAATTAGGCCAGGCAGCAACCACCTTATCAGGCGGTGAAGCACAGAGGGTTAAACTCTCAAAAGAACTCTCAAGGTATGCAACCGGCCGTACCATGTATATACTCGATGAACCGACTACAGGGCTTCATTTTGCTGATATCCAGCGGCTGCTCGATGTCCTGAACAGGCTTGTTAATTCAGGGAACACAATTGTGGTAATCGAACACCATCCGGATGTTATAAAAAATGCAGACTATATTATCGATCTGGGTCCTGAGGGTGGTGATGATGGAGGAGAGATCGTAGCATACGGAACACCAGAGGAAGTGGCTGCGGTGGAGCAATCATATACGGGAAAATTACTGAGGAATATCCTGGCAAATTAAATAGTTACTTAACCTTATGAATAAAGACTATACATTTCTGGCCCCACTTAGAGACGAGGTCTTAAAGTGCATTAAGTGCGGGTTATGCATGGCAGGATGCCCTACCTATGGAATAACAAAGGATGAGACCATGGTGGCACGGGGGAGGCTCACTTTGATAAAGGCTGTGATGGAGGGAGGCATTGATGCATCAGATAAATACGAGAGGTATATAACCTCCTGTATAGGGTGCCTCACATGTGATATTAATTGCCCGAGCAACGTAAAGATAGGAGATATCATATTTGCTGCAAAGGCCCAGTTAGCAGCAACAAATGGATTGAATATCATTGAATGGACGGCCTCAAGATTGGTAGTTGGATTAAGGTGGCCTCTGCCTTTAATTTTAAGGTTTTTTAGACTTCCTATGAAGATATATGACTGGCTGCCGGTAAAAAGTCCATTTGATAGTCTTATCCCCTTTGTCAGGAATAATGTGAAACGGAGACTCCCTGATATTGGAAAGAGGCCTTTTTCATCACAATACCCTGAGATAATAAAAACAACAAGTAAAAGACCAAAAGGAAGGGTGGCCTTTTTCCCGGGATGCGTTATAGAATTAAGCACACAGGATATAGGCCGGGCAACTGTAAGCATACTCAATAAACTTGGCTATGATGTAGTTATACCAGAGGGGCAATATTGCTGCGGCAGCCCCCTTCAATCCCTCGGAGATGCAGCAACTGCCAAAAAAGTGGCACGGAAAAACATTGATGTCTTTTCCCCTTTAGATATAGAGGCTATAATTGTTTCCTGTGCCACCTGTGGACACACCTTAAAGAAAGAATATCCTGTCTTACTTGGAGACAGGGCAAATGGAGACTATAACAAGGTAAGAGGGTTTTCAGAAAAGATTATAGATATACATGAATTTATTGTTTCACATCATGGGATTCCGAATCAAGTTCGGAATGACAATTATCAAGTTCGTAATAACAACAATCAAGTTCAGGCCAACAGACAGCGGGTGACCTTTCATGACCCCTGCCATCTTAAAAAAGGGATGGGGGTGTATCAACATCCAAGAGATATACTCAAGTCCCTGCCGCAGGCAGAATTTGTAGAGATGGAAGATGCAGATGCATGCTGCGGCTTTGGCGGTATATTCAGCCTATATTACTATGAACTTGCAGCAAAGATAGGGGAAAGAAAGGCAGAGAATATAAAACGGAGCGGTTCTAGAATTGTTGCAACTGGGTGTCCGGGTTGCAAGATACATATAGAAGATTCCCTGCACAGGACTGGTTATGATGCTGTTGTAAGGCATACAGTTGAACTTCTGGATGAAGTTTTAAATTGATTAACACTATTGAATTAATTATAATCTGATCATATCAAAAAAGGGGAGGGTGTTATGAAATTTTTTATCGACACAGCCAATATAGAAGAGATTAAGGAGGCTGAAAGCCTAGGCCTCATTGACGGGGTTACTACTAATCCTACGCTAGTATCTAAAGAAAACAGGGAGTTCAGAGGCCTTATAAAAGAGATATGCTCAGTTATTGATGGCCCTGTAAGTGCAGAGGTAATTGCACTTGATAGTGAAGGAATGATCAAAGAGGCAAGAGAACTTAGTACCATACATAAGAATGTAGTTGTAAAGATTCCGATGACCCCTCATGGATTAAAGGCTGTAAGAAGACTCTCCCAGGAACATATCAGAACCAATGTAACCCTCATCTTTTCACCATCCCAGGCCCTGCTCGCGGCAAAGGCAGGGGCTACTTATGTGAGCCCTTTTGTAGGCCGTCTGGATGATGTATCCTATGCGGGGATGGAGTTGATCACCCAGATAAGAACCATTTATGACAATTACGGATTCTCTACAGAGATCATAGTTGCGAGTATAAGAAATCCAATCCATGTAGTTGACGCTGCCATGATGGGGGCTGATGTTGCAACTATACCATTTAAAGTGCTGATTCAATTATCCCAACATCCACTTACAGATATAGGTATTAAAAAGTTTCTGGAGGATTGGCAGAAGGTCTCTCTGAACAGTCATGAACTTCCAGTTCACAAAGGATGATGAAAATAATCCCCCCATCCCCCCTTTAGAAAAGGGGGGTAAGGGGGGGATTTGAAAGGGCATTTTCGGGTGAATAAATATATTATTTATCAGAGCATATTCTTTAATTTTGGGGCTGGTTTAAAAGAGACTGTCTTGCTTGCCTTTATCTTGATGGGTTCTCCTGTTCTTGGGTTCCTACCGGACCTTGCCTTCCGGCTCCTCACTGAAAACGTCCCGAATCCCGGATAAGCAAACCTCCTATCCTTCTTGATAGCCTTACATAATACCTCAAAAATGCTATCCAATACATCCTCTGTTTCCCTTTTACTGAGTGAAGACCCTTTTGACGCCTTTTGTACTGCATCAACTAATTCTGCCTTGGTCATACAGTATCACCTCCTTTCCTCTCCTTATTTATAATTTTAAGAGATATCTCTCATCATCAATATTTATGCCGAAATTTTAATGAAATGTAAACTACAAGTCAAGTACTAAATTATAATAAATTATAATATCCGGTTAAACAACTAAGTGTTCAACTCAAAAATTAAAGGTGAGAGATATGGTAAAGATATTTAGTCTGTATTCAGGGTCGAGAATCCCGAGAAATTCGTCTGTATAGGTTTCAGGAATATTATCCATAGCATAATTATCTCTTCTGTATATTTCCGTATAGAACCCTGTACCTATTCTTAACTCTTTAAAGCTGATAAAAGGACAGCTCAAGGAATTATATGCTCCTGTGAGTTTGTAAGATGCCTTAAGTTCATATATGTCTGTTTCACTACTGATATCAGAGAGATTTATACTCATAGCCTTTGAGTAATATTTACTGTATTTACCTCTGATGGAAATTCTTTGACTCAGATCATAATCAAAACCGATTACATAAACATCCGTAATATCTTTTATGGTCTCTGAATAAGGGGCAATAAAGTCAAGATAAATTACATCCTGCGAATATATAGGTACATTAGTCTCGGGGTCTATCAGTCCACTGTCATATGTCCATGAGTATTTACTTTCCATCTCTCTGTTATCATAAAAATATTCTGAATATAAATTCAGACTCTGGAATAATAAATAATTCGCATAAATAGAAATGGACTCTGCATTATACGCCTGTCTTCCTATTTCACTGTCAGGGTATTCATTAATCTCATAAGAGACGGCTGCACCTAAACCAAGATTATTAGTTGAGTAATCAAGGTTTGCGGTAATTTTATTTGAATTAAGGTTTGAAAGATCAAAAACCCGCAACTGCGTATGCTGGGTAACATCTGTCTCCGGATCATAGATATCTTCATAATATGAATGATTATAATCTCCTCCCCTGGTAGTATAGGTATATCCAAACCTCCCTGACAGGTTATCCAGTATATTAGAATTAAGAGAAATAAATAACCTGTCTTCCTTCTCTTTCTCTACCTCCCTCTCTTCCCGTAAAGTTATCTTCTCCTCAATACCAGCATCAATCATTAGTCTATGAGTCAATGACCATGCGCCATCAAACCCTATACTCTTTGTAGAATAGTCAGTATACCTCGGTATCCTCGGGTATCTGATTGCATCAGTACTTCCATCTATCATAACATATGAAGGTGTATCTTCAATCTTGGGTGTATCATTCTTAAAGGAAAAGGTCCTGTATTTTACATTAACCCTCAAATCAGAAAGAGGCCTTGTAGAGAGTAATGAAGAAATCGTTAAATTCCTGACGTCTGAATCAATTGTATCTTTTGTGAATTCCCCACTAACACCGGACACTGTTGTTAATGGGATAAGCCCTATACTGTTTGTAACCTTGCTATATGACACTGTATTTTCCAGCCTTGTATTCTCTGTAAACCTTATGGAAGGACGCACGACAAGTGTATGTACTATATAATCCTCAACACCTTTAACACTTCCTGTTGCCCCCTCTATAGATATGTTATTCCATGGTACTTCTTCTGTGATATTGTTTGAAAATATCTGAAGACTATTGCTTAACTGTAAGAATATAGGGTCATCAAAATACTCTATCCCGAGTTCTATTGTTGTAGTGGTGTAATCTATCTGTTCAGGAATTTCATAAATTGCTGTGGAATTGTAAAGATTGCTTGTAAAGTTCTCCACTGTCAGAGGGCTATTTCCTTTCTTATCTTCCACTGATAAATTAGTAAAGATGATAAACCTATCCCTCGGTGTAAATTTAACCATAAAGTTATGCAAATCCCGTTGTGTAGAGACATCATCATCTGAAGAAGATGCCCCATAGTCATGTGGGAATCTGCTCAAACCCACTCCAACATCGAGGAGACCGTATCTCCTGTATCCTAAATTCCAATAACCATCATCAATGATATTAGTCAGGAAATATGACCTTTTAACTTCACCTGTAAATTCCTGGCTCTGTGACTCATAATTAAGACTGAAATATTCTATATACGGCCCTTCCGGGAGATATCTGTACTCTGCAGCCTTTGAATATCCGTTGTCGAGTTCTACTGTCTGGTATCCAGGCGTGAATTCGAGTTTTATATCACCAGAAATAATTGGCTGCGGGACCTGGATGCCTTCTATCGGAGTCAAGGGCAAGACTTCCTCTTTTTCCTCATCCACTCCTGGCGGCAAGGGTTGTTGAGCATCACCTTTTCCTTCATTCTCTTCCGGTAGCAAAGGCGCACCCACCTCTTTTCCCTCTTCCTCAGTTGGCGGCAAAGGAGTTGCGTCCCCCTTTTTTTCTTCCTCTTCAGGGACCGGAGCCAGTTGAAGTGGTGCCTGGCCATCCTCGACCTGGGAAAAGGCCGCATTCACTGCGATAAGTATTAAAAAGACTATTAAAAAAATACTCTTCATCGTTGTAATCTGGCGCCTGAAGGGTGTCTGGACCCATGTATCATAGGATGACAATTCGTGCAACCTTTATAATAAGTAAACCCACTATGTGGATTAAATACATCATGCCTGTCTATACCGGATGGCAAATTCTTAGGAAGGTTAGTATGGCACTCAAGACACAGGAATGGTTGACGCACCTTTAATAGTGCATTGTTTACTGATGCATGCGGGTCATGACACAGGAGGCAGTTTTCCTGCACCGGGAGGTGGTCGAATAAGTATGGACCTCTCTTCTCTGTATGGCATTTATAGCAGTTCTCATTTACAGAGGCAGCGGTAAGAAGGCCAGGGGTGTCAGACCCGTGCGGAGAATGACATGTGGAACAGGTCATCTTTGCCTCATCATGCGAGAGGTGAGGAGAACGGAATATCTTCCCCTTTTCCTTTATATGGCATTTAAGGCATATCTCCATTTCTGACTTGCCTTTAAGTAAATACCGTTTTGAGTTGTTTTGCATGACCTGATGACAATCAACGCACTTCAATGTCCTTCCATGAGCACCTCCATTCCAGTAATGAAGGCCACTCTTATTATGACATCCGGTACACACAGCATTCTGTTCTTCCCTTGTATCTTTGGACAATGGACCAAAGGTGGTTATAACTAAATAATTTCTATTATCTTCAAGATGGAGGTTGCCGGAACCATGACATGTCTCACATTCTATCTTACTTTCCTTTGCCTTATCCGGTTCTATAAAACTCGGGTGCCATTTAGCATGGATAGTATCGTTCCATTTTTTAAGCTGCTCCTCATGACAGGTTCGGCAACTTTCACTCCCAACCTTTTCCCTTTTCCTCTCAACAGGAGTTGGCTCCATAAATACCTTCTCTTTAGGGAGGACAGGAAGTGTAACCTCTATCGGAGGGAGGGGTATAGTCGCTTCGGCAGGAGGGATCGGTACAGTCTCTTCAGCGGGCCGGACCAGGACCGGCTTTTCAGTCGGAGAAAGAGGTAATGTCCCTTCAGCAGGTAAAACATGGGGCTCTTTCCCGGTATCATCCTCTGCATTCTTTGTCACTGCATCTGTTGCTTCATTTTCTGCATAAATATTATAGGTCTGGTATATAAAAAGGACTATTATCAGGACAATGAGGGGTGCATAGATTCTTTGAGTTTTCATGCTAAAATTTATTTATACTATAAATAAGCCTTGACCCTTGTCAAGTATAATTAAAAGTTCTACAATCTACTAAAATCCATGCAAAAACTTTACCTGATAGATGGAAGCTCATACATATACAGGGCATATTATGCAATAAAAGGCCTTTCAACCTCTAAAGGACTCCCCACAAATGCCATATACGGCTTTTTCAACATGCTGATGAAGATATTAAATGAGAGGAAACCGGAATTCCTTGCTATTGCCTTTGATCCAAAAGGCCCGACCAAACGGCATCTCGCATATGAGGCATACAAGGCACAGAGACCCCGTATGCCGGATTCCCTGTCAGTACAGATACCCTATATATATCGTCTTGTTGAGGCTTTAAATATACCCATACTGATGATGGAAGGTTATGAAGCAGATGATGTCATTGGGACTGTTGCAAAGAAATGGGAACATGAAGGTTATGAAATAATAATAGTGACCGGTGATAAAGATATGCTCCAGCTCATAACCCCGCGTATAAAGATCTATGACCCGATGAAGGATAAGCACTATGGAGAATCTGAAGTCGTCGGGAGATTCGGTATTCAACCGGCACAGGTAGTGGAGATTATGGCTCTTATGGGTGATTCTATAGATAATATACCGGGCGTCTCAGGCATTGGAGAAAAGACAGCAAAAGAGCTTATCTCTATGTTTGGCAGTGTTGAAAATCTACTGACACATCTTGAAGATGTTAAAAAACCAAAGCTCAGGAAACTGTTAGAAGAGCAGGCAGACAATGCAAAACTTAGCAGAGAACTGGCATTAATTCAAACAGACCTTTCAATAAATATAGACCATAATGAATTTAAAATGGCTAAACCCGATCCCGGTAAAATGATAGAACTTCTCAGAGAGCTTGAATTCTCAAGCCTCCTAAAGCTATTTACCCCTTCACAGCCTGAACAAGGCGAAGAAAACTATACTGTTCTAACAGAAGAAACAGGGCTCAGTAAGGTTTTAGAAAGGGTATCAGATGTAAAAAGATTATCCATATATATTAACGGAGACTCTCCCGATAATATGGTTTCAGGGATAACCGGAATAGCCCTCTCTGTGAAAGATAAGGAGGCATATTATATTCCTATGTCTGAGAATGCCTCTGCCGGGGGGATACTGACCTTTCAGCAGGTAAAAAGACTTTTAGGCCCATATATAGAAAATCCGGAGATAGAAAAGTATTCCCATGATATTAAGCGTCATATAACTCTCTTTAAACTTGCTGGATTTAATCCACAGGGATTTACCTTTGATATTATGATTGCATCCTATCTCATTAATCCTGGCCGGATAGATCATACTATGGAGAGTATCAGCCTCGAGTATCTGCAATCCGCAATAACAAGGGAATCTGACATTTTACATTATCCTGCATGTCAGCAGGCTGACTTTATCTGGAGGCTTGTGGATAAACTGGATGAAAAGCTTGTAGATACCAATGTCAGGGATTTATTCTATAACATAGAGATACCACTTGCAGGGGTATTGGCAGATATAGAGATGGCCGGTGTAAAGGTGGATACAGATATCCTGAATATGCTATCAAAAGAGATGACCAGGGATATGGGGAATATATGCCAGAAGATATATGCAATTGCAGGAGAGGAATTCAATATAAATTCCCCGAAACAGCTTTCTGTAATACTCTTTGAAAAGCTTGGGTTAAAACCCATAAAGAAGACAAAGACCGGCTATTCAACGGATGAGGGGGTCCTTACAGAGCTGGCGCTTCAGCATGAACTGCCAGCCGAGATTTTAGCATACAGGCAGCTTGCTAAACTTAAGTCCACTTATGTGGATGCCTTATTAGGCATTATTAACCCGGAAACAGGACGGGTTCATACATCCTTCAGCCAGACTGTCACAACAACCGGCAGATTATCGAGCAGCAAACCAAACCTCCAGAATATACCAATAAGGACAGAGATGGGCCAGCGGATAAGGGAGGCTTTTGTTTCTGAGGAGGGTTGTATTCTTCTTTCCGCTGATTACTCTCAGGTAGAATTACGAATACTTGCACATATGTCCGGAGACGAGTTGTTGATCGAGTCATTTAAAAAAGGAGAGGATATACATACAAGGACTGCTATGGAGATATTTGGTCTTTCTTCTGCAGAGATAACCCCTGAGATGAGAAGGAGGGCAAAGGCTGTAAACTTCGGGATTGTATACGGTATGAGCCCCTATGGACTTGCATCTGACATCGGCATATCCCAGCATGAGGCAAAGGAATACATAGACAACTATTTTGCAAGACATACAGGGGTAAAGGCATATATAGAAAAGACTCTTAGCAGCGCCCTGGAGGCGGGGTTTGTAACTACACTTTTAAACAGGAGACGTTATATACCTGAACTTGCGAGCAGCGAAAATAGTACCAGGCAATTCGGTGAAAGGATAGCAATAAACACACCCATGCAGGGGAGCGCAGCAGATATAATAAAACTCGCAATGATAAACATACATAAAAGACTGAATGACCATGGTTTCAAAGGCAAGATGATACTCCAGGTACATGATGAGCTTTTATTTGAGATACCGGCAGAAGAATTAGATGTGATAAAAGACATTGTGATAGAAGAAATGGAAGGCGTCATCCCCCTTTCCGTACCACTCAAGGTTGATACGGGAATTGGTAAAAACTGGAGAGAAGCAGGATAGGGAAAGGTGATTGGATATCTGGTAATGGAGTTTCATTCACATTTTAGTTGCATTCTATGGTATAGTAATTGCGTAAACTCTATTAGAATTTCAATATGATTTTAACGAAAAATCCTTCCATGAAGCAAATGCTTAAAGAATTAATAAATATCCTTGTGTCAAAATCTCTGCAAGTAGCTCCTGAACCTATTTTTAAACTTGCATCCGGCACTAAAAGTAATACGTATATAGATTGTAAAAAAACTACTTTAACGGCTAAGGGATCCTATCTTATAGGCACTATATTTTTTGACAGAATATCACATCTTAATGTTGATGCGATAGGTGGGCTTACACTTGGCGCTGATCCCATTGCACTTGCTGTATCTCAAATAAGTTATAACAAAAATCACCCCATTAATGCATTTATAGTAAGAAAGGAACCAAAAGGGCATGGACTTAAACAAGAAATAGAAGGCGATGTCAGACAAGGTGACAATGTAATTATTGTGGATGATGTCATCACAACCGGAGGGTCGACAATTAAAGCCATACAAAGAGCAAGGGAATTTGGGCTAAACATTATAAAAGTTATTGTGCTTGTAGATAGGCAAGAAGGTGGTAAAGAAAACATTCTCGATCAAAACGTTGATCTCGAAGCAATTATGACAAAACAGGATTTATTAGATGAATACTACAGAAGAACTAAAGGAATTGATAAACAAGGGGCTTTATCAAGATAACCTCGTAAGCTTAATCCAGCACTGTTTTTCAGCCGCCCGATCTTTCTTTAAGCACCTCAATCATCTCTTCATGTATCCTGCTATTGCTTGCAAGGGTCTCTTCGCCATATATGCTGTACTCTTTACCTTTAAAATCACTCATCTTTCCACCGGCTTCCTTAACAATTACAGATGCAGCAGCAACATCCCATGGATGGAGTTTGCACTCCCAGAACCCATCAAGCCGGCCAGATGCAACATAGCAAAGGTCTATGGATGCTGCCCCTGGCCTCCTTAACTCCTGGGCCTTTTGTAAAAAGTTTTTAAAATCATGAAGATACTCATCAGCATTTTCCCTCCTGTCATACGGAAATCCTGTAGCAAGCAATGCCTTATCAAGGATGTCTATATCGGATACATGTATAGATTTACCATTCAGATATGCACCACCACCATCCTCACCGGTAAAACACTCATCCCTGACAGGGTCATATACAACACCCGCAACTATCTTACCTGACACCTCCAGCCCGATTGAGACTGCAAAGCATGGAAATGCATGCGCGTAATTTGTTGTCCCGTCGAGCGGGTCTATTATCCACCGGTATTTAGAATTGGTGTTCTTTTCAGTCCCCTCCTCTCCAATTATCCGGTGCTCAGGGTATAGGGCACTGATTAAAGAGACTATTTCCTCCTCTGACAGACGGTCAGCTATAGTTACCAGGTCTACATCTCCTTTATACTTCACATCTACAGGTTTGCCAAGATATTTTATCAAAATTCCTCCGCCAATCCTCGCAGCCTCCTCCGCTGTCTTTAAATACTCAGTGTACATAAATATAATCCTTTGTATAATCCTCTTTGTATAATCCTTATGTATTGATAAATTGTCTTACTATAACATATAATATATATCTAATGAAGATTCTCGCTAACAAAAGATTATTCGGATTCTTAAGGGAAGGGACCCTGATTGACCTCTCAAAGCAGGACCATCTTAATATGTTTGTCCAGCAGACACTCCTGAAGGGCAGGACTTCTGATATAAAAAACCTATTTAAAACTATAAGCTATGAAGATTTCATTTATTCTCTTAGTTATATCAAGAACTCTTTACCAGTGGAAATAAATAGATTCTGGGAGGAATGGCTTGCAGATATTAACGCCCCTGCAGATTAAGATACTTGATCTTTTTTCTGGATTCACTGATAAAGACAACTTTTATCTCACTGGCGGGACAGCCCTTTCTTCCTGCTTTCTTAAACATAGAAAAAGTTATGATCTTGAGTTCTATACAAATAATGAAGAGATTATAATACCATTCATTAAGAAACTCGAGACATCTCTGATAGAAAAGCAATTAAAGGTTCTAAGATTACGGGGAATGCGCACTGTTACAGGGTTCTCTGTTGATTCTGAAGAAGAATCTGTAATTGTCAGCTTTTCTGAAGACTCCCCTTCCCGGTTTGAACAACCAACTGAAACCTCTGAAATCCATGGGATCAAAGTAGACAGTTTTATTGATATTGCAACAAATAAGATTCTTGCACTCTTTGAAAGGACAGAGCTGGAAGATTATATAGATATATATTTTCTTATAAAAGATAATTTCAGTAAAAAAGAACTTCTTGAGAAAACCACCATAAAAGAACCCGCCTTTGACCTTTACTGGTTTGGGATTGCACTTGAAAGGATTGATGACTTCCCTGATAACCATCCTGACTTACATCTCCTCATAAAGCCGTGCTCAATGACTGAGATTAAAGACTTCTTCAAGTCATGGAGAAAGGAGATTATTAAAGAGATTAAACAGGGATAAAATAAGGATGGAAACAAAATAAAAGCCTCCCCATGTTCTTTCACAGGGAGGCTAAGTGATTGGTTGGTCAATTACGCCTTCGTTACATTGACTGCCTTGAGGCCTTTTTGTCCTTTTTCAACATCAAAGTTGACTGCGTCACCCTCGACAAGGGTTTTAAATCCATCGCCCTGGATATCAGTGTAGTGTACAAACACTTCTCTACCATCATCTACAGCGATGAAGCCAAAACCTTTGGATTCATTGAACCATTTAACTGTTCCTTTTGACATCTCATCTACCTCCTTCCAAAATATAAATTCTCGGAACGACTTTCCTCCAAACAAAAAAAGCCACAAAGTAAAAAGTCTTTGTGGCCTCAACAGGAACAAAAACTTCCGATGGATTATTTATACCATGCCTTTTATAGAAAAGTCAAGAAATAAAAATTAAATTAAAGCCATAATTAATTCCATGTCATTTTATCAATACAACACTTTTTATATTTCTTCCCGCTGCCACACGGACAAGGGGCATTGCGTCCGATCTTTGCACTCTCCCTTATAAAGGGTTCAGGATCATCAATATCATCTTCTAATATTTCATCTTCCGTTTCAGCTTCATCTTTCTCTTCTTCTTCTTTCCAACGTTCCTGCCTTTTTCTTATTTCATCTTCATTATAAAAATACAGCCAATCCTTTGTGTAAAACTTTAAATCATTTTCCCCTTCTGAAAACCATTCCTCAACATCATCATCAGAAAAAAAGTGAAGGTAATCAAAATCCTCATCTTTAAGACATTTTTCTTCCCTGCCAAAGGCAAGCAAATCTTCCCTATATTCAACCCTCATAAAATCAATTAAAACACTACCTGCGATCTGTCTCACAGCCCTGTCTTCACTAATGTCTTTTAATATAGAGCTAATAAATAAAAATATATCTTTTTCAATATCAGGATGATTGATTGTGATAGCCGCCAAACCTTCTATGGGCATTGACCTTGTGAACCAATCTGACGTCTTGTCCTTTGCTATTAGCTTTAAATCATCTATTGCCACAATCCCTATCTTCCCAAATATGGATGGCAATTCCTCAGTTACCCAGTCACAGTCATAAGCAACCGCCCATCTCATTCCCCTGAGAAGCGGCAAAATAACATCTTTCCATCCAATTGCACCAAGGATATACACAGCATGAATTACTGCCCACCACTCTGGAAGGCCCTTTGTCCACTTATACTGCTCTGACACAATTTCAGAAAGGGGTTTTATCATCCTCTCCCCCCGCCTTACGAACTCATCAACAGCGGCACGGGGAAGACGGTCGTCTTGGGTGAAGAGGAGGGATAATAATTTGTCATCAGTTAGGCTTTGATAATCCATCATTAATCTCCTTTTAAAAAATCAGGTGTTCAAAATAGTTCAAACAGTTTAATGAGAATTCAGAATAATGACCCCTCACCCCCGAAACAACCTCAGGACAAGCTCTAACCTTCTCCCACTATGGTATAGTGAATTGGGGATCATGTCTCACCCTCAAGGGAGAAAAAGGAGTTTTTCAATAGATTGTTGGGCGTGGTATTCTGTCATATGGCTACCGCCCGATTGACAGAGTTTCCCTTCGCAAGGAAACCTCAACCTTTCTTTTTTCTCTCCAGTTGGTAAAATCTCTGTTTATGATGACCAGAATATGATGTTTTCCTGTCCTCTGCGTAAGAACCATAAAGTATTACAGCATCAAGCTCTTCTTCAAGATGTTTTTGGAGAGATGTTAATATCTTTTTTGCTACATCAGTTTTCAGCATGTTTAGTCCCCAGTCGCTATTTGCTCAACAGTCTAATACAACCGGATATGCCATACAAGCATGATTTTGGATCTATTGTAATACTTCCACATACCCGCATCCCTGGTCATTTTCTGGCCCATCTTATCAAATCTAAAGCTTTTTTGATAGCTAATATTTTTAATAAAGGGAGATAGACTTGCGGATCTACAGGACATAATCCATATAATTTTCCTTATTGATCATCATGTGCTCGGCATTTTTGTAGGTATTCAGCCAATCCTTGGGTATCTTCCATTTCTTACTCCCTGACCACGTGAACTCATAGCCGAAGAGCTTCCCTTCCCGTTCTTCGACGAGATCAATTTCATGCCCGTCATAAGTCCGCCAAAAGTAAAAAGAACCGTAGATACTTTTATAGGCACATTTTTTTAATCGTTCCGTTACCATAAAATTCTCCCAGAGTATGCCGGTATCGTTACGGCTGCTGAGGGGATTGAACTGGGATATAACGGCATTTCTGATGCCGTTGTCAAGGAAGTAATACTTTGCTTTGCTTACAATCTCCTTTCGCAGGTTTCTGCTGAATCCCCCGATGCGTTTAAGCACAAATGCCTTTTCAAAGATATCCAAATAACGGCCGACGGTTTTTACATCCAGCTTTACCTGTGTGGCCAACTCGTTCAGAGAAACCGTACTGCCAACCTGAAAGGCAATGAGTTTTAAAAGATCAAGCAAAACTTTTGAACCCTTTACCCTTTCCAATGTGAGGATGTCTTTTAATAAATATGAATTTACGATCTCTTCGAGGATAGCAATCTTCTCTTTGGTGCTTTTAGATGTAACGACTTCCGGGTAGGAACCAAAGATAAGAAATCCATCCAGTCTTTCTTTCAATTCATAACGGTTGTACATTTCCAAAAGCTCAAGGTGGGAGATGGGATATAGAGTAAGGGGCACCTTTCTCCCGGTTAACGGTTCCCCAACAGCCCCTGCCAGGTCAAAGGATGATGATCCTGTTGCAATAACCATAATCCCTGGTATCTGATCAACTACTATCTTTAACCCCATACCGATATTGGGAATCTGCTGGGCCTCGTCTATCACTATCAGCTCATATCCTGATGCATATTCAAGAATCCGGTTAAAATCCTGAGATCCCAACAGTTCCTGGATTCTTATGTTATCCCCGGAATCGAGTTTATACTTCAGCCTTGTGCCTGATAAAAACTCATTTAGAAGCGTAGTCTTTCCCACACGCCTTGGCCCATAGATGACCAATACCTTATTGGGTTTTATTAGCTCCTCAAGTTTGTATATACGTCGAATCATGTTTCTACTCTAATGTAATTCCATAAATTTGTCAATTTTTATGGATTATCGTTCCATAGATTTATGTGCTTGTTAGATGATCTTAAATAATTCTGCGGCGTTGGTCATGATATTCTTGCAGGTCTCTTCTATCGAAAGGTCTTTTATCTCTGCTACCTTTTCTGCTACAAATCTGACATATGCAGGCTCGTTTCTCTTTCCTCTGTGAGGGGTTGGTGACAGGAAGGGTGCATCTGTCTCAACAAGTATCCTGTTGAGCGGAACTGCCCTTACTATTTCGAGTATCTTATTTGCATTTTTAAATGTCACAACACCGGAGAATGAAATATAGAAACCCATCTCAAGCGCCTTTTCTGCCATCTCCATGTCTCCGGAAAAACAGTGGAATACTCCCCTCATCCCCGAAGTAAGAGTGTCAGAAAGGATATTCAGTGTATCTTCTTTGGCCTCGCGGCTATGTATGAGGAGGGGAAGGTCAAGGGTTCTTGCTACTTCTATATGCATCCTGAAGTGTTCCTGTTGTATATCCTTCGGTGAATGCATGTAATGGTAATCAAGCCCCGTCTCTCCGATGGCAACGACCTTGTTGCCTGAGGCTAATGATTTCAGTAATTCATATGTCTCTTCAGGGTTTTTAATATCCTTTACATCATGCGGATGAATTCCTATGCCGGCAAATATGAAATCATGTTTTTCAGCAAGTTCTATTGCCATTCTGCTGTCATCTATGTCAGTGCCTATTGTAATCAGCCTTGAAACACCACTGTCCAGGCAGCGTTTTATTACGTCAGCCCTGTCCGGATCGTAATGAGGCATTGTCAGATGGCAATGTGTGTCTATTATATCAGGCATTTATTTTACTGCAGACCCGGGTGGGATGTCTTTGTCTGGCGATATCAGTGACAGGACTTCTCCATTACTTGCAGCCAGCACCATTCCCTGTGATTCTATCCCCATGAGTTTTGCAGGTTTAAGGTTTGCAACAATTACTACACTTTTCCCTATTATCTCCTCCGGCCTGTAATGCGCTGCAATGCCAGCGACTACCTGTCTCCTTTCATTACCCATGTCTACTGAAAGTTTCAGCAGCTTTTTAGATCCCTGGACATTTTCAGCATTTATTACCTTGCCGATACGAAGTCTTATCTTTGCAAATTCTTCTATAGTTATTGAATCCTCTTTATGTAAATTAATGTCTGTGGCCGCTTCTGGCTTTATACTCATTACATTTGACACCTTTTCTTTAGTTTCTATCCTTGGGAATAAAACACCCCCTTTATTGATCTTAGTCCCTGGACCAAGCAGGCCCCATTGGCTTATGTCACTAAGTTTACCTGCAATAATATCTTCTTTTACCCCAAGTTGAAACCACATTTCTATTGCTGCGTCAGGCATATAGGGATTGATATAGAGGCTGATTATACGCAACAGTTCCGCAGAGTTATAAATGACTGTTGCAAGTCTGTCCTTCTTTGCCTCGTCCTTTGCCAGTGTCCATGGTGCTGATTCATCGATATATCTGTTCCCTGAACCTATTATCTCCCATACCGAGCCGAGTGCCTTATTATATTCAAGCCTCTCCATAAATCTTTCTACCTTACCGTATAATCCTTCTGCAGCTCTCTTTAAATCCTTATCCAAAGAGGATTCTTCTGAAGAAGGTGATGGTATTAACCCGTCAAAATACTTCTCTATCATGGAGATTGTCCTGCTCAGGAGATTGCCAATATCATTTGCAAGATCGGCATTGATCCTGTTCACCATTGCCTCTCTTGAAAAATCGCCATCCAGCCCGAGTGT
>Ga0209212_1002855_pt1 | contig 23753 bp, 16 predicted proteins | sample RifGroC2_FD_183996 | JGI IMG/M metagenome (GOLD analysis project Ga0209212, IMG submission 183996) | Groundwater microbial communities from Rifle, Colorado, USA - Groundwater C2 (SPAdes) (version 2) | ecosystem: Environmental > Aquatic > Deep subsurface > Groundwater | place: Rifle, Colorado... | reverse complement strand
TCGGTACGCTGTTCTTGTTCACGGTGATGTGCGCGTTGCCCAGGGCAGCGTCAGCGTCCTTACCGGTGATGTCCTGCTTGATCAGGCTGAGCAGGAACAGGTGGTTCTGAGTACCACCGGACACCACGTCGAAGCCGCGCTGGATGAACACGTCGGCCATGGCCTGAGCGTTTTTCACCACCTGCTGCTGATAGGCCTTGAACTCAGGCTGCAGCGCTTCCTTGAAGCACACAGCCTTGGCGGCGATGACGTGCTCCAGCGGGCCACCCTGGGCACCGGGGAACACGGCAGAGTTGAGCTTCTTCTCGATCTCGGCGTTGGCGCGCGCCAGGATCAGGCCGCCGCGCGGGCCGCGCAGGGTCTTGTGGGTGGTGGTGGTCACGACGTCAGCGAACGGAACCGGGTTCGGGTAAACGCCTGCGGCAACCAGACCGGCCACGTGAGCCATGTCGACGAACAGGTAGGCACCGACCTTGTCAGCGATTTCGCGAAAACGGGCGAAGTCCAGGATCTGCGAGTATGCGGAGAAACCTGCGACGATCATTTTCGGCTTGTGCTCGACGGCCAGACGCTCGACTTCGTCATAGTCGATCAGGCCCTGGTCGTTGATGCCGTACTGCACGGCGTTGTACAGCTTGCCGGAGGAGGAAACGCTGGCGCCGTGGGTGAGATGGCCGCCGTGGGCCAGGCTCATGCCGAGGATGGTGTCACCGGCCTGCAAAAGGGCGAGGTAGACGGCGCTGTTGGCTTGAGAGCCAGCATGCGGCTGGACGTTGGCGTAGTCGGCGCCGAACAGTTCCTTGGCGCGGTCGATGGCCAGCTGCTCAACCACGTCAACGTACTCGCAACCGCCGTAGTAGCGCTTGCCCGGATAGCCTTCGGCGTACTTGTTGGTGAGCACCGAACCCTGGGCTTCCATCACCGCCGGGCTGGTGTAGTTCTCCGAGGCGATCAGCTCGATGTGGTCTTCCTGACGCTTGGCTTCCTGCTCCATGGCAGCGAAGAGATCGGCGTCGAAACGGGCGAGGGTCAAATCACGGCTGAACATGGCAGTCCTCTGAGATCAGCTGGCGGTATAAAAGAGAGGCGCGGATTCTACCTCATCCGACCGGTTGCGGGTATGAGCGATAGTCATGCACAAGATGAACAGCCGCCGCTTCCGCAGCCGCGACGGCGCATTGTCGCGGTTTGCCCTGACCGGTGCATTCGGGTAGCTTTGCGCCCTTTCCATGCCACCCCATTTTCGGCCCCCCACGACCTGGGTCAGGCATCATTCACCACTGTCACGGGCATTCGTTTCCATGGCTCAATACGCCTATCTGCCTCATTAGTTTTTAGTCATGTTTTCGTTGCTGGGGTAAATCCGCATTTTCATTGGCCTCCAAGCTATTCAGCTCCTCGATTTCTTTGGGTTCTGCGTTTGAGTGGGATTTTTAGTTAGGTTTTACCGATTCAAGGTCGAATTTGCTCTCAAAACTTAACTTTTTGTTAGTGCTATGGTGGTCTTTTTTCTTCAGGCCTGCCGAGGCCAGAACTGCCTAGACCTGAGCAACCGATGTGCAGCAGGAAAGGTTAAATTCCGGGCGCATTTTCACGCATTAGGTGGCGCCCCGGCTGGAGCCACCAACAGGGTTTGTTGCAGCTCATCACGGACTCTATCAAGCAGCTCATCCATGGTTAGCTCGTTTTCAAGGTTGAGGTAACACCCCGCAAGAAGTGTCACGGGGTGAATGCCGATCATCCGGGAGAGATCGTCGACCTTATCGAGCTTGGGCATCTTCTGGCCTCTCTCAAGCGTGCTCATATAAGTCCGACTGCTGAGACGTGAAAAATCCTCCTGGGTCAGACCCTTCGAGTTTCGGAATTGCCGTAGCGCCAATCCGAAAGCCTTTTTCAGTTCCATTTGCCGACTCCGCAAAAGGAACGATGAAGCAATTTTGTATTCTTTAGAGCTACAATCTGCAGGAGACAATTTGCCGGATAAGTTCATGTTCCTTACTTTCGATCACGCCGAAGTCCCCATGGGCGCGCTAGTCCGGGGAGGACACTCCTGGCGTTACGTTGAGTACCCCACGACCTATCCGTGGTTTCACGTTGCATTAATCGAGTTCGATGGCGCCGAGCATCGCTCCACAACGTTCTATGTTTACGACTTAACTGATTTGATCGAGCTTGCGGACAGCACAGAGCACCAACTCCAGATCGAACGTGTCCTGTTGGTCAGCCCTGGGCATTTAAATGGAACAGGCAATTGGCAGATGGACGAGCTAATCGAGATCGCCAAGGTTGGCCTTGAGGGCAGATCCAGCTTGGTCTATCGCCTCCGCGATGGCAGAGTTCTTTTTGAAGATGAGCGGGCACGGACTGCAGATGCGTCACAGATCCAGGTAGTGTTTGTAAGCCCTGTATCGCCGTCGATGCTGGGCCCTACCGACCAAGCAGCAAAGCGCTAATAGGGACTGCAATTTCATCTGCGGGTCGAATGACAGCATAGTCCTCAGGCAATGAGTGTTCTACGGATTTGGACTGGTGACCTGGCAACTCGTCTACACGAAGCAAGCTCCGGGAGTATTCTGCTGGTAGCAATCGACCATCCTATAGAGGCGGGTATTGAAATACTTATCCCAGGTAATCAAATCTGTGCGCGCTTCAGGGCGGATCCTGGCGGCTGAGTGGGAACGGCCAGATGGCCCCCGAGGCTCTGGCGATAAAGCAGATGTCGACATCGAGATAGAACGAGCTGTCCGAAAGGACCTCCTTGAACTGATCAGCTGCGACTTCTGGGGGGAAGAGACGGGCAGCCGGCTCACTGGTGCCGAGTTTTGCTGGGTAGTCGATCCAAATGACGGAACCGCCGACTTCCTGAAGGGTAAACGTGGGTCGGCTATTTCCGTGGGCCTGCTACGCAACTCGCAACCAGTTCTCGGGGTAGTCTATGCCCCTGTGACTGATCGAGGCCCTGACTGCATTGCCTGGGAAGCTGGACTGACCGGCCTAATAAGGAATGGTCAACCTATTCAGCCCTGCCTCCGCGACCAAGCTCTAACTGCTGGATCTGAAGTACTAGTTAGCACCGCGGCCAAAACAAGACCAGAGCTCAACACAGAACTGTGTGCCCCAGCTGGATTTGTCCCCATGCCGAGCATTGCCTACAGGCTCGCGCTTACTGCTGCCGGGGAAGCTATTGCGGGTATGTCGTTGGTTCCTGTTGGAGCGCACGACGTAGTAGCGGGGCATGCGCTGCTGATTGGGGCTCAAGGTGTTTTGCTGAATCAGGACGGCTACCCGATAACCTATCAATCGAACCTGTCGCAAGTCTCCACACGCTGTTTTGGCGGCGCTCCTGATCCATGCAGGCAGCTCGTGCAGCGAAGCTGGGAACGGCTCTTCACCTGATTAGCCCCGGGCTCATTTGCATAAAGAACTCGATGCGATTCACTTGTTGTATTACGGCTGAGCAACAAAGTGGGTCGATAAGGCTGAGGACAAAAAGCCCAGTACAAAGACTGGGCGAAGCATGGAGTAACGGGCTAGCGGCTAGGCGTTTGCACCACTAAGTACGGTCGCGTTTGGCAAACATTCTTCCGGCCAATATCTGCTTGTCGCAAGCGGGGGATTACGGCCACTAAGTGCCAAACAAAAAGCCCGCCATAAGGCGGGCTTTTTCATGTGTCTCCAAGGGGAGGCGGATGCCAACAAAGTCTCGGAGCAAGTAACCTTAGGATACACCCAGGCCACAACTGCGACTACTGGCGGGCAGCTATCGGCCAAAAGCAGCCGTTAGCTAGGTGCTACTTCCGGCCCGAAGCATCCTATCCAAGATGATTCAAAACACCTGTGCAGCCAGTCAGAGTGAAAACGGCCAGCTCCACTCACAGCAACATGGGGCTTAAGTCTAACTATCGAGGGCTCTACGATAGCTGGACCTGTTTGCGGGTACGGCCAAGCCCGCCACTTTATCTCGGCGCAATTGGTTGGCATAGTCCAATTACTACCGCGTGACAATGGGGAAGCGTCCGTCTGGCTGATCCAGTAGGCTGAAGAAGCGCCCAAGGGCCAGGGGGTTGCCGTCGATCGACACCTGATCGGAGCTGAGCAGGGCTGCGGCGCCGGCTTGCCCACTGATTATCTGCAAGAAGAAGTCCTTACTCAGGTTGAGGCTGGCGTCGGCCTCGGCGACTTCGCCTTCATTCATACGGCGGTGATGCAGCACGGCGTTCTCGATCCACAAGTGATAGCGCGCGCCGCTGTCGGTGAAGTTGAGGTTGATACGCAGCGCGCTGTCGGCTGCCGCCGTGCCATTGAGCTTGGTGGCCATCACGTCCAGGAAGCGCTCGGGAGCGGTGTGTTTGAGCATATCGAGCATCATTACCGGAGTGAAACCCTCTTCCGGCAGGCCGTGGCGCAGCTCATAGGTGCCACTCAGGTAGAAGTTGCGCCAGGGCCCCGACTCGGCCTGATAGCCCAGTTGCTCGAAGCTGCGTGCCTGCAGATCGCGGGCGCCCTGGTTGTCCGGATCGGCATAGAGCAGATGTTTGCCCAGCTCCGCGGCCCAGCGGTAATCGCCCTCGGCATAGGCTTGCTCGGCGGCTGCCAGCAGCGGCTCACGGCCGCCGGCCAGGGCCACGTACTTGGCGGCGGCGGCCACCGGCGGCAGTGGGTCGAGGTTGGCCGGGTTGGCGTCGAACCAGCCTAGGTAGAACTGATAGATGCCGCGCACGTTGTGCTTGAGGGTTCCGTAGTAGTCGTGCACGTTCAGATGGCGGTCGAGGCTGGGCGGCAGGTGCAGTTGCTCGGCGATCTCCGGCGCGGTGAGGCCGGCATTCATCAGGCGAACAGTTTGATCGTGCAGGTAGCGGTAGGCATCACGCTGGGTGGTGAGGAAGGTCTGGATGTTGTCCTGCCCCCACACTGGCCAGTGGTGCTGGTTGAACAGCACCTCGGCGCCAGCGGCTTGCGCGCGGCTGGCGTCGATGTAGTTGGCCCACTGCAAGGCATCGCGTACCTTGGCGCCGCGTAGGGTGTACAGGTTGTGCAGGGTTTGCGAGAGTAGCTCGGCGCCGCCAAAGGCGTTCAGCTCCGGCAGGCTGAAGGTCATTTCCGCCGGGGCTTCACTCTCGGGTACGTTGTAGAAGACGAAGCGCACTCCATCCACGTCCAGCGTCTGTTCGCGGCCGTCGATCAGTTGGGTGGGCGGCAGAATGCCCATGTGCCCGAAGGCAACCGCCTTGCCCAGGCCGTTGTCTACCAGGCCCTCGGCGCTGCGCGGTAGGCGCTTGCCGTACATGAAGGTGGCACGGCGGGCCATGGCGATGCCCATCATCAGGTTTTCGCTGGTGGCCTCTTCCATAAACCCAGCCGGGGCAATCACCGGTAGCTGACGCACCTTGGCGTCTTCGGCGCTGATCACGCCGAGAGCACCGCCAAAGTGATCGACATGGCTGTGGCTGAAGATCATCGCGCTCACCGGGCGTGAGCCCAGATGTTGTGCAACGAAGTCCATAGCGAAGGCGGCGGTTTCCCGGCTGGTTAGCGGGTCGATGACAATCCAGCCGCTGTCGCCTTCGATCAGCGTCATGTTGGCTAGGTCGAAGCCGCGTAGCTGATAGATTTTGTCGCTGACTTTGAACAGCCCAACCTGGTTATTCAGCAGCGCTTGCCGCCACAGGCTGGGGTTGACGGTAGTGGGGGCCTCACCTTGGATAAACGCAAAGCTATCGAAGTCCCAGATCACTTCGCCTTCGGCATCGCGCACCTGGCCCTGAGGCGTGGCAATTAGGCCGCGGCGTGCCTGGGCTAGGCCCTCGACATGGCTCAGGTCATAGCTCTGCGCCACCTCGGCCTGGGCAGCTTGCGTGCGTGGCGTGGCGGCGCTGTGACTGGGCGCAGGGCCGTCGCTGCATGCACTGAGTAGCAACAAGGTGCTGGTTAGCATCCAGCGATAGGGCAGGTTCATCGGCGTTCTCCAGAGAGTGTCTGGTCAGAGCATGGCGTGCGATCTACTATGCGTCCAATGCAATCAAATCATTTAATTGATGAGCAAAAGACATGAATATAGAGTTCCGTCACCTGCGTCATGCCTTGGCCCTGGTCGAACATGGCAACTTTGCCCGCGCCGCAGAGGCGCTGCACCTCTCCCAGCCGGCGCTGACCCGCAGCCTGCAAGCGCTGGAAGCTCAGGTTGGCGAGCAGCTGTTTGATCGCAGCCACCGCGAAGTGACCCCCACAACGATGGGCGAACTGTTATTGCAGCATGCCCGGCAACTGCTGCTGCACGCCCAGGACTTGCAGCGTGACCTACAATTGGCGCGCGGCCTGGAGCAAGGTGAGTTGCGTGTGGGAGTAGGTCCGTTTGCCGGCGCCGCGCTTGTCGCCCCGGTGCTGGCCATTTTGAACCGCGCGCACCCCGGCGTGCATTTGGAGGTGGTGTTGGCACCCTGGCAAGAACTGCCCGCGCGTTTGCAACGCCGGGAAATAGATCTGCTGGTGGCCGACTTGCACGAGATCGAGGACGACCCCAGCTATACGATACAGGCCCTTGGTGAGCACCACACGCTGCCGATGTGCCGCGCCGGTCATCCCTTGCTTGAGCACCCCGAGCCTAGTCTGGAGATGCTGTTGAAGTATCCACTGGCCGGACCCAACCTTCCCGAGGATATTCGTGAGCAGCTGCTCAAGCGCCTACCTAGAGCCTTACAGAACACCTGGCGTGAGCAGTGGAAGCTGGCCATCACCTGCGATAGCTCGGCCATTATCAAACAGCTCCTACAGGGCTGTGAGGCGCTGGCAATATTGCCTTGGTTTATGGTGGAAGACGAACTGCGGCGCGGCGACTTACAGGCTTTACGCAGCCTTGACCCTGGCCTGCGCGGGCGTTTCGGGATTGCTCATCTGCGCGGCAGACGCCTATCACTTGCTGCGCAATGCTTTATCGAGGTGCTTCTGGCCCACGATACCACCGTGCGCCAGCGCCAAGATGCTTGGTTGGCCCGTTAGGGAAGGGCATGGCAAGGCGGTCAACCTGCAGCAGATCGTCGTCCGACGCCGGTGGCTGACTCGCCGAAGACCGATCCTTCAGTTCTTCCCGCCCAAGCGGCGCAAGGCATCTGGCTTGAAGTCTTGGCGCAGAGCCTCATGGCCGAAGCTGGCCTCGCTCGGGGTCTCATTACTCAGGCCGCTGACCAGATAACGGCGAGACTGCAGATCATGAATAGCCTCGGCGGTCATCCAGGGCACCAGGTCGTTGTAGAAGTTCAACTGGTAGGCTGCCGATACTCGCCATAGCTCACCACGGGCGTCGTAATGGTCCGCTAGGGCAATCTGCCAGGTGTCCTCATCAATGAAAAACGTGCGCTTGTCGTAAATGTGGCGCTGGCCTGCTTTGAGCTTTCCCTCTACCTCCCAGACCCGATGCCGCTCATAGCGCACGTAGTCGCTATTCAAATGCGCAGGCTGGATGATTTGTGCGTACTTCAGCCCTTTGTCGTGCAGTCGGTAGTTGTTGTAAGGAATCAACAGTTCGCGCTTGCCTTTGAGGGTCCAGTCGTAGCGATCGAACGCACCGTTGTACATATCCATGTTGTCCGATGTGGCCAGGCCATCCGAGCTGTTCTGTGGTGAGTCGTAGGCCAGTGTAGGGGCTCGCCGGACACGCCGCTGTCCGGCGTTGTAAGCCCAGGCCTGGCGTGGGGTTTGTACCTGATCCAGGGGCTCGTGAATCAGGGCGATGTTGCCGGCCTGGCGCGCCGGAGCCAGGGTCTGGCCGATGAAATAGAAGAGCAGATTGCTGTCTGGCGTGTTGTCCCGGACATTGCTGGCAAAGACCTGTGTCTGGCGGATGAGGCTGGCCTGATAGGCACCGCTGGTTTGCACCGGCATGCGGTGAACCTCGCGCTTGACCGCCCCGCCACGGTAGCGGGTGACATGGTTCCAGATAACCTCTTCGGCACGCAGGGGGACGGGGAACGGCACGCCGCTGGTGTAGCCACCCTCCAGGCCACTACCACTGGCGTTCAGTCTGATCCGGGTGGCGTTTTGCCGGCTCTGTTTCAGGATGGACTCGGGATAGGCCGCGCTGCGGTGCGAGGGATACAGTTGCAGATGGAAGCTCTGCGGGTACTGACGGAGCATGGCTTGCGTGCCTGGGCTCAGCCACTGGGCGAATTGCGCCATGTTGCCGGAGTCGATGCGCTGTAGCGGTTGCTCGGCGGCATAGGGATCGACCAGCGCTCCGCCTGAGGTCGATGGCTTGTATCCGCCGTCCCAGGCGGGGATGCTGCCGTCGGTATTGCCAGCACGTTCGGCGCCCATGGGCGTTAGTTGCTGGTCTAGCTGTGCCGCCTGTTCGGCCGAGACGGCACAGAAAGCGGGCATGCTGATCATCAGGCTTAGTGCCAGGAGTGTGTGGCGGGAGATTGGGCTATTAAGCATGGATAAGTCCTCAGAACTTGGCGCCAAGGGTGAATGAGATGAAGTCGCGGTCGGTCTGCGGATTGAAGTCGCCACCGAAGAAGTCGGTGTAACTGACGGCGGCGTTGTAGCGCTCCAGATAGTCGAAGTTCACGGCCAGTGTGACGGCCTGGCGGCCTTCGACGAATTGCGGAGCCGGAGAGGGGGCATAACCTTCGACGTCATAACGCCAGGCCAACGATGGGGTGACCACGGTGCCCGGCAGCAGGTCGTTGTAGGTCAGGTTGGCTCGGGCTGCATAGCCCCAGGACCAGGGCGTGGTATATCCCTCCCGTTGGCAGTAGTCCTGCTTCAACGCCGGGTTCTTGCAGGCAATGGCGGCACCTTCTACGCCGGAACCGTAGACGGCGTCGCGGCCATAGGCCAGGGTCTCGACCGGCTCCAGATCCGCCACGTGCACGGTGCCGACTTCGGCAATCAACAGCAGGTTATCTGCGCCCCAGATGTCGCTGAAAGTTTGCATGGCCGTCAGTTGCAGCTGGCTAACCGGTTTGCGCCGATAGCCCTGCACCTGTGTCCCATAGAGGCCGGCGGCTTTGGCCAGAATAGGGCCGCTTCCCGGGGCTTGAATGTCCAGGCCAAACAGTTCGTCGACGATGGGTGACTCGGTGTCGAGAAAGCCGCTGGCGTAGAGAAAGTCCTGACCGTTGATGGCGATCGGCTGGTTGGGCCTGTGGCTCAGCTCGCCGGACATAGAGATACCCCAGGGTCCTGAGGTGTTGAAACTGATGCCGTACAGCCGGATGTCTTCGGGGAAGGCCATCTGGTAGAGCGGCGCCTGGGCCAGCGGCTTGGCGTTGCTGCCACCATAGAGCGGGTTGTTGGTAACTCCGGGTAGGAAGAAGCCGCTGCCCGGACGCTTGGAATAGTCGGCGGTGATCGCATTGGTATAGGGCAGCCGGCTGTGATAGTTCATCACGTAGAAGGCAAGCTCGGTGCTGTTCAGCTCTTCGGCGAAGTAGTCCAGGCGCACCCCCCACTGCCCGGCATCTGCGGGGGTATCGTCGCTGATTCGCGGAATAACCATGTTGGCCCCGGCCGGCAGCAGCGGATTGACCAGCTGCATGTTCTCCTGTTGCGCTTCCGTTCGACCTGAAACGGCATACAGTGGGCCGCAGCCTGGCTGACTGGCATCCGACTGGGCGAAGAAGGTGCCGCAACCTGGCTGTACCGTGGCGCGCCATTCCAGTTGGTAAAAGGCGCTGGTCGAGAGATTCTCGCTGATGCCAAGCGACAGATTGAACAGGTTGACCGGAATCAGCGCTTCCTTGATCTCGACCCCGGGCGTGGTTAGGGCGTTGGCGTCGATCGGGTTGATCACATTGAGGCCGCCCTGGATGAAGGTGCTTTCCCCCCAGCTCAGGACCTGCTGACCGAGACGGAGATCCAGCGGCCGGTCATTGAGCTGGAATTCGCCCCAGACGTAGGCATCCATCAGTTCGGCGCCGGAAAACTTGGCCAGCGAATCGAAGCCCGAGTCGTCGAAGTCCTTGAAGCGGGCGTCGCCGTTTTCCAGCAGGTCGTCGTGCCAGAATTTGCCGCTGATCTGCAGCCCGAGGTTGTCCCGGCTAAGCGCCAGTTCGGTGGTACCTTTGACCACCCTTGATATGGTGTCTCCGGCTTTGAAGTTCATGCGCCCGTCGTTACCGTTGATGCCGGCGGCGCGTCCGTCATAGACAGTGGGCAGGAGATTCCTGTCTGGATCGCTGGTGCTGATGCTCATGCCAGTTGACAGGCTGGTGTCCCAGCGGCCGCTGATGCCGTTGTCGAGTTCGAAGGTAGCGGCGTGGCAGAGCGTGCTGTTGACGGCCAGCAGTGTAAACACAAGGGCGCCATGGCCTCTGCGTAATTGGTGCATGGTATGCCTCGGAAACTGTTTTTGTTGTTGTGAGTGCAAACGGTTGCCCCGCTTGCCGGGGGGCTTAAGATAGGCCGCGTAAGTCCCTTGTTTCTTGGCGCGCACAGCCGCGTTTTTGACAATTTCAGACAGGAATTCGGATGAGCAGTCCGCCCCACGAACTAGCCCATACGACCATTGCCACCTGGGCGCTGGCTATTCAGCGAGCGCTGCAGGGGTATGGCATCGAGGCGGTGCCGCTGATGCTGGAGGCCGGTATCGATCCCAGGGTGATTCGTGATCCAGAGCTGCGAGTTGCCGTGGTCAACATGTGGAAGCTCTGGCGGCTTTGTGTCGAACGGACCGGCGATGACTCTTTTGGTCTTCAGGTCGCTGCCAATCTCTATCCGACTCACCTCAATGCCCTGATCTTTGCGCTGCAGGCCAGCTCCACCCTGCGAGAGGCGCTCGATCGGCTGCAGCGCTATGTGCGGGTGGTCACTACCATCGCGGCAATCGAGGTGGTCGAGAGCCCTGTGGGGGTGGCATTGATACTGGGCTCTGATAGCTCCGGTTCGGCACAGCGGCCATTTTTCCCTGTTGATGCCTTCATGGGGGTGTTGTTCAGAACCTTTCGCGAGTTACTTGGAGCCAGTGCTGCCGAAGGGCTGCTCGAGGTTCGTTTGTGCCGTCCGGTACCTCACCGCTTAGAGGCTTTTGAACAGTTTTTCGGCGTGCCCGTGTACTTTGGCGCCGAGGCGAATGTCATGCTGATGGCTTCCGGCGTGCTGGATCGGGAGCTGCCGGCGGCCAACGCCATGATTGCTGGAATGAACGAGCAGTTGTTGCGCGATTATCTGGGGCGAATGCGCCACGAGCAGGTCAGCCTGCAAGTGCGCAAGGAGATCATCGCCTTGCTCAGTAGCGACAAGCTTGGGCTAGAGCACATTGCCGAGCGCCTGAACATGAGTGGCCGCAACCTGCATCGCAAGTTGGCCGAGGAGGGCACATCATTCAAAGAACTGCAGGATGAGATTCGACAGGACCTGGCGCTGCGCTATCTGGGCATGTCGGGGATGAGCCTGAACGAGATTGCATTCAATCTGGGTTTTATCGACCAGAGCAGCTTCAACCGTGCCTTCAAGCGCTGGACCGGTGGCAGTCCCGGACAGTACCGGCGCGCGCTCAGGGAGCGCCACTGAGTCAGCCGGGGCGAGAGGGCGCCCCGGCATGTTGGGCTCAGCTGCGCGCCTGGGGTTGGATGGGCGGAATGAACTGCTGCAGCGTCTTTGGATTGCGCGTCTTCTCATCGGGCAGATAGATGCGGTAGTTCAAACGGAACAACCCTTTATCAGGTGAAGGCAGCCAGTTGCTTTCGAGCCCGGTGGGGGGCTGGTGCTGGATATATAGCGTCAGTGAACCGTCCGGGTTGTAGGTCAGTCCCGGGGTCCGGTCACCGATGGAGTAGCGGTCGATGGCATTGTCCACCAGCTGGAAGTTGGTGCCGTACAGGGTGATGGACCAGAAACCCTTGTCCTGAAGCTGGGGCAGTGCATCACGCTCGAAGTGCAAGATGTAGCGCTGCTGGCCATCAAGCAACTGGCCGGTGCCATCTTCATAGGTGCTGAAGTACACCCCTTCTTCGCGGTCATGCACCATCAGACCTTCGAGCGCACCCTCTGCGCGGTTGATGAAGTGGAAGCCGTAGCTGCCCTCGTGCAGGTTGTTCCAGCGGGTCGGGTAGGGCGTGCCGCGGTACTTCACCTTCCAAGTCATCAGGTCCTGGCTGTCGGCCAGTGCACGCTTAAGGCCAGCCACCGTGGCCGGGTGCAGCCGGCTGGCATCGAAGGGCTTGCCAAGCTCGATGCCGATGCTCTGGAACATGGACACGGCAGCGCGCTGCTCCGAACGCGGTGGGTTCTCATTCAGCAGATCGACCATGCGCTCGAAGAGGGCCAGGTCGCCGCTGTATTCCTTGCGGGACATCTTCACGGTGGTCACCTTGCCAAAGCCATCGGGCTTGCCCCAATTGCTGAGCGAGGTGGTGTGCACCTGTTTCTGCAGTTCCAGCACGCGGGGCAGGTCCTGAGGATCTTCCTTGCTCACCCCGTAGCGCAGGGCGAGGGCGCCGGAGTTGGTCGACAGGCGCCGCAGTTCGACGCCTGTGGGTACTTCGCCCTGCCAGTCAGGGCCGGCGAACAGATAGTGACCGCCCTTGCCCTGGGTCGCCCGGGTGCCGATATAGGGCAGGTTCTCCAGATAGGCATCGGCGACCTGCACGCTCCAGTAGCGGTCCTGGACATCCGGCAGGCTGAGGATCACCGGATCATCCTTGAGCTCCAGCATGACGCCGCTGTAGATCGTGTCGTTGTTGGGTGTATAAGGCAGCTCATCCTGCGAGGTAGCCAGCTTGGTCATGTGGCCAATCTGGTTGATGGGGGCGCAGGGGCAGATCTGGCGCTCGGTGACGAATTTCAGCTTGCGCTCATTCAGTCGCAGCAGGCGTTCACGGTCGGTGATGGTCAGCGGCAGGCCCCAGACATAGGCCTGCAGCCCCAGTGAGTAGGCCCAGTTCTCCTGCGCACGTTCATCGCGCTGCCGGATTTCATCACGGCTGAGGCCGGCGTCGGGGTCTTTCTTCTGCAGGTCGGGGACGGCAAGGTACTGATACCCGGCGGTCAGAGCGGCGCCCACTAGAACCGTCGCCAAGAGTTTGAGTTTCATACGCATTCCCTGTTATTGAAAGTATCGGGAATACCACTCTAGGGTTGGTTGGCTGGTGGGTCTCAACTCTGGTTGCCAGTTTTTTGACCTGCGCAGACAAGCCTAAGCAAGCCACAGCGCCCAAGTCTCTCATCAAGGCAGCTGCATTGGTGAGGTTCGCGCAGCTGCAGGCTAACCGATTCAATCCTGAGCCAAGGGTCGCTTCAGACCTATTGCAACCAACTGCCATGGACGGAGACATTGTTCGGTGGCCGTCAGCTCCTGACCTTTTACGCTGCCTGCTACAGGCCGCTTTTGGCCGACACGAGTCTGTGGCTTGAGTTAGCTCCTTACGTGAAACTACTCAGGGAATAGACTCAATTTATGGTCGTACCCCTCCTTGCAACCGGCCAGGACTGCCAGGCTCTCGAAAGGAACTCGACCATGCCTATTTTCGCTACCTCATTGTCTCCCACGCTTCGGTCCTAGTGGCCGCTTATGTGGCTCTGTGGTACGTCACGCCAGCCCCGCTTGAACAATTCCATGTTGTAACAGTGCCCACACTGACTTTTCAGGAGCACCAGGGCTATCTGCTGCTATGGGGGAGTTGGCAGGCCGTGGCCGGGTATGAGCAGCCCGGCAAAAATGCCATCGAGATACGCTGCAGCCAAGCAAGAACAGCATGTATTACTTCCTGAAATGCACCAGCGGTCTATCCAGCATCGCTTGAGATACGCCATGCATATCCGCATTGGCCTGCCATGTGAGGAAGCGTGCAAGAAGTTGCTTATTAACTGCCTTGAGCTGCTGATTGGCTTCAGTCAGCTTTTCGATACGCTCATTGGCTTGGTGGATATCTTTAACCCAGCCTGGCTTCTCAGTTGGCGCTTTGAGCGCAGCCTTGCGAACCTTCATTGCCATGTCTACAGCTGGCAGCTTCATCAAGGACTGGCGAGCACGACTGATGCTTAGCTTGGTTTTGCAGGCCTCGACTAAAAGAGGCCAGGTCAGCTTGGGTTCACACCACTCTTCAATTAGCTTGATGATGCGTGCTTCGTCTTTCTTCGTTAAATGTCCCATCGCTATACCTCAATTTTGTCTAGCATAGCCGATAGCTCATCTAAGGAGGGCAGCGCTGCGTGTCTCGGCGCTTCAGTTGTTTTTGCATCGATAAGTCCCGCCATTGCAGCAGCATTCTTGGTCAGGTTCCAGCCATTATCAAGGTTCCACACAATGTCGCCGTTCTTGAGCTCCGGGCTCTCTAAGAGCTTGATTAATGCATCGCATTTGACTAGATCCCCCCCTACTTTTTTTCGCCACTCAGAGGCACCAAAGACATTACCGGCTTCGGCAGCCACAGCTTTCTCATAGCGCTGTTTCAGGTAAGCTCTCTCTTCCTTGAGATTGGCTAGCTTTACATCATCACCTTTGACACAGCCCAGGTTTCCACAAGTCAGGCATGCGCCCATTTTGGGGCACGGCTCACTCTCAAACTGATGAATACAAATACCGAGATGGGTTTTATGGATAACTCGATCTTGGTCTCCCTCGCTAAGATCGATCAAATCACTGAGTGTTAGAGGTTTATTGGTTCTAATATTTTCCAAGCACTTCGCAGCATTACTGTGTTTGGTTTTAGGGTGTGCAGCTGCAACCGCTTGAGTTCGTTCTTCAATAGTTACATGGTTATAGGTCGAGCCCTTAGTTGTGCGTCCTGAAAACGCATCAATCAGCAGTTGTGAAAGGCCCGCCCTATGCATTTCCGTATTAAGTTCGTGGCGAAAGGCGTGTGTGTTCACCTTAAGGTCGCCGTACCCATGTCTCTGGAAAATACTTTGCGACTGCGAAGCTCCCCCTAGTTGTGCTGTCATTCGCGTGTTGTTGGCAGCGATCTCCACTCCAAAGTCGCGCTGCATTGCGACGGCACTTTTTGTCTCATCTGGCAAGCTGCCTGTTCGCACCGTAAACAACGCGTCACGATACTTCACGCGCTTTTTACCGTCTTCCGCGGGCGTGGTGTACGGAAAGTCTTTAGGTAGGTACTTCTCGCGGACAAGGATATTGAGTTTGCGTAACGTAATGTCTGCTTTATCATTAAACTGATAGTGATTGAGCTTACCGTTCACATAGATTCGCTTTCCGTTGCCGGTATCCCACCCTTGTCGTATCTCATCCAGTACCGCCTGAGCTTCGGGACTTAATGCTGTGCGTTTTGCCAAGGAATCAAGCCATTTAGTTTCAAAAATTTGCCGCGCTGGATGTGGCTTATTAAACTTACTCTTAAGCGCCGCACAGGCCTCATCATAAGAGAGCGGATCATCTTGGCCTTTGAGAGGCACACCCTCATGCGGCGGAAATTCGTCGGGGTGATCTTCGAGCCATGCTGCATACGTGCGGGCCTCATCAGTGATCGGTGTCAGAAGCTTAATGGCACGCTCCACTGAAGACTCCATACCTGCAATAACGGGCTTAGTCGTTGCTCCAAAACCCTTCTCAGCGTACCAGCGCAGGAACATGCGATGACCGCCATCAGCATCGTTTTTGAATAACACGCAATCGCGCTCAACATCGGCTAATTCACCGATGCGACTAGGTTGGCTGAGCAAAAGGGCACATGCTGAGACGGTTATAATGTCTAGCGGACTGGTCAAATCGTTATTAAAAAGCTCACCCAGGGCTTGAATTGACTCGCGGCTCGGTAGTTTTTTCTCACGACTTCTCTGCTGCTCCTTAAGCGTGCCTGAGCTCTTATATTGCAGCGGCGAAGTCCATCGAAAGGGATGCGCGAGTAATCCTTTATCTCTCATCAGCACGATTATTTTTTCGAGATGCTTGCTCCTAATGTATGCACTATTTCCATCAGGAAATTCAGCTTTGAGTTTTTCACAAGCTCTGTTGCAGATAGCGGCCGATACCCTCGTAATGTCGCTTGAACCAGTCACTTCGACCAACGCAACCTCAAGAATTCTTGCGCCGGAGAGCATGTCCTTAGCCGATTTCTTTCCTCGAAATACCCTGTAATATACAACTAGCGCTTTGGCGAAATCCATGAACGCCGGCTGCATATATTTTTTGTCTTTTGGATTCGAATTTCTCGGTGATCCATGTGCGGTGAAGGCGCAAGATTTAATTCCCGAATTATGCCATGAGTCCATATCCCAACGAATTCCCGGATGAACTCGTTGGTTAAGAGTTCCCTTGGGCAAAGTGGCTTTTGCCCAAGCGAGAAAGGCATCCAACTGCGCGGCGGCTTTAAGGTGGCTAAGGGGTTTAAAATCGATGATATTGCTCATACGTCTACTACACTTGCCTTGCCTGATTCGCGTAGCGCGTTACAATCAAGAATTACCTTGCGACATGCCAGAATGGCGCGATCCCATAGAACTCCCGTAGTTTTATCGTTGGTGATGGTTTGTGCGCGTCGGCGCTCCAGTCGCGCAAGTGCGGCGCTGTGATCTGCGTCAAAGAGTGGCTGAAATTTAATGCATCCGTAACATGTAAATGGGGCATCCAGGTGGCAGGCTTTATCGGCACCGCAGACGGCAAGGTCTTCAATCATTCGGTCTTCACGATCCCCATTTTTTGCAGCAGCACGATCCGTCACGATGGTGCCCGTAAAAGCTCCAACGACCATCGCGAGATGATCACTCATCTTCTCGTCAATCAGCTTCATTAACTCAGCAGATACTGCTCGGTATTTACGTACGGTGCGTGTACCGGAGTGCATCAGTGCGCTGGCGATTGACCACTCATCCAGTCCCGCGTTCGAGAGATCGGTACCGAGCGTATGTCTGAATCGATGGCCTTTAGAAATTTTGAGAGGCTGATGTGTCCGCGGAGAGATGGGAAATCCAGGCATGCTCTCCAATTGCAATAACCAAGCTCTTATAACTCCGCCGGAAATATGAAACTGAGTCTGGGGGGCATGCTCCAAAGATTTTTGATCAGGGAGGTCAATTATTACGGGAACTGTTTTGTTATCCCTTAATTTATGATCTAGCTTACGGCGAAAGAGTGGTACATGCTTGATCGCTTTATTCCAATCGGCTCGGCCAGGATATTCCTGCTCAAGTTGAGCTTGAACAATCGCCTTGTAGGCCTGTACCGTGTCGTAAAGATCTTCATCTAAGTTGAAGGTCTCGGACGCTGTTCGCCATCCCGCATCATTGTCTTTTTGCTTCGCCCAAAATATTCGTATAAGGTAGCCCCGCTCGGTTTTGATAAAATCATCAAAAACCATCATGCGTAGTTGTGAGCCACGCTGCCCATAGATCATCGCTAGACGTAAATAGAGGTAGCGCTCAGGGTCTAAATTGCCGTGACAGAACTGTTCATGCGCCCACTGATGCAGGGCGTCTTGCTCAGTCTGAATGAAAGGCCCCTGCTCAGGATCCAAGCGCAAGATGACATCATTTTGGGATCGCTTCTTCTTGCGTAGTGCGTTGTAAGCTTCAATCAGGGCTTGCGAAGGTCGCTGTTCGAGCGATTCGCATGTTTGCCAAAATCCCATGAAGCCGATCAGTGCGGAAAGCTCCCCCATATTAAAACGCTCGCGCAAATCAATCAGGTGATCCTCATTGAGGGGATTTAGTCCCACCTGCGCAGCACGCGAAAGAATTGAAGCAACTAGCCCATTAGTTCCCTGTGAAACCTCTGCCATGCGATAAGCCAAGGCGGCGTGTAGCCAGCGTTGCCAATCGAATGAAACGCAGGCGATTGCGGCTTGCCAGTTGATCGAGCTACGGGATGACCTATCAGGCCACCACATCGGTTCAGAGGGAGTGAAGTACGCGCCACATTTGGCAAGGCGAGGTGTATTCAGCCACGCATCAAGAGAGTCCTGTGAGGGGGCCTTAAGTGCTGAAACTTCGAGACTCATTCTGCGTGTCTCTTGCCAGACTTGGTCTCGACACTTTCTCTGATAGCTTTGAATTTATCAGAGCGCTTTTTCATCGCATTATTTGCTTCTTCTTTCCAGAATTTCGCCCCATAGAGGCTTGGCATATTAGATTCAGAACTCCATCCAAAAGCATAGGTAAGAACTTTTTGAACCTTTGTCGTGCGATCCTCTGGGGTAAGTGTTTCCAACTCCTCTCGCATGCTTTCAAGTAATGTGTGGACTGCATCATGACGCAATATATGGGGGTGAATATGTATCAGTTCAGGTACTACTTTACCAACCCGAGGCAGGATGCCATCAAGGGCTTTGATACTCAGTGGCCTACCTTCATTGCGTCGATGAGATACCAGTAGAAAGGGGTGTTTTTTTGCCGCAGACGGCCCCCTTTTAGAGATGCGGTAGGTGTCCACATATTTCTTCAGTGCGAAGATAAGATCGTCACCCATTTCCAGTATGCGCTCGTGGGTTTTGAATTGCGGAGCCAAAGTGCGCGGGTCGACTTCCTCGCTCTCAAGATTGACAACTGAGAGCTGTCTGCTGTGCCACCGAATATCTCCGAGCTTAATCAAAAGCATTTCGGAACGGCGTAGCCCCATATCCAGCCCCAAGAGCAAAATAATATAATTGCGCAGCTTCAACGCTTCATTTGCAAAGGGGTTCTTAGTGCTCTCAGGATGCATGATCTCTAACAAGAGATCTCGCTCCTGATTGGTCAGCCCCTTCATGTCGCTGTTTCTGACCTTTTTCCAGGCAGGCTTGGCTGCCTTTATCTTGCGATTGAAACGCCGCTCGACGTCATCGGCGGCGGCATCTCGCGTCGTCTCGTCACCCAGCTTTTCGTACAGAAATTTGAGATAGTCGCGTACGGCTTCAAGACGCTGCTGCGCATGGACTCTACCCACTGTTTTGTAGGCCGTTGGAGTCAGATGTACACCTCTGTATTTTTTGTCCAGGGTTGATTTGTGTAATGCCGCGTCAGCGACAAAGCGTGAAATCTCACTATCAGTTAAGTAGCGAGATTTCGGCCGCTCCTCCAGGCGAGCGATCAGGTCAATTGACTCATACTCCAGAAAGTCCTCGACCACTCCGATGTGCTCTAAATACTTGTGCTGTGTGTTCAATGCCCGACCTGACTGCTCCAAGGTCATATAAAGGTTCGGGTAGTAAACAGGCATGTGCTCTTGCACCAACACCTTTCCTCTAGCACCATCAACCCTTATCTCTACGATTTGATGACCCACGGCTTGCCTCCAAAACGTAACGTTTTCAAGTATAGTAACGAATCAAAGCAGCCTCAATCATAAGCGTGACTTTTTTGATTTTTTGCAACGCATGCTAAAAATACTCGAAAGCCGCGCAGTATCTGACTCATAGGTGTTTTTAAAGATGGCAAAAGGCGACAAACACGGACAAACAGGTTCTTACGTCTACACCATGCACCGGCTGAGCAAGGTCGTTCCGCCGAAGCGTGAGATCCTCAAGAACATATCCCTGTCGTTCTTCCCCGGCGCCAAGATTGGCGTGCTCGGCCTGAACGGCGCCGGTAAATCCACCCTGCTGCGCATCATGGCCGGCGTCGACACCGAGTTCGACGGCGAGGCCCGCGCCATGCCGGGAATCAATGTCGGCTACCTGCCGCAGGAACCGCAGCTCGACCCGGAAAAGACCGTGCGCGAAATCGTCGAGGAGGCGGTTGGCGTGATCAAGGACGCCCAGGCCCGCCTGGATGCCGTCTACGCCGCCTACGCCGAGCCGGACGCCGACTTCGATGCGCTGGCTGCCGAGCAGGCCAAGCTCGAAGCGATCCTGCAGGCATCCGACGGCCATAACCTGGAGCGCCAGCTGGAGGTCGCCGCAGATGCACTGCGCCTGCCGGCCTGGGATGCCAAGGTCGCGCATCTGTCCGGCGGCGAGAAGCGCCGCGTCGCCCTCTGCCGCCTGCTGCTGTCGGCCCCGGACATGCTGCTGCTGGACGAACCGACCAACCACCTGGACGCTGACTCGGTGGCTTGGCTGGAACGTTTCCTCCATGACTTCCCGGGCACCGTGGTGGCGATCACCCACGATCGTTACTTCCTCGACAACGTCGCCGGCTGGATCCTCGAACTCGACCGCGGCGCGGGCATCCCGTACGAAGGCAACTATTCCGGCTGGCTGGAAGCAAAATCGGCGCGTCTGGCGCAGGAATCCAAGCAGCAGTCGGCCCATGAAAAGGCCATGAAGGAAGAACTGGAATGGGTACGTAAAGGCGCCAAGGCCCGCCAGTCCAAATCCAAGGCTCGCCTGCAGCGCTTCGAGGAAATGCAGTCGCAGGAATTCCAGAAACGCGCAGAGACCAACGAGATCTACATCCCGGCCGGCCCGCGCCTGGGCGACAAGGTCATCGAATTCAAGAACGTCACCAAGGGCTATGGCGACCGCGTACTGATCGACGACCTCTCCTTCAGCGTGCCGAAAGGCGCCATCGTTGGCGTGATCGGTGGCAACGGTGCCGGTAAGTCGACCCTGTTCCGCATGCTGATGGGCAAGGAAACCCCGGATTCCGGCAGCATCGAAATCGGCGATACCGTGCAGTTGGCCTGCGTGGACCAGAGCCGCGACGACCTGGACGGTGGCAAGACCGTATGGGAAGCGGTCTCCGATGGCTTGGACCAGATTCGCATCGGCAACTACGAGGTGCCTTCGCGCGGTTACGTTGGCCGCTTCAACTTCAAGGGCGCCGACCAGCAGAAGTTCGTCAAGGATCTCTCCGGCGGTGAGCGCGGTCGTCTGCACCTGGCGCTGACCCTCAAGCAGGGCGCCAACGTGCTGCTGCTCGACGAACCGTCCAACGACCTCGACGTGGAAACCCTGCGCTCGCTGGAAGAGGCACTGCTGGACTTCCCCGGCTCGGCCATCGTGATCTCCCACGACCGCTGGTTCCTCGACCGCGTCGCCACCCACATCCTCTCCTACGAGGACGATGGCGGTGTCGTGTTCTTCGAAGGCAACTACACCGAGTATGAAGCCGATCGCAAGAAGCGCCTCGGTGACGCAGCCTCCCAGCCGCACCGCGTCAAGTACAAGAAGCTCGCGCAGTAAGCGGTAGATGACGACAACGGAGCCGGACAGGCTCCGTTGTCGTGTCTAGAGAAAGCACCCACAAATAGTGGCACAATGCCGCCCACCTGAATGACTGAACCCCCGGCAGGCGCGGCAATCGCACCATGCCGGCCCCCGCGACCGACAAAGGACAATTCGCATGGCGGCACTTGGACTGCGCGGCAAATCACTGCTGGCATTGTTGCTCAGTTGCCTGCTTGCTTTCGTCTTTGCCGGTTTCATTGGCCGAGAAGCATTGCTCGGCGTGCAGAGTCGCTTCGGCGAGGCCTATGCGCGCAATGTGGTCCAACTCAACCGCGAACGCCTGTTCGCACCGGTTTCACGCGAACTGGCACTGGCTCAACGGCTAGCGGCTTCGCAACTGACGCTGGCCTGGCTGAACGACGAGCAGGACCCGGCCAAGCGCAAGATTTTTTTCCAGGAAGCGGCCGGCTACCAGCAGGCCTTCGGCGACCACGCCTACTTCGCCGCCTCGGCGAATAGCAACGGCTACTACTCGAACGGACCCGACCAGTCACCCAGCGATGCACCACGCTATGTGATGGCCCCTGACGGCCCTCGCGACGAGTGGTTCTTCCAGACGCTGCAGGCCGACACCCCCTACGCCATCAACGTCGACCGCTCGGTGGTCACCGGTGAGCTCAAGGTGTGGTTCAACGTACAGGTGCGTGACGGCGATCGACGCCTGGGCCTGGTCGGTTCCGGCATCAGCCTGCAGGCGTTTCTGGATGACTTCATCGAGGCGAACAAGGTCGGCGTCGAGTCGATGGTGCTCGATGCCTACGGCTCCATCCTCGTTCATCCGAATCAGAATCTGGTTACGCTCAACGCCGAAACCGCGCGTGGACGCTCCTTGTCGACGAGCATCCTCGGCCAGCTCGACGACCTCGGCGCGGCCTCGGCAGTGCGTCAGGCGATGGCGGAAAGCCGCGAGAACCCCGGCACTGTGGCGACGTTGCGCGTCACCCTGGATGGCGCGCCCCGCTTGCTGGCGCTGAGCTGGATTCCCGAGCTGCAGTGGTTCGTCGCCAGCGCCGTGGACCTGGGCACCGCACAGGTCGTCGAGGTGCGTCCGCTGCTGCCGGCCATCGCCCTGTTTCTGGTGCTGTTCCTGCTGCTGATCGGTGGTGGTGCCTGGCTGGTCGAGAAGCGTGTGCTCAAACCGCTGCGCCAGCTGAGACGCAGCGCCCAGGCCCTGGCAGCGGGACAGTACGATGCCCCCCTGCCCCTGCACCGGCAGGACGAGATCGGCGAACTCAGCGCAGCCTTCGGTGCCATGGCGCAGCAGGTTCGCAGCCACACCAGCGAGCTGGAGAATCGTGTGCGTGAGCGCACCCGCGACCTGGAACAGGCCAACTTGGAAATGGCCGCCGCGCACAAGAAGATCGACGACTCGATCGACTACGCCAGCCTCATCCAGCGCTCGATTCTGCCCAACCGGCAGCTGGTCACCGCCATGGGTGATCGCCATGCGGTGCTCTGGCGGCCACGTGATGTCGTCGGCGGCGACTTCTATGTGTATCGCGCCGACGAGCATGGCTGCCTGTTCGGAATCGTCGACTGCGCGGGTCACGGCGTGCCCGGCGCGTTGATGACGATGCTGGCCCACGCCGCCATCGATCAGGCGCTCGGCACGACCGGCCTGGACGACCCCGCCGCCGCGCTCGCGCGTACCGATGCGATCGTGCGCAACATGCTGCGCGAAGAGCAGGACTCCCATGCCCTGGCGACCAACATGGATATCGGCCTCGCCTATGTCGATTTGCGCCAGCGCAAGGTGCATTATTCCGGCGCGAAGATTGCGTTGTACTACTGTGATGGCGAAGAGGTGCACGAGATCAAGGCAGCGCGGCGCGCCATCGGCGATAAACGCATCGGCGACTACCGCAACACCAGCGTCGACCTGCAACCGGGGCGGACCTTCTACATGACCACCGACGGTTTCCTCGACCAGGCCGGCGGCGCCGACGGGTTCGGCTTTGGCAACAGCCGCTTCGCCAGCATGATCCGCGAGCATGCACGGCTTCCCCTGGCCGAACAGGGCGAAGCCTTCAGCCTCGCACTGGCGCGCTATCAGGGTGAATTCCCACAGCGCGATGACATCACGATGTTATGTTTCCGCTTCGATTGAGACAGGGAGTTGGCCATGGCCCCCATTGACATGTTCGCGATGCGCGAATGCTACAACCAGCAACAGATCATGCTGTGCTTCAACGGCCCTATCTCCCGCAGCCTGATCGAAGAGATCGGCAATGCCCTGCGCAATTACATGAGCGAAGAGCAGGCGCACCCGTCCTCGGCCATGGACGTGTTCGCCGTGTACATCGAGATGACGCAGAACATTCGCCACTACACCCGCGAAAAGAACTGGTCCGATCAGCAGGCCGGCGCCACGGTCGTGGTCGCACGCGATGACCAGGGCCGCTACGTGGTTTCGGCCGGCAACCTGATCGAAACCGCCGACGGCCAGCAACTGCTTACCGCCGTCGCCGAACTGGCAAAAAAGGACAAGGCCGGCCTCAAGGCCCTGTACAAGGAACAATTGCGCAGGCCGCGTGACGAACACGTGGCAACCGGCGCCGGACTCGGCCTGATCGATATTGCCCGCAAGTCCAGCGAGCCGCTCAAGGCTTCGTTGCAGCCGGTCTCCGACGAGCTTTCATTCATCAGCCTGAGCGCCGTCATCTGAAACTCAAGAGCATCCCCATGAACGATTTTTCAATCCCCGGTAGCCAGTCCACT